>ERZ1046876.2299-NODE-2299-length-11589-cov-10.861540_pt1 | contig 11589 bp, 12 predicted proteins | sample MGYA00383094_ERZ1046876 | MGnify/ENA primary metagenome ERZ1046876 (study PRJEB29581, sample SAMEA5548364) | metagenome | biome: marine; feature: coastal; material: water | depth 50 m | study: Short-term variability in the microbial, nano- and picoplankton... | reverse complement strand
CTTCTACGGCCCCTTTTTTGTGCTACAAGATCACCGTATCTAGTTGAGGTTTCCCATGCGTTTTCGGTTTGCCATTGCCGCTGTCCTAGGTCTCGCGTCTTGCGATATGATTGTTGTCTCGGCCCTAAATTTAGTCACGACGACTGAGTTTACGGTTCAAGGTGACACACTGTTGATGAACGGCGAAATTAACTCAAAAACCCCTGAGCAGTTTGAAGCGGTCATTGCTGAAAACCCGAATATCGACACGCTGGTTGAACTTAATGTGCCGGGGTCTCTGGATGACGAGTCGATGATAGAACTGGCGTATCGCGTGCGTGCGCTTGGCCTGAATACCTATCTCAGATCGGACAGTGAAATTCATTCAGGTGGTGTTGATCTGTTTTTGGCTGGCGTTAATCGCACGATTGAGAGCGGGGCCATCATCGGCGTGCACTCGTGGTCGGATGGGTCGAAAGATGCGAAGGAATATCCGCGCAGTTCACCCGAACATGAGGCGAACCGCAAGTATATCGAGGATATGCTGGGATCGGATGAGTTCTACTGGTTCACGATTTATGCGGCACCTGCGGATGATATCCATATCATGACCGCAGATGAGATCGCGCAGTTCGGCTTGGCGAACTGATAGGCGGTCTTATTAACCGCAGTCTTCTTTGCAGAATAGATTGTACAGCAGACCAATGACCTGAACCGTGTTGTCGTCGGCGAGGCTGTAGTAAATTGTTTTGCCGTCCCGACGAGGAGCGACCAAGCCTTCGTCGCGTAAACGTGCAAGCATCTGGCTAACAGCCGCTTGACGAATGCTTAGAAGATCTTCGAGTTCGCCTACAGATTTTTCCCCGCTACCAAGGTGGCAGAGGATCATCAGGCGTCCTTCATGGGCCAGTGTCTTAAGATAGGCTGCAGCGCTTTGTGCGCTTTCTGCCATTTCGTCAGCCGGTGGCGCGACATGGGTGTTCATCGTGTATTCACTCCTTCTCGACGCTCATTAGCACCATTTTATAACATATGCGAGTTTCGCAAAGCGTTATTTTGCGGGTGCTCCCCCTTGAAATGCGTTCCCGTTGACGTAATCGCAAGGATCATCGCGCATTTCGAGGTGAAGATTGTTGCCAGTGTAGGGATGGGCGCGGGCAAGGTCTTCGTCAATTTCTATACCCAAACCGGCTGCGGTTGGGGCAGCAATGAAGCCGTTATCGACTTTTATGGACCCGTTGATGAGATCGTTGTGGAACGGAGTTTCGATCGTTTCGGCGATCAACAGATTCGGGATCGCAGCAGCGAGATGAATGTTGGCGGCCCATTCAACAGGACCCGCATATAGGTGGGGGGCCATTTCAGCATTGTAGCTCTCGGCGAGACTGGCAATCTTGCGGGCTTCCCATATGCCGCCAGCGCGACCGAGGGCAGGCTGCAAGATACGTGCGCCTGCTTTCAGAACGGCATGAAATTCCGAACGGGTTGTCATACGCTCGCCCGTGGCGATGGGGATACGCACAGCGTTGGCGACGCGTTCAAATTCCGCAAGGTTGTCTGGTGGGATTGGTTCTTCGTACCAAAGCGGCAGATAAGGCTCAATTGCTTGACCGAGACGGATTGCACCGGGCGTTGAGAACTGACCATGCGTCCCGAACAGAAGGTCGGCTTTATCGCCCACCGCTTCGCGGATGGCTTTGCAGAAGGCGACGGATTGCGTGATGTCCGACATGGCAGGTTGGTGGCCGCCGCGCATGGTATAGGGGCCCGCGGGATCGAATTTGACGGCTGTGTAGCCTTGGTCAACAAGATTGGCAGCAACCTCGGCCGCATCATCGGGCGAGGTCCAAAAGTCGGCCATTGAGTGATGTGGCATCGGGTAGAGATAGGTGTAAGATCGGATGCGCTCATTCATGAGGCCACCGAGTAGCGCCCAAACTGGGCGGTCGCGGTCTTTGCCCAAAATGTCCCAGCACGCGATTTCAAGCCCTGAGAAGGCGCCCATCATTGTTAAGTCGGGTCGCTGCGTGAAGCCCGAGGAATAAGCTTTGCGGAACATACGCTCGATGTGTTCGGGGTTTTCACCCTGCATGTGGCGCTCAAACACATCGCGGATTACGGGTTTCATGGCCTCGGGACCGACCGAACTTGCGTAGCACTCACCCCAACCTGTGATGCCGGTATCGGTGGTGAGTTTGACGAGGATCCAGTAGCGGCCACCCCAGCCAGGTGCTGGGGGAGAGGTGACAATGATGTCGAGGTCTTGCAGCTTCATAATGTACCTTCCAGTCTGATTTCACGATGCGATTGAGAAAACGCTGTGGCAAGCCAGAAAACGACAGGGCAGGGGGAAACCTTCGGAGCCTGCATTAAAATGCAGGCACGCCTGCGGCGGGCAAGCCGAGGGGGCGCTGCCCCCTCGGACACCCCCGAGGTATTTTCGGAAAGATAAAATTGAAGATGGATGGTTTGGTTGATTGCTACTGAGCCTAACCAAGATGCGCATCGACAATCCGTTGCACCATAGGAGCAAAGTGAGCGTAATCGGGAGTTTGCATGTCAGCGATTTTGCCAGCCTCGTCGAGGTATCTGACTTGAATGATTTTCTTGAGGTTTGGGTTGGTTTCAAACGCCGTGACCTCGTTGTCTGTCATTGGTCCACCTTGGAGTTCCAATGTATGAACGGACGCCTTTGACAGGCGTGCAAAATATTCGGGCTTGGTGGCACAAAGGTAGCGTTTGGCGGCCACGTGGAACTTTACGCAATCCGTCACAACAGACGGGAAAAACGGTGCGAGGACATCTGCGCCGGCGTCTTCGTGGTGGCGGTCCTCGGTGTCGCTGGGGTGGTAGGTGCCGAACTCGGATGTGAAGTGGCCAATGTCGTGTAGTAGCGCCGAAACGATGATGTCTTCATCCAGCCCGCCTTGCTCTGCAAGGGTTGCGCCTTGCAGCATGTGTTGGGCCATGGTGACGTCTTCGCCGAGGTATTCTTCGTCGCCGCGACGGTCAAAGATGTCCCCTATGAAGGCGACGATGTTGTCTTTGGACAGGGTTGAGAAATCGGGCTGGGTCATTGGGTATTCTCCAAAGCGCGGAGGGTGGACAGCAGGCCGTCTTTGTCGGCGTAGCAGCCTTGCAGCCAGCGGTAGCCCTCGCCGGAATAGCCTTTGCGGGCGTGTAGAACGCGGGTGTTGTCGACGATGAAGGCTTCGCCCGGGGATAGCTTGAAGGTGACCTCCATCGCTTCGTCGTCGATGATGTCGGACAGGCGTTTGTAGGCGGCGTAGTAGTCGGCCATATCGTCAAACGGAATGTCGGTTAGTGGCGCGATTGAACGCGAGTTGAAGCGGATCCCTTGCAAAACCCCGTCTGGCGCAAGGTCTATCATCGGGCGGCGCGAATGGAGTGCAACGTCACTGGTGCCCTCATAGGCGAAGCGGGCGGTGTATTTGCTGAGAAGGTCAAAGCCGTGAGGGTCTTCTTGTTGCAAGCGCAATGCGCACGCGAAACCGTCGACGACCATGTTTTCACCGCCATCTGCCGAGTTTTCTAAGCACGACAAGACCTGAAGTGTGGGAACGGGATCGCGGTAAGGGTTGTCGGTGTGGGCTTGCAGCCCGAGGCCGGTGAAGGCGAGATTGACGGGATTAACCTCGGTTCGGACTTCGAAATGGCGGCCGTAGTTTGTTTCGCGGACATAGCCGAATAGATCGACGATTTTGAACAGATTACCCTCTTCGACGGGCAGGTCGGTGACCTTGGCGAAACCGTATTTTCGGATTGCGGAAAGCCAGTTTTTGCGGGCATTTTGGTCGTTCAGCAGTGATGGGTAGCTGCCGGAGGGAACGCTGGCGTTTAGCTCTGCATCCCAAGCCTCGGCCGCTTCGGGCAGTTGGCCGGTGGTGGCAGCCGGTTTGGCATCGTAGGCATGCGCGATCAGCCAGCCGGCCGAGTAGCTGCAAGTGTGGGCTTCAGGTGCGAAAGTTAGGTTGATTGCATCCCCATCGACCGTTGCCGAGGCCAAGGTCGTGTCCAGCGGCAGGTTCGCCATGGTTATTAGCCTTTGCCCGTTATTTGGATCGCGGGTTTCGGCCGTTGGGGAATTGTCACTAAGCCAGATGGCGTGAAAGCGAAGGGTCATATCGCCATGATCGACCTCCAGCACTCTTCCGTTTTCGGTGATGCGGGCTGTGTCGATCATAGCTTTTTCCCTTTTAGCTATCTGTTGAAGACGATGACGTTTCGTTTCGCGGCGCCGGTTTTTGTGTCGGCGATGGCTTCGTTGATTTGGTCAAGGCTCCAATGCCCCGAGATAAGTTCGTCGAGCTTTAGGCGGCCTTGTTGGTAGAGATCCACCATCCACGGGATATCGCGTTTGATCACGGCGTCGCCCATTTTTGAGCCGATCATGCCTTGGCCGATGGCCGCCAGAACAACAGGTTCGTATGTGGCCATTGCACCGGAATGGGGCATGCCAACCATGATGACCTTCCCCCCCGTTGCGAGATAGCGCGGAGCCTCGTTGTAAGCCGGGATCGCGCCAACTGTTACGATGACGGCATCCGCGCCACGTCCAATGGCTTTGTAGGATGCTTTCCATGGCTGGTCTTGGGTGGCCAGAACGCCGTCAGTTGCGCCAAAGGACTTGGCAATTTCAAGTTTTTCCTCGCTCATGTCGACGGCAACGATGCGCCGGGCACCTGCGATCTTAGCGCCTTGGATTGCGTTCAAGCCTACTCCGCCTGCGCCGATCACGACGACATCTTGACCGGCACGAAGACCGGCAGAGTTCACAACCGCACCAACGCCGGTAATGACGCCGCAGGACAAAAGCGAGGCCGCATCAAGGGGCATATCGCTTGGGACAACGACGACTTGGCTTTGATCAACTACAACCTTCTCGGCGAATGCGCCTGAGTTCATGGCCTGCTCAAGGGCGTTTCCTTCAAGATCGCTTAGCGGTCCGTTGTTTTCGCGCGGCGTGCCGCAGGCGGTTGGTTTGCCTTCCGAGCAACTGGGGCATTGGCCACAAGCGCGGATAAGGGTGACAACGACGGTGTCGCCAACGCTAAGGTTTTTGACGCCATCACCGAGAGCCGTGACATGACCCGCAGCTTCGTGCCCGTAAACGGCCGGAAGCGTTCCGCCCCAAGCGCCGTCGGCGTAGGAAATGTCAGAATGACAGATCGCGCAGGCCTCTAGCGTTACCTCGACCTCGCCCTGATTGGGTGCAGCTAGTTGAATGGTTTCGATCCGTAGTGGTTTGCCAAACTCGTGGCATACGGCTGCTTTAATTGTTTGCATCACATGGACCCTGTAGACTCGGTTTCTGGCAGGTTGCGAGCGAACGCCAGCGTGTTCAATGCCAAAAACGACCAGAGTGTCTGAAAACGAAAGTAATTTAGGCCGGTGTGCGATTTATCCGAGCAATCAAAAACAAACTGATGACCATCATCAATGCCGAGACCGCGAAAGGGATGCCTGGAAGGTAAGTGATTGGATCATCGCCAGTGAACATCCGAAAGCTGAATGTCGCTATCAAGGGTCCAAATATGGCGCCGACAGAAGCAGTCGAGGAAATGACCCCCAACAGTGCGCCTTGTGCATCGTCGGGTGTTTGTTTGCTCATGATTGCTTTGAGTGGTGGAAGGATGACAGCGCCCATCGCAGACAGAGGGATGAGGGCCAGTGCGATCCATCCGGTTTCGAGGAACGTCATGATCGAAAATACAATGACGTTCATGGACAGTCCGACGACGACCGTTTTCACCTCGCCTAGGTATTTTAGATAAACCCGAATGACGACTGCCTGCACCACGGCCATGCATATCCCGAACAATGCTAAGGACATGCCGACCTGTGACGGTGTCCATGCAAAACGTTCGATTGTGAAGAACGACCAGACGGCGGGATAAACAACGAAAGAGATTTCATTGAGAAGAATGATCGCCAAAATCAACCTTAGTTGCCGATGCTGGAAAACGATTTTGAATGTCGATAGCGGATTGATCTTCTCCCATTTTGGCCACTCGAAAGAGCGCTTTTTGACGGTCTCGGGTAGGACAAAATATATGAACAGGATGTTAATCGCTGTGAGGGCCGCGGCCGCATAGAACGGCGCACGGGTGCCATAGACCGAAAGCATTCCGCCAATAATCGGACCGAGCACAAAGCCAATACCAAAACCTGCGCCCATGAGGCCGAAATTCGCGGCGCGTTTCTCGGGCGGGGAAACATCGGCAATAAAGGCGCTGCCAACCGCGAAGTTTGCGGAGGTCGTGCCAGAGATTAGGCGTAGCAAAAGCAACAGCCAAATCGTTCCGGCAACAGCCATTATAAGATAATCGAAACACATAACGATCAACGACACGATAAGAACTGACCGCCGCCCAAGCACATCCGAAATCGCGCCGATGGTCGGGGCGCAGATGAATTGCATTATGGCAAAGCTGGTTGTCAGAATACCGCCCCAAACGGCAGCGTGGCTGATGTCTTCGCCCGTCACCTCTTGGATGAGGCTTGGCATTACCGGCATCATCAGGCCGATGCCCATAGCATCGATCATGAACAGCATCAGAATGGCGGCGAGCGCAAGCTTGGGTGAGGTGGTTGATTTATCCACTGTCTACTCGTCTTAGATTAGCGATGATGTTGCGATGGCCGAAAATACAGGTCGACCGCGCATCTTTAGCACCAAATTCAGCGGTGGCTAGGCCTTCGTCGAAGCAACATGGCCAGTGTCTGCAATAAAGCCGTTAAGAACCTCTGAATACGCGTCTGCTTGATCCACGCATGGCAAGTGTCCGCCCTTTCGGATCAGGTGGAATTTCGACCCGGGGATCAGGTCTATCGTTTCGCGCACAAGATCGGGCGGTGTCGATTTGTCTTCGCTTCCAGCGATAGCAATTGCCGGAAGCCGTAGACCACTGGTTGGGGTGTAAAAGTCAGTACCCGAGATCGCGTGCATGCAGCCAACATACCCTTCGAGGGGCGTGGCTTCGAGTAGGGATTTCCAGAACGGAAACTCGGGATCGAGGTGAAACTGCTTGGGAAACCACCGCTCAAGTGTCGCGTCAGACAGGGCTGCAACGCCGCCTGCTTCCACGGCTTCAATTCGATCTTGCCACATGCTTTTTTGGCCAATCTTGGCGGCCGTATTTGACAGAACCATCGCGCGGATCAGATCGAGACGTTTGACGGCAAGTCCTTGGGCCACCATGCCGCCGATGGATAGGCCGACAAAAAGGCAGTCTTTGACGTTCAGATGATCCAATAGCCCTTCAATATCGCGCACCAAGCTGCCCATCGAATAGGGCGCGTCGGGGCAATCAGTTTGCCCGTGACCGCGCATGTCGTATCGAATGATCCGCAGACCTTCGGGCAGCTTTGGAACGATTTTGTCCCAAAGTCGCAAATCCGTGCCAAGTGAGTTCGCAAAAACGATCGGCGCACCGTTAGGGTCACCGTCTTCGCGGTAATTCAAGGTGATGTCTTTGAACGTGACGAACGGCATCAGAGAGTCTCCAACGCCCGCTTGAACACCTCGGCGTCGACGTTTCCACCAGATATCACTGCGATCACGGCGTCGCCTTCGATTTCGTCGGCGTGGAATAACGCCGCTGCGACTGCAACCGCGCCGCCGGGTTCAGCGACGACTTTTAGCCGTTGGAAAATGAGTGCCATGGTTTTGAGCACCTCTTCCTCGGTCACAACAATTCCCGAACCACAGAGACGCTGCATGATCGGAAAGGTTATGTCCCCAGGTTGAGGTGTGATGATCGCGTCGCACAGCCCCCCACTTCGCTTGTTGTTGCGCTGAATAGCGCCTGCGACGAGGCTGCGACAGACGTCATCATAGCCTTCCGGTTCAACAGGCCGTGCGCGCATGCTTGGAGCGTGTTCTTCAAGTGCTAAAGCAATGCCAGAGGTCAACCCGCCACCACCGCAGCACACCAGAACGTCGCCAGATGCAACGCCCATGGCTTGTGCCTGTTCAGCGATTTCAAGGCCGGTGGTCCCTTGCCCAGCGATGACCTGCGCGTTGTCGAACGGCTTGATAAGTGTCAGTTCGCGATCATTGGCTAATTTGGCGCCAATTTCATCGCGATCCTCGGTTTCGCGATCATAAAGGATGACTTCAGCCCCCAATGCTTTGGTGTTGGCGATCTTAAGGACGGGCGCGTCTGAGGGCATCACGACGACTGCTGGCGCGCCGAAGTGGGCAGCGGCGAATGGAATGCCTTGGGCGTGGTTGCCACTTGAATAGGCGAGGACACCGCGTTTGCGTTCATCCTCGCTGAGGGCAGATATCGCAGACCAACCGCCGCGAAATTTAAAGCTTCCGGTGTGCTGAAGGCACTCTGGCTTCACAAGCAGTTTGCGGCCTGCAATGTCGTCGAGAAAAGGCGAGGACAAAAGCGGTGTGATGCGACCGTGACCTTTGATGCGCTCTGCGGCGGCGTGGATCATGTCGATGTTCATTGCATTGCCTCTAACCATTGATGTAGCGCATCCAGCGCTTCGGGTTCGTCAAGAAATGGGATGTGGGCGCGACCTGGCACGGTGGCAGATACCATATCCGGACGTCGTTTTTGCATCTCACAAACCGTATCTGCGGATAAAAGATCCGAGTTCGTCCCACGAATGCACGCAAGCGGCAATCCTGCCATCATATCGAACAACGGCCACAGATCCGGCGCGGGTTGCTCACCGGCTGCGAGCACCGCATCGCGTAATTTTGGGTCGTAGGTGATCTGCAAGCCGCTTGGTGTTTCTGTATATAGCTTTTCGACTTCGGCCTGCCAGCGATCTGGGGGCACGTTGGCAAAGCCTGTCATGGCGGCGGCCCTCTTTGCTGCCGCTTCTTTGAGAGTTTTCCAGGTGGGGTTTTTGCCGAGATAGTCCCTTATGACATCAAGCCCCGAAGTTTCCAGAACCGGCCCGATGTCGTTCAAAGCAACGCCCAACAGTCGGTCCTTGACCGTCGCAGCCAGAACCATCGCGATCAATCCGCCACGGGATGTGCCTAGGACGGCTGCCTTGTCGAGACCGAGGTGAATTAGCAATTCAACCGCGTCTCGTCCCTCGATCGGGATTGAATAGGTTGCCCAATCGTCTGCCCAATCAGATTGGCCACGCCCGCGATAATCGAGCCGGATAAGACGGGCACCTTTGAGGTGTGGCGCGACATAATCGAAATCCTTGCCGCTACGGGTCAGTCCGGCAAGGGCAAGAACCGGTAAGCCAGTGCCTTCGTCTGTGTAGTGCAAGTTAAGGCCGTCAGAGGTGGTGAATGTAGGCATCAGGAAATCAGGTTCGGAATTGTGGTAAGATCTGATAGAATTGTGTGCGGCTGGGCCGGAAGACGATCAACCGGATCACCGGCGCGATTGACCCAAACGGTCTTGAAGCCATAGCCCGCAGCGCCCGCTGCGTCCCATCCATTTGAGCTAACGAATAGCACTTGGTCTGGTGTGCACCCAAAGTGATCGCCAACCATGTCGTAGACCGACCGCGCGGGTTTGAAGATGCCAACGTTTTGAACAGAGAGAACCGCGTCGAGGTTTGCACCCACACCAGAGCTGTCAACGGCCCCTTCCAGCATATCTGGTGATCCATTCGAAAGGATGGCAGTTTTCATGCCCGCGGCCTTGAGCCGAGCAAGCATGAAGTGGACCTCTTTATAGGCCGAAAGTTCCCAATAGAGCGCAAGAAGACGCTCGCGTAGCTCGGGATCGCCGTCGAGACCGGTTTTCTCTAGCGCCCAGTCGAGCCCGTCTTTGGTGACGTTCCAAAACTCGGTGTACTCGCCAGTGATCGCGCGCAGCCAACTGTATTGCAACTGCTTGAGACGCCAATGCTCGGCCAGTTCCGAAGCGCGTTCGGCCAAAGCTTCCCGCCCTGGCTCAGAAGCCGCTTCCCGCGCAGCTGCTCCCACGTCAAAAAGCGTTCCGTAGGCATCGAAGACACATGTGGTGATTGGCATGGTGGTCCCCCTTTTGGGCAGAATGTCACGATGTCGGGAATAGCGAAAGGGCCGAAATTATGACGTTTGGTTCGGATCTAGGAGTGGATATTTTTGGACAGAAAAAGCTGTGCTTTGCATTCTTAAGATGACTGGCATAGGGTGCGGCCTCATTTTGATTTATGCGCGCTTTTGGCTGCGCTGACTCCAACCAAACGAGAGACTTATGACGCAAGCAAAAAGCGGTGACACCGTGCGCATTCACTACACTGGAACCCTTGACGATGGCTCGACCTTCGACAGCTCAGAAGGGCGCGATCCGCTTGAGTTCACGCTGGGCTCAGGTCAGGTCATTCCGGGGTTTGACGTTGGCGTGACCGGCATGGCGATTGGCGATAAAAAGACCATCAACATCCCATGTGGTGAGGCCTACGGCGAACTGGACCCAAACGCCCGTCAGGACATCCCGCGTGAAAGCGTACCAGCTGATATCCCGCTGGAAATTGGCACACAGTTGCAGATGGAAGGCGCCGATGGTCAGGTGATGATGGTGACGGTCGCCGTTGTTACCGACGAGGCCGTGACGCTGGACGCCAACCACCCGCTGGCGGGTAAAGATCTGACGTTTGCGTTGGAACTGGTTTCGATCGGGTAAAGGCGCGTAGGGGGTGCATTCGTTGCGCACCCTTTTTTGGATCGGCGGTCGTGGACCCCTTCCTAACACGCCTCACGGGTTGACGGGGTGCATGGGTTATTGCGGGGAGTTTGCGGATTACGGCGATGCCGAGGGGTATCGGATGATGCGGGATCGGGTTAGGCGGGGAGAGTGAGGGGTTCGTTTTGGTGGGTTGGAAACCCACCCTAGGTATGGTTAGTTGTCGACGCCACCACCAGGTTGGTCGTCAGTCCATCCCCCCCCTGGGATTGAACTTGAACTTTCAGTACCTGACGAACCTTCGTTCGAACTTACTGATACCGAACTTGCATTCGATCTCTTGCTATTGCTCATTACCCAATTCAGCAATCTAATATCACATCCATAGCTTCTAAGAATCGCCAACAGATCATCAGTTTTGATGTATCGTGCCCCAAACAATCCTTTGTGCAGATCGAAGCCAAGGCTGGAGATGTAATCCCTGTCTTCCTTGGACACGCTGATTGTGGACCTGAGTTCTTTACCTTTGGCATCAAGAGTGGATTCAAGATTGCATGTGTCTGCAGATACCACGGTTGCGTACATCCCAAAAGAGACTGCAAAGATGCCAGCAAAAACTCTCATAAATAATCTTTCTAAAACTCCGGCATCGTAGTACCGCGATAAAGATCGATCAAGTGTCTGGGTGAGTAAGCCCGTAGGGTGGGGTTCCACCCCACCGTAAAAGATGGGTTACAAACCCATCCTACAGAATTGCTTTAACGTAGGCGCCAAACCCTCTACCCAATCAGCACCTTTGCAACCATATCGTGATCCAGCCACAGCACAGGCCCGTCCGGATCGCTCGCTGACCCAAAGATCAACTGACCGGTCGCGTCAAGTACGTGCGAGCTCAGCACATCGCTGACCAACGCTTTGCGATCCTTGTGCAAGGCGACGATGTCCTGAGACGTTCCGACGGTCATTTCAACCTGTTCGGCGCTGTTGG
>ERZ1046876.2293-NODE-2293-length-11596-cov-38.169656_pt1 | contig 11596 bp, 20 predicted proteins | sample MGYA00383094_ERZ1046876 | MGnify/ENA primary metagenome ERZ1046876 (study PRJEB29581, sample SAMEA5548364) | metagenome | biome: marine; feature: coastal; material: water | depth 50 m | study: Short-term variability in the microbial, nano- and picoplankton... | reverse complement strand
CTTGGTTTGCTGTACCTGGTGAATTATTTGAATCATAGTATGCTCCAGTAACTCTCGCGTTTCCAGTTACGTGGAGTTCAGCACTAGGGTTGGTATTTTTAATACCCACTCTTCCGGTTGAGGTATTTACCAGCATTGTAGATACGTTTGAAGAATCGTAGTAATAAAACTTGTTAGAAACACCCGCATCACGTCCGAAAAACACAGAGTCTGTTTGGGTGGAGTAAATATTTACACCACTACCCCATGCATACATTTCTAAACTATTGCTAGCTGAATTAATGGATACTCTTCCTGTACTTCCTACAAGCTTGATTTGCTCATTACTTGACCCGGCTACATGAAGCTTACTTGCAGGACTAGTTGTCCCTATTCCTACGTTACCGCTATTAGCAATTCTAAGTTTTTCGCTTCCAGAGGTTTGGTAAGTAAAGTACCCAGCACTACCTTGAGAAGCAAATGTTATTCTTTGCTCCGAGCCTTTTCTTTCTATATACTCATTAGTAGAACCTATATATATTCTTTCCCAATTGTCTACACTATCAAAAAATGCAACGCCTACATTCCCAGTTTCGCTTCTAACTGTTAAAGGGTAAGAAGGAGCTGTAGTGCCAATACCAACTTTACCTTGAAAAAAGTTTTTTACACCGGTGCCTAACTGGTAAACACCGTAATTATTTGTAGCCGCTGTTCCAGGGTTTAGGTATACTCCGTAATTATTAGTTACTGTTGCTAACCCGCCTACGCCTAAGCCATTTACTTTTAAACCTGCGTGGTTAGCTAATGTTACCGCGTTAGTAGATGTGTAATTTCTATATTCAGCAAAGAAATTAATCATCTCATCGGTATTACCTTCAGCGTTTTCCCCGTAAGCTCGGGCTCTAAAAGCAGACCATCTTCCTGTGGCTCCAGGAGGTGTTGCTGTTAACTTTATATAAGCACCTACACTTCCTCCAGATGACGAAGCTGAATTGTTAGCTAATGTATCAAAATTAAAATTAGAAGTAGCCTGATTAGTTAAATGAGCGCCACCGTATTCATAGAAATGAGTTTGACCGGTAACTGTTAATTGTTTACTTGGACTTGTCGTTCCAATACCTACATTACCATTAGCTAAAAATGTAGTTGAAACTGCATTGTTAGGTCTAATGGTTATATAACCTGTACTCTGGACCCTAAGCTCTCCGTTGTTACCTGTCAAATAATGATTATCGCTACTAGTGTTGTCCTCGAGCCTTAAAGCAGGAGCATCTGCTTTTATATGCAGTGGAGTAGAAGGGGACGTAGTTCCAATCCCGACGTTACCGTTTGAACCTTCAATAAATAACGCTTGTGGGCTTGTTACGGAGCCTAAACTTACATCCCTTGTAGAATCACCTCTTATATCTAGCGCTCCAGCTTGATTTCTTATTGAGCCAATAGCTGTTGTTCCGGTTTGCAATAAAAACTCATTATTACTTCTAATTTGGCCGTTGACATCTAATTTAACTCCAGGACTAGTCGTCCCTATACCGACGTTGCCTGCACCTGTAATACGGACTTTCTCGTTATTGTCATTATTAGGTGTAAAAACAATTCCTCCAGAAGCTCCTCCTGTTCCATTAACCCTTGTGAAATTATTTAATAGCCCTAAAACTGCAGTTCCTCCAATTCTTAATGCAACGGCACTCGATGCTAAATTCATGTCACCTGCAACATCTAACTTCCTAGTAGGACTAGTAGTTCCGATACCTATGTTACCGTCTGCTTTTATATAAAACCTAGAAGAACCAATCGAGCCAGGTCTGCCTGATAATATATTAAGTTTTGAATCATCTAAAAATAACTCTGCGTTTCCTCCAGCAGTCCCATCAAACCATATTCTAGGTGACTGTCCTCTAATTATTAGTTGACCTCCGTTTGTTGTATCAGATATAGCTAAAGTAGACCTGTCAGGAGTGTATCCTGAGACAAGCGAATCCGGTCCAATATGAAGTTTAGCATTTGGACTAGTAGTTCCGATCCCGACGTTGCCAGAGTTATTTATATACATGTCATAATTAGTAGCGCCTGAACCACTAAGCATTACACCTCCATCATTATCTGTGTTGTAAATTTTTAAATCCCCATTTCTAATATACTGTATAACACCTTGTTCTGCGGTTGATTTTTCAAATATTAAACTTGGGTTTACACTTCCGCCGCCAGAAGTTAATTTTATAAAATCTTTAGTCGCGTCTGTTGTAGATATCTCAAGTAAAGAATCAGGACTATTAGTCCCGATACCTACGTTACCTGCGTCTGTAATGATAGCTCTGTCTGTGCCAGAGTTGTTTTTAAATTTTATATTACCACTAGAAGTAGCGGCAACAACTTGGTTAACAATAGAAGCATTACCAACAAAGCTAGTTGTGGTTCGTATAATTCCCGCGACATCAAGAGGTACACTAGGGCTCGTAGTACCTATACCTACGTTACCGTCATAATTAATACGCATTCTTTCAGAAGCGTTAGTAACCATAGTTATATAACCAGACGAGCCGCTTGAGTCTAATATGAAATTCTGACTACCTGTTGTTTTTATGCTAGTAAAGTTTCCAGCTGATTGAATATTAATATATTTACCAGCCTGGTCACTATGCATTCTGAATTCAGTCTCAGCGCTTCCACTTGTTCCTATCTCTAGATTCTTTGCAGGGCTTTCAGTCCCAATACCTACCTTAGCGGCGAAATATGCGTTATTTAAAAATGGTATATTTGCCATTTAATTGGATTTAATTATTAACCTATTTTTTGCACTAGAATCGTAATATCTGAAGCTTGAACAGCAGATATTGTAGCAACAGAAGTGCTAGTCGTTCTAGTAATGTCGCAGAACACTGTATCTCCAGAAGAATCTATGGTCTGCACTATAGTATTTTTGGTTCCAAAGTTATGTGTAACTGTTCCGGATAAATTACCCGCCGTTATAGTTCCAGTAGCTGTATTTGAAGAATTAGTTTCTGTGTTTGTTACCGTAGCTGTTCCAGAAGAATACGATACACTGATACCAGTTCCCGCATTCACATTACCAATACCTACAGTTGTAAGATCAGCAAGGTCGATGTTGTTTTGTACAGTTGTCCAATTAGCTAAAGCGGTTGGTGCATCTTGTTCCGCTATTAAAACATCACCTACTCTTACTTGTTCCGTAAAGAAAGTTCCATCCGCTGTAACAGTATATGTCCAACCTTTTTTAATTGCTGCACTCGGTGAAGAATCCAGGTCCGGTGTATTTGTAGCTGCGTTATATCCGCCTTGATAAATTAAACCGCCAACTACTAAACTATCAGCATAAGCTTTAGTTGCTGCATCTTGAGCAGCGGTTGGGTTTGCTAAATTTACTATCTTAGCGGTATTCATGTTAAGATCCCCTGTGATACTTGCGTCAGCGTCAATAGTAACTTCGTCATTAAAGGTACTCATACCCTGTACGGTTAAATTACCTTGAAGCGTTATAGTGTCATTTAAGTTTACCGTTACAGTGTCGGTCGCTCCTACGACTGTACTTATATTAGTACCACCGGCTACATCTAAAGTGTTACCGCTGTTTATAGTCTGATTAGTTCCTGAGTCACCCGTTACGCTAAACGTGTAAGATTCAGCAGAAGGCATTGTAACCGTTTTAAGGTTTAAAGCTGTTACGTGACCTGTTGAATTAGTTGTTACAGAATCCACGGCTGTAAATGTACCTGCGTAACCTGGAGAACCAGACGATGTTGTATCCGTTCTAGAAGTTAGGTCGTGATTTATAGTTGGTATTGGTCCGTTTGGATTAGTGATGCCTATATAAGTACCCTCAGTAAGCGCAGTTATATCGCCTTGAGGAACTGTTGCCCAAGTGTTGTCTTTTGTTAAGAACCTGGAAGCAGCACTTGCTGTACCGTCTGCAGCAGAAAGATCCGCTGTCACCGTGACTGCTCCAGCTGTTGCGGAGTTAGGGGTTAAATTAATGTATGTACCGTCTGTTGTTGTAATAGTTTCAACACCACCACCGACTTCTTCCCAAGAAGTACCGTTGTATTGCTTTAGTACATTACTTGTAGTATTAAAGTATAACTGACCTTTCACGGGAGACGAGCCAGCAGCTGCGTCATTTGGTTGGTTTTCTATTACACCTTGTAATATTTCGTTTTGATTAAGATCAATACTGTTTAAAAAATTAATTGCCATGTTTTTGTTTAGTTTAAGTACGCTTTGCCTGAAAAGCCAGCTGAAAAGTTTATTGTTAAGTTATTGTTATTTATATATGTAATGTTGCCGTACATCAATACATTATTGTTGTTTGCTACAGACACTGAAGGAAATTTTCCTAAGTCGTGCTGTATGGTCCAAGTTGCTGAAGGAACTGCTTGGGTGAATTCAAATGTTTTATCTGCTTCTGCCCAAGTGTTATCCCCTCTTAAAAAACTAGTGTTATCAGGCGTACCAGTAGCTGACAATGATGCTGTTATTGTTACATCTCCAGAACTAGGAGATGTAGGTGTCATATCTATAAAGTCAGTGTTACCAGTATCTATAGTTTCTACCTTGCTATCACCTTGTTCTAAATAAAAATTAACTAGAGTGTAATAGTGATCCATATCTATAGATCCATTACCTCCTATGTATTCTAATGTTAATGTATAAAAGTTGGTTGTGCTAATTTGCGTATACCCTCTCATTATATAGTGCCCAAACGAGCCTTTACCGGCTACATCTTGGAATAGTACTTGTTCATCTATTAAATACTCTAAGAAAGGTGAAACAATTTGACCAGATAGATCCATGTTCGATATTACTATAGATGTAATACTTGACCAAGGCGTATTATCTCCCTGACCCGCAGAAAAAGCAAAGGTGCCGCTTTTAAAAGAAGGGTCTTCAACAAACTGATAATTCATTTGCCCTGCAATTGCAATCCTACCGTTTATATTTAGGTAGTCTGCTACCGCTTTAGCAGTGTACTGTTTCGTTTGTCTATTAATAGAGTCAGTACCTACCCAAGCATCTGTATCAGTTACTATCTGATCGTAAGGGTATGAATATATTATTGCCATGTTTATCTTTTATTTTGTCTTCTTTCAGCCTTAGTACCGTCTTTTTTACTTTTACTCTGCGTACCACCTCGGTTAAACGACGCTTTTACACATCTTTTAGTATTATGGTCGTAATCATGGCCTTTAGGGCAATCTTTTCTTTGGCTCTCTGCCTTAAACCTCCTTCTCCTAGCGGTCATAGCGTACTTCTTATCTCTGATCGCCTTAGCCTTCGCTGCTGCTGGACTTAATTTTTGTTTCGGTCCGCCTCTTCTTCTTGGTTTTGCCATAATGTTGTTTTCGTATACATTATATACTTACATGTTATACCCAAATTTTACAATATACATAAATGCGACGATAGCCTCTTATTAATATATATAACTAGCTAATGTCACACTTGTTGAAATAAAAAAACATTGCAAATAGAGAGCAATGGGGTTGCACCTTTATATTACCTCAACATTTCTATAAGAAAACGCGTTTCAAATTTAGGGGCCCCCTGCCTTTTTTTCGGCTTTGGCACACGGTTTCGGCTTTTCGGTGTGGTTTACGGTGCAGGTTCAGGCTTATGCTATCGGGTCTGGTACTGCGGTGTGGTGTGTGGGATCTCGGACCTCGGCTATTTGTGTTGTGATAACGCGGAGCGGAGCGTAGCGTATAGCATACGCGTATAGCATTTACTACAAGACGAATACGATGGATATCCGATAATATAGGTGAATAACAAATAAGATATTAACTAAATAAAATTAAATAATTATGGCTACACAATCCTACACATTGCTAAAGATCTCAAGAAGAATATTCAAGAAAGACTTCACAGATCTAACATCAGAACAAAGATCCCAAGTTATGGACATATACTATGACTTCTACTAAGCAAACCAAATACGATAGGTATTCGATAATATAAATGAATCTAAAATAAATATACAAATATGAAACGATTAACAAACATCATCACAAAGATCAACAACATCATGACTGAATTAGGAACTGCTGCGGCGTATGCAATAAGACACTAAGCTATGTACAGATCAGAAATCATAACCAGACCAGATGGAACCAGCTACGTGCAATGTATCTGGGTCGGAGACCAGGCCGAGATCCTGACAGAGGACCAGCAACTGATCGCAGCTCAGCTCAAAGCTTGGAACACGACTGAGTAAAGCAATAAGCCGGAGGCGTCAGCCGAAGGCTGTATAGCATGTATAGCATACTGCGTATAGCATTTTGACAAAGTGAACACGATCTCATTTCGATAATATAAGTGAATAACAAATAAAATATAAATTATGAATTTACAAGACTGGATGGAATGTGGTTACACAAAAGAAGAAGCAAAAGTGATGGTAGAGAAATACTCAACCGAGATCGAATACGAAAACAAAGCTCACTTGAATTATTACTTTTCCACAAACTAAACACGAAGACAATTCGATAATATAAGTGAATAACAAACAAACAAATATTAACTAAATAAATTTAAATTATGTCAAATCAAGAATTAATTACAAACGCGATCGCAAACATGTCAAACGAAGAAAAAGCGACTATCTTCCCACCGATCACAAGAGCCAACTTCGTAGTCCGCAAATCATGGCTCGGCCGAAATCAAATCATCACTTTCAACACGAAAGCGACCAAGACAAAGCCAAGTGTAAAAGTAACGTACAACCACGACGAAGTACTGGAACTAATGTTGCCAAAACTAAACATCATGCCATGTTGGATCAAACGAGGGTACTGGTCACAGTCGACAGACATGCCAGCCAACACGAGACATCTGTCAGATCGTGAAGTAATCGAGACTGAGGCTACTGAAAAGTAGTCTTGGGATCAACCCCCGACAACACAAATACGAGTAACAAACGATAATATTAACAAATAAAACAAAAATTATGTATTCAAATTGCTGCGGCTCAGAAGCGAGCTATCTATCAGACGAGTTATGTGGATCATGCCTGGAATGGGCAGAGTTCGATGACCAAGAGTAAACAAAACGTGACAATAGCCTACTATTATATTAATATAACAAGCTAACGTCACACTTTTTAACCTTACCGCTTCGGAAGTTCCGTTGCGAGGCTTGGCCTGGGTATTTTGCTATACACCGGAAGAGTAGACTCCGCCCTACGCGACGTTTAAATGCTATACATCACCCAATATGCTACGATCTAAGGTAAAAATCACCTAAAAACCTCCACTTTGTAGGCAAATTAACTAAAAAACACGCTATTTGTAGTGAAATTACCTACTTTTACTCAATAAGAGAGGTAGTGTAATACTTTTACTACTATTTTTACTCACTAATATTTTTACACCTTTACAAAACAAATACGATCACCTATCGATAATATATGTGAATTTAAAATTAATACTTATGAAACCAAAAAATGTACTGTTTATTGAAGAATTTATAGAAATACTAGGTGGCGACAATTTTTTCCTATGTGACTTAATCGATCAAGAACAACTATTTACCATGCAAGATCAGTTAGGACAGTTAATAGCCAACCATGCGAACGACGGAACATCAGTTGCAAGACATTTAGTACCGTTATTACCTAGAACATTTAAAGTTGAGTAATATGAGAAATATAAACCTAAGTGAAAGCGATTGTATGTTTGTACACTATGCACTGAAACAATACGCTATGCAAACCGAAGATCTAGATAGCGAAGATCAAATAGAAATACGCAAGATTGCGGCTAAATTTAAGTAAACTATGATGACAATGAAAGAAGCGTGCGCATACGTCGCACAAAAGAGAAAAGCGGATGCTATACAACACCGCAAAACTGTAACCCAGGGTGAATATTGTTCAGGGTTAACAGCGAAAGAATACCGAAAAGTAAAGACTAAAGGTAAAGGATCGGGTAGTAAAGGTAGATCGTATTCACATACGAAACTATGGGATAGTCAGAATAGATCGGAAAGAATCCACACTATGTACTACGATAAAAAGTATGCAAACTAAACACGATCACCTATCGATAATATTAATGAATTTAAAAACTAAGTATAATGATTAAAATACAGGAATGGCAGTGGAATATAGTAAAAGAAGTATTATATGACTACTTAGACGAGTACGATCACCGAGAAGACGTAAGAGAAGTATTAATTAAAGTAAATGAACAATTATGAGAAATTTTAAACACAAAGTACTATTTGTACTAAAACGAGTGAACAAAGTATTAACCGATCTTGGCACCGCAGCGGCCTGGGCAATAAGAAATTAACTATGGAATTATGTGAAAATATAACCGTAAACGGTTGGGATTTTGAGCTAGTAGAAAACGATGTAGATGACATATTCTACCAATGTAGAGGCGAAGTAATGTACGACGACGAACACGATGAAATGCCAGAACCAAGTCTTTGGCGAGCAGCGGAAAGATTAGTAGAAATACTAGTGAAAGATGGCTTAAGAGTATATGCCGGTCACAGCGAGAAAGGTTGGGTTGAAGTAACGATAAATACGAATAACGGTAAATAATTTTTACAAACTAAATACGACCACCGATCGATAATATAAACGAATCTAAAACTAATATAATGAAAAATACAATTAAATTTATCCACTCAAAACAAATAGTATTAAACGGTAAAGTATATAAACCATATCTAGTCGGTGAATTACCATCAACGTTCGGTTTTATCTACAACGAAGATAAAGATCAAGAGGGTATAACTGAGTGGTTCAACTATAAAGGATTAACTTACTTAAAAAAACAATAATATGAACGAATACATCGATCCATCAGCGGAAGATATTATCGCTAAGGCTAAAGAAGTAAAAGACTTTGAAGAAAAATACGGTCCAAACGATCTAACACGCTCTTGGAAAAAGTGGTGTAGTAGTTATGAATACCGTAAAAATGAGTGGTTATTCCGTCAAGGTGTTGCGATCTTTAATAAAAAACATTTAATATGAAGTTAACAGCGGATATACTACAAGAACTATCAATGTACATCAACCTCAACTATGAAGATGATTGGTACTTGCAAGACAAAGTAAATGAATTAAAAACTAGAATATATGAGCAATAAAAGAAACTTATACGAAATAGCGGAGAGCGTCGCTGAAATAACTATCGAACTAATGGAAGATAGTATTGATTGGCAACTAAGTGATTACCCCGCTAATGGTGACGAATACAATGCTATACACCTACAAGTAATGCAACGTGCGATCGAAATAATGTACAAACAAAACACGATCACCCAATGATAATATAAATGTAATACGGAAGCAAACATCGGTGGACCGGCCGGTATATCTAATAACGAGCTTAACTAGGACTCCTACACTGTAGACCCTTACTCAAGACGAAAATGTATTAGACGCCGATCACGCTTCCTTATAAAACTAAATGGCGCGGTGGAGAAGTTGGTTATCTCGCGAGTCTCATAAACTCGAGGTCGAAGGTTCGAATCCTTCCTGCGCACCTAATTTAAAATTAAATAAAATGAGTAAAATAATTAAAGGTCAAGTAAACGTAGATCGTAGTGTCTACACAGAATTTAGCAAAGACATGGGATTCTTTTCTATATATGCTGATGTTTGGAGTGTTGTATCAGAAACAGTAGGTGTAACATTAAACGGTAAACAAGTGTACGACCACGATATTACCGAAGTAAGTACTAGATTTAGAATCAATGGAGAGACAGTAAGGAACGCGGGATTCGAAGAACTTTATATAAAACTATACGGAGATGGTAAATTCGCAGCGATGGTACTAGAGTTTGAGCAGGAAGTTGAGAAAGCATACTACGAAACAACAGAATATACACCAATTAAAATTAAATAAAATGAGTAAAACAAAATTTAACGGATTTGAAAAGTATTTCATCCAAACAGCGTTAAAACACGCTATCGAACAAGCAGAAGTAGATGTATTAGCCGCTGAGTCTAATGGTAAAAGATCAATTTATGCACCTGGTTATTTTACATTGGTAGGTAACGAGATCATAGATAAGGTAAACAGTATGACACTTAAAAAATACCAAGATTAATTACAAACTAAACACGACTACCGATCGATAATATATATGAATTTAAAATACAAATAACATGAAAAATTTACTACAATCAGTTAAACCTAAGTACATCAAACTTATTAATCAAAGTGATTACAAGTTTACGTCAACAAGAATTATCGCTAAACTAGAAAGCTCAAGATTTTACGGCGAGCTAACTATAAGCGAAATCAGAGATATCTACGACATGTGTGGTATCAATGCGCTCAGAGTATCAGCGTGGGATTACAGATTCGGCGATAACATTTTAATAGACGGTGATGACTAAACAAGAACTACAACAACGAGCCAGCGATAAAGCTTTCGCTAGAATGTCTATGCTCCTGATTACGATCGAACAAAACAAGCAAGATATACGTACCAAAAGCTACGGCGGCGTTACTCTAAATGAGATGAATATAGTATTAAACAGTAATAAAATAGAACTACAGGTGTGGAAATACATCACTAAATTAATAGAAACAGATGAAGAATAAATTTATAACCGACGAGTTAATAACTCTAAGAATGACAGAAAAAGGCTGGATCGAAGGCTGTGACGACGAGCACGCTAGAAACCAAGTACTTGCACATTTTGATTGCGAGATAACAGATCAATGGCAAAACCCTGACTTCAGTATTTATGAAGAATCAACCTGTGATGGCTACTCTGTATGGATAGCTTCCGCTGATACAAATCGCATAAATATAAACGAAGATGTATACTATTATGATGGCGAACTTTGCGATGTGCTATACGAAACAATACCAGACTACAACCGTATATACTGCGACTGTGAAGATCTTATTGAAGACGCTATCACTAGACACTACGAAGATCTACTATGTAGAATGGAAGACGAAGTTATAGATGAGCTACTTAATGAAGGTTATAACCATAAAATAGTTACTCCTATAAATGCACTGCAATACATAGAAATGATCTCTCAAGATGATCAGTTTACTGGTGCGAAAGAAATATACGATGGCTTTATTAACATCACCGTTGATCATGAGTACAAGTGGTTAAATCACGCCACTCAAATAATTAAAGATAAAAGCAGGTATGAAATTATAGCTAATCACTACGGTTTAACTATTACTACCGCAGTCAAAGGAGTACTTCACTTTAATAAATTAAAAAATGAAAACTAAAAAACAAACAGTACCTAAATGGTTCAAAGGCACGATCTATGGCGAGGGTGAAACGGTAACCAACCCATTCAGTGGCGAATGCTATACACTCAACGGCCTCGAGCTCTCAATGTACGATTATATTATGGGTAGCCAATATATATTTGAAGTAGCACCTAAAACCGTTACACCTAAACAAGTCAGTGAGTTTCAAAAAGCGTTGAACTGGTTTCGTAAAAATAATGTAGAAGCGTACTTCGTGTTGCTTGATTAATACAAACTAAACACGATCGCTGATCGATAATATAATAAACAAAAACTATGAACTTATTAACACAAAATTCTAAACTTAAAAAAACATCAAAAGAACTCGGGCTCCGGGTCTTTAACTTCGGTA
>ERZ1046876.2282-NODE-2282-length-11628-cov-10.500734_pt1 | contig 11628 bp, 10 predicted proteins | sample MGYA00383094_ERZ1046876 | MGnify/ENA primary metagenome ERZ1046876 (study PRJEB29581, sample SAMEA5548364) | metagenome | biome: marine; feature: coastal; material: water | depth 50 m | study: Short-term variability in the microbial, nano- and picoplankton... | reverse complement strand
TCATTACTTACTTTTCCGGTAATTTCTCCTAAATAATATAGCGCTTGTCTTAAATCGATTGCTAGTAAATCGCCTGATAAGTTTTGATCAATTCCGTTTTGAACTTTTATGATTTCTTCAAGAGATTTTAAAAGAATATCATAATGCCTTGAATTAGTAACTATCAACTGATTTTTATCTAATGCTTCTTTACCAGCCAAATCTAACAATGATTTTTTTAATTGATCGATACTTTCTTTCTTTTTTGCGGAAATACTTAATACTGGTAATGCGCTATTCTTAATTGTATTTAAAACACTCTTAGATGCTTTGTCAATCTTGTTGGCTACGATTAATTGACTCGAGGTTGTAGAAAAACTTTCTAGTTCAATTTTTACGTCATTCATATCCATTTCGGTACTATCAAACAAATAGATATAAATAGCAGAGTTTTTTAATTTTTCCAAGGCTTTTTCCACTCCAATTTTTTCAATTTCATCCTTTGTATTTCTAATTCCAGCAGTGTCTATAAAACGAAAGCGAATACCATCAATTGTAATTTCGTCTTCAATGGTGTCTCTGGTAGTTCCTGCTATATTACTTACGATAGCTCTATCTTCATTAAGTAAAACGTTCAAAAGAGTTGATTTTCCAGAATTTGGACGACCAATTATTGCCACGGGTATTCCATTTTTTAAAACATTCCCAGTTGCAAAAGAATCGATAAGGTTTTTTAGAAGCGAAGTTGTTTTCTTTATAAGTTTTTGAAAATCATTTCTACTGGCAAATTCAACGTCTTCCTCTGAAAAATCTAATTCTAATTCAATAAGTGATGCAAAATCTAAGAGCTGTACGCGAACCTCTTCTATTTCTGTAGTAAACCCTCCACGCATTTGTTGAATTGCTAACTGATGTGATGCTTTAGAATCACTAGCTATCAAATCGGCAACTGCTTCTGCTTGGCTTAGATCCATTTTTCCGTTTAAAAAAGCTTGCAAAGTAAATTCTCCAGCAGTAGCCATTCTGCAACCTTTTCGGAGTAATAACTGAATAATCTCCTGTTGAATGTAAGAACTTCCATGACATGAAAACTCCACTACATTCTCTCCCGTGTAGGATTGAGGGTTTTTAAATAGGGTTGCTAACACTTCATCAATAATACGTTCTCCGTCTAATATATTACCTAAATGTACCGTATGAGTTTTTTGATCAGCTAATTTTTTTCCCAGTACAGAATTAAAAACTAAAGACGCAATTTTAATAGCATCTTTACCCGATAAACGGATAATTGCTATAGCGCCTGGACCTGAGGGAGTAGCTAAAGCTACAATTGTGTCATTGTGGATCATGATACAAAAATAACAATATTAGAGGTGGTCTTAAAAAAAAGATTGAACAACAATATTTTTTTCTATTAAAATCCAACAAAGACCCATAGTTAATAATAAAGATAATTATTTAATAAAACTTTTATGATGGAAGTTCTTAACTATTTAACATCACCGGCATCACTAGCATTGTTACTAATTCACCATCATCGAGACCATCTGTTGGGGTTAAGATTCCTGCTCTGTTAGGCATTGACATTTCTAGCGAAACTTCATCGCAGGTTAAGTTATTTAACATTTCGGTTAAAAAACGAGAATTGAAACCAATTTGCATATCGTCACCTTGGTAATCACAAGTTAAACGTTCTTCTGCCTTGTTGCTATAATCTATATCTTCTGCAGAAATATTCAATTCTGCTCCAGCAATCTTTAAACGAATTTGGTGAGTCGTTTTATTTGAAAAAATAGAAACTCTACGCACAGAATTTAAAAATTGACTTCGTTCTATATTCAACTTGTTAGGATTTTCTTTTGGAATGACGGCTTCATAATTTGGATATTTTCCATCTATTAATCTACAAACCATTTCGGTATTGTCAAATGAAAATTTAGCGTTAGAATTATTATACTCTATAGTTACTTGCTCTTCACTCCCTGCCAGTATGGATTTTAATAGATTTAAAGGTTTTTTTGGCATAATAAATTCAGCAGCTTGAGAAGCTGAAATATCTTCACGCGAATATTTTACTAACTTGTGAGCGTCTGTAGCGACAAATGTTAAACCTTCCGTGGAGAATTGAAAAAACACACCACTCATTACGGGACGTAAGTCATCATTTCCAGCTGCAAATATTGTTTTTGCTATGGCATTTGCTAAAACGTCGCCTAACATAACTGTGGCACTTGGATCTTGTAATTGAATTGCTTGTGGAAATTCTTCTCCGCTTGCGTAAGCCAGTGCATATTTTCCATGATTTGAACTTATTTCGATAGTATTATTATCTTCAATGGAAAAGGTTAAGGGTTGTTCTGGAAAAGTTTTTAAGGTATCCAATAATAATCTTGCTGGAATGCAAACACTCCCTTTTTCATTGCTTTCGACTTCTAATTTAGAAGAAATAGTTGTTTCTAAATCTGACGCAGAAACCGTTAAAGAATTCTGATCTAATTGAAACAAGAAATTATCTAATATGGGTAATGTGTTGTTATTATTAATAATCCCACCTAAAACCTGCAGTTGTTTTAGTAAATATGAACTGGATACTATAAATTTCATTTGAATATTTTATGGTTGTATTAAAAGTTATGGTTTAACAAGAATAAAATTCACGTTACTCACAAATATATTTCAATTTGTACTCTATTTCGTTTTAAAGTAAAAGAAACTTATTAACAAATTTAGGTATATTTTTTCTTTCTGGTATAGTTAAAAATTAGAACTAGAATAGTTAATAATAGCAGTGGAAATAGGAGGTTGATCCATTTCCAATAAGTTCTATTTTCTGATACTTTGATGGGATCTAGAAAGGGAATAGAAATATCTTTAGTTCTAATGTTTATAAGTCCATTATCGTCCAATAAATAGTTAACAGTATTCAGTAAAAACTCTTTGTTTCCATAATAATTATTGGTCCATTTATCAAATCCTAACTCTAAAGGTCTGTTTCCTTGAAGCTGATTTTTGATTATACTCCCATCACCTATAATTACCATTTTTGCTTCTTGGCCAATTTCTTGATAGTTATTTATTTTTAGTGGCTTTACTCTATTTAAATAGGCTGATTTGAAAGTACCCTCTAATAGAACGGCGAGTGGGAGTTCTCCTTTATTAAATTCTAAATCAGTTGGTCCTTCGTTTACTATTTTTAAATTAGTTGTTATTTCTTTAGAAATATTGATTTCTTTCGGTAGACCGACAATTTTAGAAAGAGGTGAAGAATTTAAAAGAATAGTTTTTTTAATACTATTTGGTAAAGTATCGATACTGCTGGCGTATTCAAACTTAACTCCTTCAATATTGGTTGTAATAGGATGCTTGGAATTACTCGCTGAAAGAGGATTATAAAACCACGGGTACCGATTGTATTGAGATTCTCTTTCTTCTCCACTAGCGAGTATTATAGGAGCAGAATACAAGTCTTTTACTAAATTGGGGTTAACTCGAATACCATATCTAAAAAAGAAGTCAGTAAGGTTTAAATCTCTGGCAAAAGCAAAATCATTACCACCAACACTGTCGTTTACAAAATTAACCTTGTCAATAAGCCATAGGGTTGAACCACCAGACATAATGTATTGGTCTAATAAATATTTTTCTTTTTCAGTGAATTTTTTTGTTGGTCTAGCAATTACCAATAAATCAAATTCTTTAATCTGTTCAAGTGTTTTAGCTGGCGAATTTGATAAAGAATCTAGTGTAAAAGGAGCGATGTAATAGGAATCACGAAGGGTGGAAAAAAAATCAGCAATAAATTTATCACCTAATTCTCCATTTCCTTTTAAGGCTGCTACTTTATGGCTTTTTGGATGTGTTAATTGATTGAAGCTATTTGCTAAAGCATATTCTAAATTTTGTATAGAATTTATTATTCTTTCTTCAGAGGTTATGCCCAACTGATTTTTAAGTAACGGAATTTTTAAATAATCACCTTTGAAGGAAGCTACTGCCCAAGGAAAAATTTGTTGTATGCTAATCTTACCATTTTGTTTAACTTCTATCTGAGATGGTTTTGCGCCAATTTTCAGCAATGATTCTGTATCTCCATTTTCATTTAAGGGATCAACAAATTTAAATTTTATGTTGGAGTTAAATGCTTCAAATTCTTGAAGTAATTGCTTTGTCTCAACTTTTAATTTCTTAAATTCAGGTGGGAGGTCACCTTCTAAAAAAACATCTATAAAAATTGGAGTATCAATATTAGCTATTGTTTCTTTTGCTGAATTTGATAATGTATATCTTTTATCCTGAGTTAAATCAAATCGTTTGTAAAAAAAATTCCCTACTAAATTAACTAGGATAATTATTATTAAAACATAAATTATTTGTCTTTTAATATGCATTAATCTTTTCTTAAATTAATTTTTGTTAAAATCAAAAAGAATACTGAAACACTCATAAAATAAATTAAATCACGAGTATCGACAATCCCTCTTGAGATATTGTCAAAATGTGATTTCATTCCAAGAGTATTGATTTCAAAAAATGGAATTTGAATGAAATAGGAGATGGTATCAAATCCATAAAAAATAAATAAACAAAGAAACACGGAACATATAAATGCTACAATTTGATTTTTTGAAATTGTTGATGCAAAGATACCTATAGCGGTGTAAGCTAAAATTAAAAAAAACAAACCGATATAGGAACCTATAGTACTTCCGATATCCCAGCCACTTGAATTATTTGTAAGTTCTGAGATGGTTATAACATATATCGTTGTTGGTATTAATGCTAAGTAAATTAAAATTATAGCACCAAAATACTTTCCTAAAACAATATTTTTTAAAGAAATGGGTTTGGTAGCCAACAGTTCAAAAGTTCCCATTTTTTTTTCTTCACTAAATGCCTTCATCGTTACAGCAGGAATTAAAAATAAAAAGATCCAAGGAACAATTATAAAAAAGGATGACAGATCAGCAAAACCATTATCCAATATATTAAATTCTCCAGGTATAAACCAAAGCAACAAGCTGTTTAAAGTTAAAAATAATGCGATTACCAAAAACCCAACCGAAGTTGAGAAAAAGGAATTAATTTCTCTTTTTAATATTGCAAGCATAAATTTTATTTTAGACTGTATAACGTGTCAATACTCCAGGCTTTTGCTTTAGAACGAAACATTGGTTTGGTTGTTGCCCACACACTCCTAAAAATATCGCTAGTTCTATAGTTTTCAAGATCAGATTCTTTTTCCCATTTACTGTAAGTAAAGAATATATTTTTATTATTTTTATCTTGATATAATTCTAAAAAAGCACAGCCATCAAAAGCGCGTATTTTTTCTTTTACCATATCAAATTTACTTAAAAAGTTAACAACCTCTTCACTCTTAAATTCCATTTTAACAATTCTTGTAAGCATATTTTTATTCAAAATTTATACTAACAGTATCTCTGTAATTTAGGCCAAATAGGGAAGAAGCACTACCTACTGTTTTTGGATTGCTCTTGTAAATTGAAAGCTCAAGATAGTTTGATGAATTCCATAGGGCTAATTTTTTACCATCTTCAACACGCTTATTTTTTGGGTTGTCAAAATTAATAAAATCACTATATCGATTGTAAACTTTTGAAAACTTGATGGATCTTGCTTGTATGGTAAAACTTCTTCCTTTTCCTATTTTTTCGAAAAGAACTTTGTTGATATTGCTAATAACATTTCCATAATTGTCAATGTAAATAACATTTCCAATTATTTGACTATTTTCAGGATTTACTACAGGTTTAATACCAGTAAGTTGTTTTATTCTAGAAATGGGTTTGCCTATTACTTCTAGAGTACCTCCTCTAGCAATGTGACAGGCAACTTTAACAAAAACGTCTAAAACAGGAAAATTAGATTCAATATTGTCATGAACGTTAATTTCAACAATTTTTTCAGGTTTAATCTCAGAAGTTAGCATAGAAATAATTCCATTATTAGCACAGATAAAATAGTGATTATCAAGATAAACAGCGATGTGTTTATTTTCCGGGTTTAATTCCGAGTCTATTCCAATAATGTGAATACTTCCTGGAGGAAAACTTTTGTAAGCATTTTGTATGATGTAAGCAGCCTCAGATATATGAAAGGGTGATATACAATGGGAGATATCAACAATTCGAATGGTCTCTAATTCACTGTAGAGTGCCCCTTTAACTGCACCAGCAAAGTGATCTTTCTCACCAAAGTCGGTAGTTAAAGTGATAATAGCTTGTGGCATTTTGTTAATATTTATTTAAACTAATAACAACAAAAATACTGTACTTTTGTGTTAGAGAAAAACAATTTTTTATATAGTATTAATAATTTTAAATGTACTGCTTTTGAATGAACTAATTATTGAATTATCTGAAATAAGCCCGAGAGATTTTTTCGGACATCAAAACATAAATATTGAGAAGTTAAAGGAGCTTTTTCCTAAATTAAAAATTGTAGCAAGAGGAAATAAAATAAAAGCTTACGGCGACCAAGAAGTTTTAGAAGAATTTGATAAACGTCTCGCGATGTTATTAGATCATTTTTCTAAGTATAATAAATTAGATGAAAACGTCATAGAACGGGTTTTATTGAGTAGAAGTAAAGATGATTATGAAACTCCCGTAAGCTCAAATGCAATATTGGTACATGGAGTAGGAGGAAAGAAGATCAAAGCTCAGACTGCCAACCAACGAAAATTAGTTCAATTAATGAAGACCAATGATATGGTATTTGCTGTTGGTCCTGCAGGTACAGGAAAGACCTATACAGGTGTTGCGTTAGCAGTAAAGGCGCTAAAAGAAAAACAAGTTAAACGTATTATTTTAACACGTCCTGCCGTTGAAGCTGGCGAAAATTTAGGTTTTCTTCCTGGTGATTTAAAAGAAAAGTTAGATCCTTACATGATGCCACTCTATGATGCTCTAAGAGATATGATTCCATCAGAAAAACTGGAGTCTCTTATTGAAAAAGGGACTATTCAGATCGCTCCATTAGCTTTTATGAGAGGACGAACTCTCGACAATGCTTTTGTGATTTTAGACGAAGCTCAAAATACTACTCATTCACAAATGAAAATGTTTTTGACTCGTATGGGTAAGAATGCTAAATTTATGCTAACTGGTGACCCTGGTCAAATAGATCTTCCTCGGCGAGTTATTTCAGGATTAAAAGAAGCTTTATTGGTTTTAAATTCAGTAAAAGGAGTAGGTATTATTCATCTAGACGATAAAGATGTTATACGTCACCGATTAGTAAAAAAAGTAATTGCAGCCTATAAGGCGATTGAAAATAATGACTAAAAAATGAGCAACACTATTACCAATTCTCAATTTAATTTTCCAGGTCAAAAAAATATATATCATGGGAAGGTTAGGGAAGTTTATACTTTAGAAAACGATTTATTAGTAATGATTGCGACCGATAGGTTAAGTGCTTTTGATGTAGTTATGCCTAAAGGGATTCCCTACAAAGGTCAAATACTAAATCAGATAGCTACTCAAATGATGCGAGATACCGAAGATTTAGTCCCCAATTGGCTATTAGCCAGTCCAGATCCAAATGTAGCCATAGGCATTGCTTGTGAACCATTTAAAGTTGAAATGGTTATTCGTGGTTATTTGAGTGGACACGCGGCTCGAGAATATAAATTAGGAAAAAGAACCCTTTGTAATATTGATATGCCAGAAGGAATGATTGAAAATGATCGATTTCCAGCACCTATAATTACCCCTGCTACTAAAGCAGAAGCAGGAGATCATGATGAAGATATTTCTAGAGAAGATATTTTAAAAAGAGGAATTGTTTCAGAGGAGGATTATAAAATACTAGAAGATTATACAAGAAAATTATTTCAACGAGGAACCGAATTAGCTGCTAAAAGAGGCTTAATTTTAGTAGACACCAAATATGAATTTGGTAAAACAAAAGAAGGAAAGATTGTTTTAATAGATGAAATTCATACTCCTGATTCCTCTCGATATTTTTATGCAGATGGTTATGAAGACCTTCAGGCTAAAGGAAAACCACAGAAGCAACTTTCTAAAGAATTTGTTAGGCAATGGTTAATACAAAATGGTTTTCAAGGATTGGAAGGACAATCGGTTCCAAAAATGAGTGATGAATACATAGATGTCGTTTCTAAAAGATACATCGAATTATACGAAAATATTACAGGAGAAAAATTTAATAGAGCAGATTTAAGTAATATGGAGGAAAGAATTCAAAATAACGTACTAGGGTATCTGAAAACATAAAAAAAACTTATTTTGATTTTAAACCAAATCGATATACATAGCCAAAATTGAACTCTGTAAAATCAGCTTGACCGAGATTGGCATTTAGTGTTGCGCCTAAAAACAAATTGTGTTTCGGATGTTCATTATTGTTAAATAGATAATATTTTAAGCCAAGCCTCGTTAATATTGATTTTTTTAATTGATATTTTGAGTTCAATTCCCCATAAACATACCTAGTTTCATAAGTGCCATCTGAATTATAAAAATCCCAATAAAATCCTTGTTGCAATTTCCATTCTACTTCATAAAATGGTTTGTAAATATTATAACCCAAATCAACTTCAATGCCAACATGACCTAAATATATTTCAGAGGTCACAAACACTCCATAGCTAGTTGAGTATTTAAATGCATTTTCAGTAAAATGATTGTATTGCTCAATTATTAACTCCTGATCATTTTTAATATAAGTATTAAAAGAATCGTAATACCTGTAGTAAAATCCAACACCTATTTTGAATGTTTTGTTTAAAATTTTTCCATAAGATGCTGCTAATGTATAAACAGGCTTTTTATCATTATACATTTCCGATAAAACATTTATTCCAAATCCAGACCTAAAGCTGAAGTAATTTTCAATGGATTTTTCAAAATTTTTATTTTTAATTGAATTATCTTCTATACTTTCTTTTTTCTTAGTCTTTATACCCGAATGCCTTGATAAACTTAATAAAAAAGTATTTAATCCTTGATTAGGCAAACTTGTATGGCCATTTGACTGATGATGAAAACCAGCTCCTAATCTCCAGGAAGCTTTTCTTTCATTTAGCACATCATAATATAAAAAAGCTTTAAAAGCCCAAGTAAACCTTGTAGAAATAGCTCTGTTGTTGTTATCGATAATATTATTGTACGAGTAAGTTGTACCATTATATTCTTGAGTAAAATAAGAAGATCCCAAGCCTATATTCATTTTTAATTGTTCATTAAAAATTTTTTTAAATAAACCGTACTCGATAAAAGGCATTAATGAGAATGAGTAGCCAACATATTTGTTGTTTCCATAATCGGTAAAAGTAAAAGCAATTCCGGTTTTAGGATAACGCAATCTGTAGGCCCATTCTTGAGCGTTATTTTCTTGGGAAGTTCCTAAATGAATTGAAACTCCTTTATTTAGTTTTAACTCTGGAAAACCATTATTTGCAGAATGAGTTTTTCCGACAAAAACTTCAGGGATTATAAAATAATTTTTATTTGAAATAGTTTCATTTTTTTGAGCGACACCAAATAGTGAAACTAGTAATAAAATATGACAAATATTTCTATTCATATTTGATAGCTAACTGCTTTTGAAAGAATAAATTTTTAATAGGGTATTGCTAGTCAAAATAACTGTAAGAATCATTATTTTTCATTTTTAATAAAGATTCATAAATTAAATTGATGACCGCTTCTACATCTGTTTTGTGCACCATTTCTACTGTAGTGTGCATGTATCTTAAAGGAAGAGAAATTAAAGCACTAGCTACTCCTGAATTGCTATAAGCAAAAGCATCCGTATCGGTACCTGTTGCTCTTGAAAGCGCAGATCGCTGAAAGGGTATCTTTTTCTTTTCAGCTGTTTCAATAATTAAATCTCTTAATTTCTGTTGAACAGCAGGAGCATAAGCAATTACAGGTCCTTTACCCAATTCTAGATGTCCCTCTTTTTTCTTATCAATCATAGGTGTAGTAGTGTCATGGGTAACATCTGTTACAATGGCAACGTTTGGTTGAATTCGCTCTGCTATCATTTGAGCTCCACGCAATCCTATTTCTTCTTGAACTGAATTGGTAATATATAATCCAAACGGCAGACTTTTTTTATTATCGTGAAGTAATCGAGCGACCTCTGCAATCATAAAACCACCCATACGGTTATCCATTGCTCTACAAACAAATTTATCATTATTTAAAATATGAAAGGTGTCCGGGTAGGTTATTACACAGCCTACATGAACTCCCATTTTTTTTACTTCATCTTTAGAGCTAGCTCCTATATCAATAAATATATTTTCTGGCTTGGGAGCTTCCTCTTTTGCTCTATTTCTAGTATGAATTGCAGGCCAACCAAATACTCCTTTAACAATACCTTTTTTAGTATGAATATTGACAATTTTAGAAGGGGCAATTTGATGGTCGCTCCCTCCATTTCTGATCACATAAAGCAAACCGTTGTCACTGATATAATTTACATACCACGATATTTCATCCGCATGACCCTCAATGACTACTTTGTATTTTGCTGAGGGATTAATAACAGCAACTGCAGTACCATAAGTATCTGTAATAAATTCGTCAACATAAGGTTTTAAGTAGTCCATCCATATTTTTTGACCATCCCATTCATAGCCTGTAGGTGAAGCGTTATTTAAATAAGTTTCTAAAAAGGAAATTGATTTTTTTGTTAGTATCGGAGTTGCCATTTTTTATAATTTATATTTTTTTAAGTCTTCAAAATTAATAATTAATTAATAAGTCAAAGGCTTATTTTGTTTAATTTTGAATCAGTTTTCGAAACTATCAAAAAAATATCTCAAACTAAATGAAAGTTTTAAAATTATCAATCCAGACTTTTTTTATTCTAGTACCTATATTTGTCTTTTCACAAATTGAGAAAAATAATAATCAACAAAAAATTGATACAACCAATTATTATTACATCATCAAAGGAGATTCAATTCCAAGAGAATTCATTGATTTAGAGGAAGTCATTTTATTAAATAAACTACAATTTACCTCAAAAGAAGATAGAAGGCGATATTTTATTCTGAGACGAAAAACAAGAAAAGTATATCCTTATGCAAAGCTAGCTTCAGAACGTTTGATTACGATGTCGGAGAGGTTAAAAACAATTAAAAGAAAAAGAGATAAAAAAAAATACACCAAAAGAGTTCAAAAATATATTGAAGAAGAGTTTTCTGATAAATTAAAAAAATTCACAAGAACGGAAGGACAAATTTTAGCGAAACTAATACATAGACAGACTGGTAGGACTAGCTTTGAATTAGTGAAAGAGCTAAGAACTAGCTGGAGAGCTTTTTGGTACAATACTACAGCAAATTTATTTGACATATCTTTAAAAGAAAAATACGATCCTTTTAAAAATAAAGAAGATTATTTGATTGAAGATATCTTAGAAAGATCTTTTCAGGAAAATATACTTGAACGACAAGAACCAGCTTTTCCTATTGATTTTTTTGAGTTGCAATCGTTCTGGAATCAAAAAAATATTAATTAATAGATTAATATACTTTAATCAACAGTAGGGTTACTAATTTTTTTACCATGTAAGTTTTGGTTTATCAGCACGTTGCAAAGATGTCGAATAAATAAAGGTTGTTTTTTCATTATTTATGGTAAAAAG
>ERZ1046876.2281-NODE-2281-length-11629-cov-5.086401_pt1 | contig 11629 bp, 24 predicted proteins | sample MGYA00383094_ERZ1046876 | MGnify/ENA primary metagenome ERZ1046876 (study PRJEB29581, sample SAMEA5548364) | metagenome | biome: marine; feature: coastal; material: water | depth 50 m | study: Short-term variability in the microbial, nano- and picoplankton... | reverse complement strand
GAAAACTCTCTTGCTGTAATTCTTCCATCAATTCCAGATGTTAAGTCTACTGAAGTTAGCTCAGTTGTGTGACCATAAGTATCTAATGTAACGTCTTGTATTACGTTTAATCCTGAGTTATCTACTGATGCTTGAGAAGAAGTGTCCTCGTGATCGATAGTTATTTCAGCAGCACCACCGTTTAATGTAAATGTACCACCAGTAACTAAACCATTACCAGCTGTAATAGTTATAGTACCATCATCAATATCACTTGTTAAAGCAACGGTACCTGTAGCATTTGGTAAGGTTATAGTTCTATCTGCGGTAGCATCAGAAGCAGTAAGATGTGTTTCGTGAGCGTCAGCAGTAGAACCTTCAAAAGATATTGTATTATCTGTTACAATTTGTATTGTTTCGTTTTTGTAAGTAGTATCACCTGTTACAGTTAAATTACCAGCAATAGTAATAGTATCACTACTGTCACCAATAGCAAGTGCACCACCTTGTGATACATTAAGTAAAGCATTAGCAGCGGCGGCAGCTGTAATTTGACCAGTACCACCTTTTGTAATAGGCACAGTATCTGATAAAGTAGAACCAGCAGCTGTAATTGTTATAGCTTGGCTACCATCAAAATCCACACCATTAATAGCTCTAGCTGTTGCTAGAATAGTTGCTGTTGCTGCATTACCACTTGTATCAGCGGCTGTAGAATCTGTTTGTGTAGTTACAAAAGTATGTATTTGATCAGCTGTAGCTAGACCAGTTCCAGCATCTGCAATAGCAGCTGTTTTAGCTTGTATTGTGTTTGTACTTATTTCTATAGTATTAGTATCAACAACAACTTGCAAGTCTACAGCACCAGAGGTAGCACCTCCTGATAAACCTGAACCTGAAGCTGTGTTAACAGCGGATATGTCCCCAGAACCGTCTAGATTGATCCAAGCGGATCCATTATAGTATTTTAACGAGTTAGTTCCTGTATCGTATATTATTTTTGCCTCTACGTCTGTTGCATTTCCAGAGGTTGTTTTGTGAAGTAGAGCATTTCTAAGTTCCGCTGTACTTCTTAAGTCTAAGTGATTTAAAAAAGGTATTGCCATTTTGTTTTTAGTTTAAATATGCATATCCACTCTCAGCGGATACTAATGTTATTGTTAAAGAGTTCTTATCTATGTATTCAACAGCTCCTATTCCTTGTTTGCCTGTTGATAAAGTTATGCTAACAGAAGGATGCTTGCCTAAATTGTGAGTAACATTCCACGTGCTCGCAGCGTTATTTTGATTATGTTTATAATTTTTATCTCCATTAACATTTGAAGGTGCTGGATGTATTGCAAAAGCATAGTATTTATCTTCTAGTATACTACCATTAGATTCAACATGAGTAAACGATGCGTTATAAAAATTTGATTCAACACTGTCTTGAGTTAATGCATCTAATCTATATACAGCGAAATTATTAGCATCATCTACTTGACCTAGTATTATGTATTGATCAACAAGTATTTGTAAGTAGTCTATTATTAAATTATTCGATGCATTATATTTACTTATCTTTAAGGAAGAAATGTTTGAAAAACCTGTACCTGTACCACCTCCATTAGTTAAACTTACAGTTCCAATAGCTCTACCATTACTTAGATTTGTTTGAAACTTAAAACTACTTTGACCGGCAACATTAACTATACCTAGCTTACTGAACATCCCAGCAACACTATTTAAAGTAAAGTTTTTAGTGCTACTACCAGTTGAGTCAGTACCTATTACTTTATCACTATCACTAACATTAACGTCGTTTGGATACGTATTTATTCTAGCCATTATTTTCTGTCTTGCGCACTAGTCCCATAGTAGTAAGCAAATATGTTGCTAATAACAACTCCTTCTACCATACCCATAAGATGTACAAATAAATCATTTTCTAAAACAGTTGGTTCATAAACCACTGCGTATATAATAAACACAAAAGAAAACAAGCCAACCAAACCGGTAGCAAGCATCATTATATCTGTGCTACCTGTTTTTTTGACCTCTATCTCTCTATTCCTAGCTGAATCTCTATCTTGAACCTCTAGCTCATACATAGACTTAACTTGTTCTAAAGCTGCTATTTTATCTTCAGGTGTAATTGTTTCATCTTTTTCAATAAGATTTTTAACTATACTCAACACTCCAGCATCAGGAAGCAAATCCCCAGCTACTCCTAATATACTAGGAGCTATCTTAGCTAGAAACTTTCCTACTTTAGTTTCTTTAAATTTTTTTCTATTTTTCTTATCACTCATTTCTTATAACCATTCATTTTAAATGGTGTAGATCCTGCCTTTTTAGTCATTGGTCTAGTTGATCTAGATTGAGAATTAAAAGCTTCTTTATTGAAAGAAAGCTTATTAGCGTTTTCAACCTTATTAGCACCTCTCATTTTTAAAGCCGAAGATTTTTCTTTAGCTTCTTTATACATTTTATTAGGCGAATGTTCTTTCAACATAAACATTCCAAGACCTCCAGAGAAACCAGATCCATCTCCATTGTTAGTTGTATTACTACTTTTCTTGTTAGATATAACACTATTTTTATCAGCGTTGTCAGCATCTACATCATCGTAATTTGTAAATTTTCCAGAATCTTTTTCTTCTTGTGTTATTTTAACATCTTTAACATCTCCACCAGGTGTTCCTTTTTTAATTTCCTTATAAGCTTCTACAGTAGGTCTATTATGAGTATTAAAATTATTACCTTGAGAAATCTCTCCAGCAGTATAACTTGGGTCATTTTTAGATTGAACTTGACCTATAGTACCTCCACCCTTTACCATGGACTTACCTCTACCCATTTGAGTGTCTATATGACTTTGAGCATCTTTACCTTTTAGGGTTGACCATTCACCTTGCTCGTTTTGTATATCTAATTGTCCAGTTTTATCAAACATCCTTTTCATCCTTCTAGCACTTCTAACCGCTTTTCTACCTCTTTTCTTCTCTGCCCTAACGTTTACCTTGCTTCTTCTATTGGATTCTCTAGCTTGAGGAGAAGTAAAAGTATCAACCTCAGTTCCTGATGTTGGTTCAGTAGTAATAGTATCAGCTTTAAATGATTTTGATTTACTTACAACTGGTTTTTTCTTTTCACTTAACAGTTTTTTATATAGTTCAGGATTGTTTGTGATCCAATCTTTCTGCTTCTTTAACTCTGCAGGGTCATTACTAAAGTTGGTTCTATTACCACCTGATATATCACTGTTAATCGTTATTATTCCTCTTCTACCACTACTGTCATAACCTGGGGTAGTCGTTTTAGTTGTTTGTTTTAAGGGTGATTTTTGTTTATATGCCATAACTATATATTTTTATAATTCATCTTCAGAGTTTTTGGTTTTTAAACCATTACCCATGACTTTTCCGGGATCTACATATGACTTAGAAGCTCCTACGTCTGCTGCTCCGTATATTAGAGCTAAATTAGCTTTTGCGGGTGATGAAGAACAACCACAGTTTGCTTCTTCACAACCACATCCAGAATTTACTTTGTTTCTTGCTTTTTGTGTTATTGGTGTTGCTTTCATTTTTTAACTTTTTTTATAAGCCTCGGCTTCCCAAGGTAATTGTTTAGAACCTTCAGGCATATTATCTCTAGAATATATTTTACCTTTCCAGTATACATTATTATTGTCGTAGCTTAAATCACCTCTCTTCATTTGATTTATATGAACCATCTCGTGTTTAACCGCTTTCTTCATTTGATTAGGTGATAGTGATGGGTCTACATATATGGTACCATCTCTGTTAGCTTCTGCAGCTACACCTTTATCTAGCTTTTTTAAAAAAACAGGTGTCTGTGGATCCTCCGCTAAGTCTTCTCTAAATCCGAATAGATTAGAAAGAGCGCTTTTCTGTTTGAAAGACATTATTTGTTACAATATTTTTTCTTATTAGGACTAGACTCTTTTTTAGCTTTGTTTTGACCTTCCCATCTGCCACCTTTAAACATTGAGCTTTCCCAGGTATAGCCATTTTTTGGTGGGTTTTTAAAATTCTTAACGCCAAATTCAAATCCAGATCTATAATCAGCTGAATCTTTTGCTGTTGGTTTTGCAGGATGTGCTTGCCTAATACCATCAGCATCTTGACTTCTAACAGAGTTCATTAAGTCAATATTTTTATATTCAACCTTATGACTATGTTTGGTTTGTTTAGTTTGTTTAAGTGGAGTTTTGTAACCAAGTTTTACTGGGGTTTTACCCTTAGCATCAACTGTGACTTCTTGGTTTGCAGGAAGATTAGAATAATTGCATTTAGCTCTTGTAGTAATCGGATTGTAATTTTTCATCTTTTAGGATCTTTAATCATATCGTCTATAGCTTTGTTATAGACTTTGTCTGTATAAGTTTTGTTCTTGTAGAAAACACCACGTTGACTAGTTGGAAGATCTTCTTCCCCTAAAAGTATGCGATATATTCTATTAATTAATTGTTTGCATTTAAATGAAGTCTTGTATGTAGTATATTTAATTGTAGTTCTATTTCTTTGACGCCAAACATCGATCCAGCCTTCACGGCGTAATCTTTCCCACCTATCTTTATCCCAACTATAAGTGTAGGCACCATTTATAAATTCATTGCGTGTAAAATGTGTTTTACAGTCTAAGTATATTAGAAGCTCTAAATCAGCATCTTTAATGTTATAAGTTTTACAGGCCCATTTGCGAACGAGCCTGTAATACTTTAATATCTGCAATTGTTTTAAATCTGTAGAGGAAAGTTTCACTCTACTATTACTATATCACCTAAATTTACAACATAATAAAGTTTATCATCAAATTGTATACCATGACCACTATGTTTATCATACCAGACAATATCGTTAGGTTTTATAATATCAATTTTATCTCCTACAGTTACAACCTTTGCTTTGTTGTATCTAGTCTCTTGATCAAACTTTTCAAGTATCTCAATACCACCAACTTTTTTAGGCTCTTGTTTTATCTTATCTAATACTAAGTAGTAATTAATTGCTTTCATCTATTCTAGTATTATTGATTACACAATCAGCAGAGATAATAGTTTTTACGACACTAACAGCATTTTTCAACGCCGATTTTGTGACCAAAACCGGATCTATAATACCTGCTTTAACCATATCAACAGATTCTCCTGTTATTACATTTAGTCCAACACCTTTGTCTTGTGGTTGAACCGATGTTATACCTGCATTTTCTAATATTGTAAAGTAAGGAGATCTTATTGCATCATACATAGCTTTCTCACCTTCATCACTCGTATCTAATAGTAACGATGCGTTTAATAATGCTACACCACCACCTGCAACAATTCCTTCTTTTATAGCCGCTTTAGTTGCGTGGATTGCATCTTCTATTCTATCTTTCTTTTCTTTTAACTCCACTTTAGAATCAGCACCTACTTTAACTATAGCTACAGAACCTGATAACATAGCCAGCCTTTGTTCTAATCTTCTCTTAAAGAAAGGATTTTGCTCATCTGTTATCTTATCTTCAACAGTTTTAATTCTTTCATCTAGAGATTCTCCTAAGTCATCTATTTGAAGCACTGTAGTTCTTTCATCTGTTACTACTTTTACAGCTTCACCTAATACACTTGGATCTATCAAATCTAAATCATCACCTAATTCCTCGTTCATTATCTTAGCACCTGTTAAAAACGCTATATCCTCCATAGTGTCTATCTTACTAGCCCCAAAACCAGGTGGATCAATGATATTCACCTTTATATTACCTTTAACCTTATTAGCTATTAAAGTAGCATAAGGCTGCTCTTCCATGTCAGCTATAATTAATAATGATCTTTTACTTCTAATAACATGTTCTAGTATAGATTGTATTTTTCTAACATTTGGTATCGGAGACATCATTAATAAGACTAGTGGTTTTTCTAGCTCAGAAGTCATCCTATCTTTATTAGTAGCTAAATGATGAGATTTTAATTTACTTTCTAACTGTACGCCATCAACAAAATCTACATAAGTTTCATTTGTTTCAGACTCTTCCATTAGAACTACTCCATTGTCTCCAACTTGTTCGTAAGCTTCTCCAATTTGTAATCCGAGATCGATGTCATTGTTACAGCTAATGTTCGCAATTTGCTGTAGCATTTCACCCTTAACCGGTATACTGGCCTTATCAAGATGTGCCATAACTTTATTAAGACCTTTATCAATGCCTTTTTTAAGTTCCCTAATGCTTGTTTCAGTTTCATTATCATTTATGTGTTTTAATAAAGAATAAGCCAGTACGGTAGAGGTTGTAGTTCCATCTCCAGCTTCTTTAACCGTGTTTTTAGCAGCTTCTTTTATAAGTGTAGCACCTATATTTTCGACCGGCTCTCTTAAGACTACGCTCTCAGCAACGGTTACACCATCTTTTGTAATAACCGGTCGTCCAAGAGCATCTTCGTAAATTACGCATTTTCCAGAAGCACCTAATGTCGACTTAACTGCGTTTGCTAATTTTTCTACGCCCTTGAATATTCTTTCTTTTCCTTTTTTTCCAAAAGATAGCTGTTTAACTATCTCGCTTGGGTTGTTGTATTCCATTTAAGTAAATTTAATTGTTAACTTATTATAATAATCACACGTTTACGTGTATTTTTTATTTACTTTGCTTATTTATACTGTATTATTTTTCTTAGTACCTTTTCCGTGACCACTTCTATTAGTATATACGCTTACAAAACGCCCTGAAGTGTGGTCATAATCTTTTCCTTCGATGTTTTTACCAGCTTTCTTTGCAGCCCTGCGCTTTCTTTGGTTTTCTGCACGCATTTTTGTTCTTCTATCTGTCTTAGCGTAAGCTAGATCTCTTCTTTTTTTCGCAGCTGATGCTTTAGGTGAAAGTTTTTGTGCCATTTTATGGATTTTATTGTTTTTTTCGTTCATTTAATATAATCACATAGTAAATAATTATTTTAAATATGACATTAGCCTGTTATTATAGTATCTTAGTAGCTATTGTCACATATTTTTATCAGATATTTAGATATTTTGTGTAGTATACCTATATGGGAGCCGCACGTCCAAATAGGAAACTAAAATCGTTTTCACCAGCCCACTGTTGTTATTCGTTTTACGATTAAGCTTTTGGCGTTACTAACTAACTGTTGTGTACAACTATTATGTGACTACTAATTTTCCTGTAATGTTTCAGGTATTAGCACTGTGTACAGTGTGTATAGCACTTACAAGGTTACTACGCGTTATACTTGATTATAATATCGAATTTAAAATTTATATATTAATTAAAATTATTTATTATGAGTAAAAAAGTAGAATTAAAAGAAATGAAAAGGTTTGTAATTAGAAAATCTTTAATCGGTAAAAATGTGACCATCGAATTCACGAATCACAAGGGAGAGAAATGTAGGTATAACCACGACAAGGTGTATGAACAGCTCAAGGATAAATTCGAAGCTATGCCTTGCTTTCAGAAATACAAGAACTACACTAACACGAATAACCTTCCTAAATTCGTGAGAGATTTAAAGGAAATAGTATAATCCTAACATCCTAAGCATGATGTAAAACTGCTTATTTTTATACGCTAATTTATAATACATATCAACATGAGCAAACTACTAGATTGGATATTATATCTGTTCAAAACCCCTCCGCGAGACGAGGATACATGGTTATAAAATCGCAGAAGACTTCGGTCTTTTGTGTATAGCAGATACGAGGTTACTACGCGTTATTATTGATTATAACTATGAATTTAAAAACTATATATTATGAAAGTTACCAAAAATCCAATTCAACCCCAAAAAACTACTAGTAGGTTTATTATTCGAAAGTCGCTAGTTGGAACTAACACCATTATAACCTTTAAAAACCATAAGGGTGTAGAATGTAAGTATAATCACGATGTGGTGTACGATCAATTAAAGGAGAAGTTTGAAAGTATGCCTTGTTTTATTAAATACAAGAATTATACCAACACCAACAACTTACCCAAATTCGTTCGCGAGTTACCTAAGTTATTATAATATAACTTCTACTACAACAAGGGACTTCGGTCCCTTTTTTTTATAACAAATATGTATAGCAGAAACAAACTCTTTACGCGTTATTATTGATTATATTACTGAATTTAAAATAAATATATTATGAGTAAAAAACTAAGAATTGAAGTATTGGTTACTGTTGATGAGTTAAACCAGTATTTAAATGGCAATGTGACTAAAACTAGTCTACAAGAAACCTTAACAGGATTATTAAAGGAATTATTATTAGAGAAATTCCCATTTAATGAAGAAACTGACTGTAAGGATAAGTATAATGAAGTAATACAAGATTACTTATATGAAGAAATAATAACTAAAATTAAGTAAAATGATAGTATCTTTTAAAGTAGATGAAGATAATGATCTTTATGAATTGACAGTGGATAATAAAGTATATACAATCTATGATGTGTATGATACAAAGCAAACTGGCAAACTATGGGATGATCTCAACATGTTAATTGATGAGCATCTGTAAAGAAGTGTAATAGTGTCTTGGCCTGGTCCTGAAATAAGATCGGAAGAGTAGACTCCGCCCTACGCGAGTGTTTAGTATATGGCAACAAACCATGTATAGCACCAACACAAACTCTTTACGCACTATATTTGATTATATATATGAACTTTAAAAATAATAAAAATGTTAGTAAAACAAACAGAGTTATCGCGAGAACTAGCGATAGAGAGTAATCTATTCATGTTTAATAACAAGTTGTACGAGCGACTGTATAATCATGACTATAAATATAGATTCTTCATCGATCAGAATGACTACGATTATACTAATGAGTTAAAGTAGTATAAACTATGACAATAGCTTGTTACTATCTTAGTCTAATAAGCTAATGTCACTGTTTTTTAAGAATTATGAGCAGAGAGACAGAGTATAATACCCCTTACCTCTTTTCTATGCTAAAACAATAAGGGTACTTTAGTGTACAAACTAAATACGTAAGTAAATTGATTATAACTATGTCTAATTTTAAATTTAACAACTATGAGTAAACAAGTAAAAACAACTAAGCGCTTTGTAATTTCTAAAGCACTTATCGGTAAAAATCAAGTAATTGAAGTAACATTCAAAGATGGTAAAAAAGTCAAGTACAATCACGATGTCGCTTTCGAGATCATGAGTAAAAACGGCTTAGAAAAATTAAATTGTTGGTTAAAGTATAAAACTTATACTGCATCTAATAATATTCCTACAATATTAAGAGATAAGAAATTAGTTTAATTTTAAATTCCCACCTCAGTCAAGTGGTTAAACTGACTGTTTTAACTTTTAATAAACTTTAAAGCTATGTATAATATAACAGAACAACTAGACTTCTTTGCAGAAGAGATGTTTGGTGAATTTGGCTTCGCTACATGTTCAGTAGACGAGCAAGAGATAATATTAAAAAAGGTTTACCAAATAAGATTTCTATGAGTGTAATAGGTAAACAAACTAAATACGCAAGTATTTTGATTATACTCATGAATTAATTTTTAAATATAACAACTATGTCGGTAAAAACTATCAAGTTTTCAAAACACACTCAACACCCAACTATTTATTTAAACAATGCAGAGTACAGAGGTTACACTGTAGGTAATCTACCTCGAAGATTCGCTTTCATCTACAACGAAGATAAAGATCAAGAGGGTATGCGTCACTGGTTTAATTATAAAGGGTTAACTTATGTAGAACGTAAGAAAAGCTTCTGGGCGGATATTGCAGCTCAAAACTACAAAGATAATATAGAATTATTATTCAAAGTAATGAAGTAATGCAGGTAAAAACTATGAAGGAACTATGCGCTTACGTTAAAAGTGAACGTAGGCGTGTCGCTTCAGAACACAGGCTGAAGTGGAAGAGCGAAGGTGAACGAGGTTGTAGACCTTTTTCAGATAAAGAGTATCGTAAAATAGTAGTACAGGGTAAGAAAAGTTACTCTAAATTTACTAAATACACATATAACTCTATGTGGAAAGATCACCACAAGAAGTGGGAGACTAATCAATTACTAATAATAAAGAAAACAGTATGATAATAGATTTAAGCTTAGTTGACAATATACTTGTCGACGGAATAGACTGGAATGATTATCCTGACTTCTGTGATGCCTTTATATCAAGTGCTGACTATAATGGTAATGAGATGTCAGAAGAATTAATAGATAAACTAAATGATGAATATCCTGACTTCGTATACGAGCAGGTGGTAAACGCTATATATTAATATGAATCCAAAAGACTTTATAAACAATGAGTATATTGTAACTAAAGACGGTAACAAAAAATACAGAGGCGACTACACTAGTTGCTGTACATACTTGCTTAGTGCACAACCGTTTTCAATATCTTTTGCTTGTAAGAGCGAAGGCTGGAACATTGTACAAAGAAAATAATACTTTATGAAAAAACTTATAAGAAACTACAAAAAGCATAGAAGGAAGTCAAGACATATAGATTTTCTTCAATCAAGAATAGTACTTCTACATAACGAAATAGTGGAGGCTTCATTCAAGGGAGAGTTCCATTTCAACAAAGGTATAACTATTATACACAGTAATGTAGAGATCAAAGCAAAGCTTTTAAGGAAATATAATAGAAGATTAACATTAATTAAATACTAGTTATGGAATTCAAAGACGAGAAGTATAAGAGTCTAGGTAAAGAGGCTATTGTCACTAAATTAAAACAAATTAGTGAGTTTGAATCAAAGTATAAACCGAACTCAAGTAGTATCGGTATGAGAAAATGGTGCACTGACTACAATTATCGTAAGCGAGAGTGGGAGTGGCGTCAAAGTTTAAGTAACTATGTTATTAGTAATAATAATGTAGACTATAGATAGCGTACAAACTAAATACGCAGGTGATTTGATTATATGTATGTAAATTTTAAATTCAAAAAGAATGTATTGTAAGTGTGGTAGTAAAGTTCCTGAAGTTAGATTAAATTATGGTTATAAATCGTGTGTTAGATGTAGTACGGTAGAAGAATACAGCTATGTACCTATAATTTACCACAAAACTGGCAATACAATTCAAATCGTCGACCAAGCCACAAGTGCTGCTGTACACAAGGCTTGGCGGCGTAAGTAATGTAAATAATTAAAACTAATATAACATGAATACATTAACACAATGGCAAGCTCGCCAAAAAGAGCTAGAAGATAAATATGTAGAACTAATGTTAGCTAAGTACCCACTACTAACTGATGTGACTACAGATAAACAGCGTAGAAATGGTACTAGAATGTTCGAGCTAAACCATAGTAAGTATGGTCCAAGTAGGTTTGCTACATATAAAACAGGTATGGTTCGTAAGATAATAAGAACTAGGTTCAAAGATTTATCTTGCTATCAACTAAATCCTCAAAGATCAATAACTAATTACTATATGACGCTTGGTGACAATAGCGGTTTAAATATGAGATCTTATGTAGGTAAACAAAGAGTAAGAATAGATAGTGGTCTAGCCAGATTAGTTTATTTAGAAAAATATTTAATAAGAAACTATGATCTAGATTCAGTACAAGATGTCATCGAAGTTGACGGTGTACTATATAAAAGAATATAAACACGGTAGAGGGCTTAGTACGGCTACGGTATTTTAAGTGGTTAAGCT
>ERZ1046876.2277-NODE-2277-length-11649-cov-8.785406_pt1 | contig 11649 bp, 8 predicted proteins | sample MGYA00383094_ERZ1046876 | MGnify/ENA primary metagenome ERZ1046876 (study PRJEB29581, sample SAMEA5548364) | metagenome | biome: marine; feature: coastal; material: water | depth 50 m | study: Short-term variability in the microbial, nano- and picoplankton... | reverse complement strand
GCCGCGGAAGATACCCATATTGACCCTCTTGCTTTATTATTCATTCTAACTGTCATAAAAGCATTATCATCTACTGATATCTCGTCAGACAAAGAGTTAACTTCAGCTGATACTTCCTTTGCCTCAAGTCCTGTTACATATCTCATTAAATGATAAGCGTGTGTTCCAATTTCAGCTAAAATCATAGACGGGCCACACATATTTTTATCTAATCTCCATTTTAATATATTTTTTTCATCCTTTTTTTTAACAGCAACTGTGTATCCTTGTGGGTATTCAACATTGATTACTTTGATTTTTCCAATTTTATTTTTTTCAACTAATTTTTTTGCCTCTCTCAACATCGGATAGCCTGAATAGTTATGCGTAAGTGCAAAAACAATTTTATTTTTATGAACAAGTTTTTCTAATGCTACTGCGTCTTCTACTTTTGAAGTTAATGGTTTATCACAAATAATATGGACATTATTTTTAATAAATTCTTTAGCAATTTTAAAATGATCACCGGATGGTGTCATAATCCCTATAGCCTGAACACCATCTGATCTTGCTGATTCTTTTTTTGCCATTATTTTATAGTCATCGTAACATCGATCTGTATCTAAGCCGAGAGACTTGCCAAATGCTTTAGATTTTTTTTTATCTTTTGAAAAAACACCTGCAACAAAATCAAACCTATTATCAAATCGTGCAGCCAATCTATGTGTATACCCAATAAAGGAGTTTGGGCCACCACCAACAAAACCAATATTAATTTTATTTTTATTATTTAATTGATCATTTCTTAATAAATCAAGTTTACCAAAAGCTATTTTAGTTTTTTTTTTCATTAATTTACTATTCCTCCATCAATAACATAATTTTGAGCAGTACACCCTGAACTTTGATCAGAAGCAAAAAATAAAACTGCTTTTGAAATATCTTCGGGCATTAACATTCTCTTAATACATTGCCGTTCTAATTGATTTTTTTTAATCTCATCAGTTAGCCAAAGTTTTTTTTGTCTTTCAGTAATAATCCAACCGGGAACAATAGAATTAACTCTGACATTATAAACTCCAAGATCTCTTGCTAATGTTCTTGTTAATCCCATTACTGCTGATTTAGCCGTAGTGTAACCAGGCATACCTCCTTGAGCAATCATCCACGAAAAACTTCCAATATTTACTATTGTCCCCCAACCCATATCTTTCATATCTTTATAAACTGATTGAGCTGCAAAAAAATAATGTCTTAAATTTATATTCATTCTATCATCCCAAAATTCAGGGGTTACAGAGTCAATGTCATGCCTTTCATCATTTGCAGCATTATTAACTAAAACAGATATACTTCCTAATTTTTCTCTGACTAATGAAATAGAATTTTTAAGTTGATCAATATCCTTAAGATCACACTTAATGAATAAAGGAGTTTTTTTATATTCTAAACTTATTTTTTTGACTAAATTCTCTGCAGCTTTTTCATCTATATCCAAAAAAGCTACTTTAGACTCTTGTTTTATAAATTGCTCCACAATACTTTCCCCTATGCCTTGTGCTCCACCAGTGATTAAGACTACTTTATTTTTAAGAGATGGATAAATTGCAATTTCATTCATGATTTTTTCTTAATTATATTTTATATAATAATAAATGTTTAACATAATAAAATTAAATGAAAAAGATAATATCGGAATAGCTACGATGGATATTCCTGAGAATGTAGATACCAACTTAAACCTTATATCAAAAGATAAAATCCCATATGGTCATAAAATATCACTAAAAAAAATACATAAAGGAGAATATGTTTATAGATATGGTCAAATAATTGGAATTACTCAATGTGAAATCAACATAGGTAAGCATGTTCATTCACATAACCTAGGATTTTCAGAATTTGATAGAAAATATAATAATGAATTTTCCGTAAAAATAGAAAAGAAAAATAGCCAAGAGAAATTCTTTCAAGGCTATAAAAGAGTTGATGGTTCTTCAGGTACTAGAAATTATATCGGTCTTATAAGTACTGTAAATTGCTCAGCAACTGTTGTTAAAAAAATTGCTGATAATATTAATGAATATTTATCAAAAAAAAATTTTATTAATATTGATGGTGCCGTTTGCTTAAAACACTCCTCTGGTTGCGGAATGAACACCACAGGGTATGGAATGAGCACCTTTAATAGAACCATAGAAGGATTTAAAACTCATCCAAATTTTGGAAAAGTTTATGTAATAGGTTTAGGCTGCGAGTGTGCTCAAATTTCTTTATATAATCAAAGTCAATTAGAAAAAAACATTGATTATTTGAACATTCAAGATGAAGGTGGAACAAAAGAAATTATAAATAAGGTAAGTAGTAAAATAATAAACGAACTTGAAACAATTAATAATATTAAAAGAACACCCATACCAATATCAGAGCTAAATGTTGCCTTACAATGTGGGGGGTCTGACTCATATTCTGGTATTACAGCTAACCCAGCTCTTGGCATTGCTTCAGATTTAATAATAAATCATGGAGGATCATCAATCTTATCAGAGACGACTGAAATTTATGGTGCGGAACATCTATTATATGAGAGATCAATTAATAAAACAAATATTGAAAAAATTGAAAAACAAATTGAGTGGTGGAAAGAACACCTTACTAAAAATCATAGCACCTTAGACAACAACCCATCTCCAGGAAATAAAAGAGGAGGCTTGACTACAATATTAGAAAAATCGCTCGGAGCAGTAGCTAAAAGTGGTAATTCACCTATGGTAGATGTGCTAGATTATGCTGAGCCTATAAGGACAAAAGGTTTCAACTTTATGAATAGCCCTGGATATGATCCAGTATCCGTTACTGGCCAAGTCGCATCAGGAGCAAATATCATTTGTTTTACAACAGGAAGAGGGTCTTGTTTTGGATTTAAACCTTCTCCAAGCATTAAAATAGCAACAAACACAAATATGTATAATAAACTTGAAGAAGATATGGATATTAATGCTGGAACCATAATGGATAATGAAAAAACAATAGAAGAAATTGGAAAAGAAATATTTAATAAAATAATTACAGTTGCCTCTGGAGAAAAGTCAAAAAGTGAGGTTAATGGCTATGGTGATGATGAGTTTAATCCCTGGATAATAGATCCAACACTATAATTTTAAAATTTATTTATAATATCCCAGAATAAGAATCTTTATACAAATTATAGAAATCGTTTATTTCAAGAGAAATCGGATTACCTCCTGTTGATGGATCATCTTTTGCCATCTTACTCATTTCTTCAAACCTTGAGTCATCCTGAATAAGCTCCTTTAATGTATGAGGAATTGATAATTCCTCTCTTAAATACAATATCCAATTCATAAATCCTTCAAAAGTTTGATCTTCTAGGTTTAAATATCTTGATAAAGAAATTATTTTTTCTTCAATTACCTTTTTATTTCTTTTTAAAACATAAGGCATAAAAACAGCATTGGTTAGACCATGATGAGTATTATATATTGCTCCGACTGGATGACTTAGAGAATGAATTGCTCCTAGGCCTTTTTGAAAAGCAATAGATCCCATTGAAGATGCAGCTAACATACTTCCTCTTGCATCTAAATTTGATCCATCATGATAAGCGTTAATTAAATTATTTTTGACAATAAACATTCCCTCCAGTGCAATTCCTTGAGAAAAAGGATGGAAAAAATTTGAACAATACGATTCTAAACAATGAGCTAGTGCATCCATACCTGTAAATGCCGTCAAAGATTTAGGCAAAGGCACAGTTAATTCTGGATCTAAAATCACTATGGCAGGAAGCATTTTAGGGTGGAAAATTATTTTTTTTTCTTTTGTTAATTCATTTGTATAAACTCCGGCTCTACCCGTTTCTGAACCAGTACCAGCTGTAGTAGGAACAGCAATGATAGGTTTTATCGCTTCACTATTAGCTCGAGTCCAATAATCACCTATATCTTCAAAATCCCATAAAGGCCTATCTTGTCCAGCCATGAAAGCTATACCTTTACCGACATCCATTCCTGACCCCCCTCCTACAGCAATTACTCCATCATGAGCATTTGAATTAAAATAAGAAACTCCAAGCTCAACATTATTTCCAGTTGGATTTGATTGAACATCACTAAAGATATTTGCTTTAGTATTTAAAGATGAATTTATTTTTTCAATTATATCAGTCTTTAATATTCCAGGGTCAGTAACAATTAACGGCTTTTGAATATTTAAACTCTCACAAGCTTTTTGAATTTCATTAATTCTTTGATCTCCAAACCATATAGTTGTTGGATAATTCCAATTCATTGACATCATAACTTTATACTTTCCTTAAATGGTAACTTTTAGCTCTTGTTAAATGATCAAAACCCAAGACAGATAAAGTGATACCCATTCCTGTATCTTTAACACCAGTCCATGCAAGTCCAGGATCAAGATAATCACATCTATTCATAAAAAATGTACCAGTTTGAATTTTATTTCCAAAGTTGGCGGCAAATTCTTTATCAGAAGTCCATACACTTGCCGTTAAACCATATGCGCTATCATTCATCAAAACTTCTGCATCTTTTTCGTTTTTAACTTTCATAATTCCAACAGTTGGCCCAAAAGTTTCTTCCATCATGAATTCCATATCGTGACTTACATTTATTAATGCTGATGGTGATACATAACAATTCTCCGAATTATCTTTTTTAAAATTAGATCCATCTATTATGTTTTTGGCACCTTCATTAATCGCTTTTAATACTTTGTTGCGAATATTATTTGCTGCACTCAATTTTACAACAGGACCAAGATTAGTCGATTGATCTAATGGATTATCAAGATTATATTTTTCTGTTTGTATTTTAAAAGCTTCAACAAAATTATCAAATATACTTTCATCAACATATATTCTTTCAATTCCACAACAAGATTGACCTGAATTAAAGTAAGAACCATCAACTAAATTTTCTACAGCATGTTCAAAGTTGCAATCAGACCTTACATATGCAGGATCCTTCCCACCTAACTCTAATCCTGCTCCTATAAATCTTGTTCCAATAGCTTTTTTTACTTCTCTGCCTCCTGAGACAGACCCTGTAAATAAAACATGATTGATCCGATGATCAGAAATTATCTTTGAAGTTGATAAATGATCCAAGTGTAAAATTTGAAAAACATTTTCTGGAATACCAGAGTTTTTAGCTGCTTTTAATAATTGCTCAGCACATAAAGGTGTTTGTGATGAGTGTTTTAAAATTACACAGTTTCCAGCAAGTAAGCTTGGAACAATAGAATTAACAGAGGTATTATATGGATAGTTCCAAGGAGCTATTACAAATATTGTGCCTAAAGGATCTTTACTTACATAATTATCAAATTCATTATCATTTTTTGAAATAACTTTTTCTAATGCTCTTTCTGCATTATTAATCATGTATTTTGCTCTTTCTTCAAACCCTCTCAATTCTCCAGCACACTGAGATATAGGTCTCCCCATTTGTCTAGACAGCTCTTCTTCAATCTCCTCACTGTTAGATAAGAAACAATCTACAAACTTTAAAATTAATTTTTTTCTTTCTTGTAAACCTGTATTTTTCCAAGCTGTTTTTGCTATTTGAGATGAAGTCAGTGTATTTTCAATTGTACTATCACTTGCATAAGGAATTTCAGAGTAGAGAGAATTATCAATTGGGGATATAGTTTTTAGCATTAGAATGATTTAGTTTTTTTAGTATGTTAAATCAATTCTTTTATGATAAGATGTATTAACAAACAAACAAAAATTACAATATATGAAACTTTATAAAAATTACATAGATGGCAAATGGTTAGAAAGCGAATCTAAAGATATTATTCAAGTTGATGATCCTGCAACAGGTAAAATTATAGGTGAAATTTCATGTGCAAAAAAGAATGAGGTAGACCTTGCTGTATCTGCAGCAAAAGCAGCCTTTAATTCTAGAATATTAGTTGATATGCCTTTACTTGAAAGAGCAAAACTAATGCATCGCATTGCAGATGAAACAAGAAAAGTTGCCGATGAAGGTGGAAAAATGCTTTGCTATGAAAATGGTAAAATGCTCGGATCAGCTATAAAAGAATTTAATGATGTAGCTGACATGTTTGACTATTATGCTGGTCTTACCGATAAACTTGAAGGCAAAACAATTCCAGTCTCACCTACAATATTTGACTATACTGTTTTGGAACCTTTTGGTGTTTCCGCCCATATTGTTCCATGGAACTTTCCTATATCAATGGTTGGCAGATCTCTTGCTTGTTCCTTTGCAACAGGAAATTCTACAATAGTAAAGACAGCTGAATTAACACCTCTTTCAGCTACTTTTCTTGCTAAAGCAATTGAAAATGCAGGAGTTCCAAATGGCCTTATTAATATAATTTGTGGTTATGGAAATGAAGCGGGTTCCTATTTAGTATCACATCCTGATGTTAATCATGTAGTATTTACAGGGTCAGTTTCGACTGGAAAGAAAATATTACACTCATGTGCAGATAAAACAATTCCTGCCGTTATTGAACTTGGTGGAAAGTCAGCAGGTATCGTTTATGAAGATGCCGATCTTGATCAAGTAATAGAGAGTGCTCGTCACGGTATATTTGGAGTTGCAGGACAAATATGTACAGCTATGTCTAGATTAGTTGTGCATAAATCAGTGAAAGATGAATTAATCACTAAATTAGTAGATTTAAGCAAATCTCTTAAAGTTGGCCCAGGATATGAGGCAGACACAGGACTAACACCTATTATATCAGAAAAACAATTGGAAAAAGTTGAAGGTTATGCAAGATCAGGAGTTCAACAAGGTGCAGAAGCAGTTCATGGTGGAAAAAGAGCAGACCGTGAAGGTTATTTTATGGAAGCAACAGTATTAAATAATGTTAAGCAAGATTCATCAGTAGCGCGTGAAGAAATTTTTGGTCCTGTTTTATCTGTTCTTGAATATGAGGATCAAGATGAGGCAATTCATATTGCTAATGATACTGACTTTGGATTAGGAGCAGGAGTGTTTACAAAAGATTTGAAAAAAGCATCATGGACTGCAAGTAAGTTAGAGTCAGGACAAGTTTATGTTAACAAATGGTTTGCTGGCAATCATGCAACTCCATTTGGTGGTTACAAACAATCAGGTTATAGTAGAGAAAAAGGTGTAGACGCTTTAAAATCGTACCTTCAAGTTAAAAACGTTGGGATAAGTTTAGATTAATTAAAGCGACTTGGGTTAAAGGGTTCTATATCAATATTAGGAACTCTTTCATTGCAAATTGAGTTAATTATTTTTCCTGTAACTGCGCCTAATGTCCAACCAATATGCTGATGTCCAAATGCATAAATAATGTTTTTATTTTTTTTAGACGGACCAATAACTGGCAAAGAATCAGGCAATGTTGGCCTGAAACCCAACCAAGTACTTTTTACACTATTAAGATCTGGTAGTAATTTTCTAGCTTGATTTTCAATCATTTTTGTTCTTTTTTTATTTGCTGGTTTGCTTAAGCCTGCAATTTCTACTGTCCCTGCAGCTCTTAAACCTTCCTCTAATTGAACCAGATAGAAACCAGTTTGAGACCATCCTATTGGTCTATTAATTAATCCATGATTATCAAACATCACATGATAACCTCTTTCAGTATCCAAAGGAAAATTATCACCAAATTTTTTTGACAAATTATTTGACCATGCGCCAGCGCATATAATTATTTTTTCATAATTATGTTTATTGTTATTATAATTTAAAGTAATTAAATTATTTTCAGAAATTATATCATTAACTTCATTTTGAATAAAATTTCCTCCATTATTAATAAAGTTTTCAAATATTTTTTTACTAATCATTGATGGATTAGTTGTATGACGAGAACCAATGAAAATTTGACCATTATAAAATATAGGAGCCAGACTTGGTTCTAATTCTAATATTTCAGTTTTAGATAAAGTTTTTATTTTTACTCCATTTCTCTGCCTTAAATCATTAGTTGTTTTTGCTTTTAAAAACTCACGTTCATTTTGATATAAGTAAAGAGCCTCTTCATTTTTTATATATGCTGAAAGATTTATATCTGTAAAGATCTCATCATAACTAATACTCGCATTATTAAGAAGATTACCTAAAGAATTAGAGATGTATTCAACTTTTTTTGCCGTACAATTTTGTAAGAATTGTGTCGCCCAATTAAGATTTTTAAGTACATGAAAAAAATCAATAGCTAGAGGACCATTACTTTTTAATAACATGGAGGGGATATTTTTGAATAAATCAGGTGAATTTACTGGCACACATGCATAGTCAGCAAACGTGCACGCATGTCCGTAGCTTGTCATAGAGCCAGGTTCTTTCTTGTCTAATAGGGTAACTTGAAAACCATTTTTTTGTAAAAAATATGCAGAACAAATTCCAATAATCCCAGCACCAACCACTGCTATTTGTGGTTTTGATTTCATTAAACTATCTTGATTTAATTCCGCGTAATTTTTCTGAGCGTCTTCTTAATAACTCAACGGTTGTTAATAAAAGTATTGATAATATAACCAAACAAGTAGCCATACATAAAATTACTGGGCTTATTTCTTGACGAATACCTGCCCACATTTGTTTTGGAATTGTTAATTGATCTAAACTTGCCATAAACATAACTACGACAACCTCATCAAAAGAAGTAATAAATGCAAATAAAGCGCCTGATATTACTCCAGGTAAAATTAAAGGCATAATTACTTTGAAGAAAGTTCTTACTGGTCTTGCCCCTAAGCTTTGTGAAGCCTTTACCATATTCATATCAAAGCCTACTAAAGTTGCAGTAACTGTAATTACTACAAATGGAGTTGCTAATGCTACATGAGCTAAAATAATACCTGTAAATGAATATACAAGGTTAATTCTTGCATAGAAAAAGAACATTCCAGCTGCTGTAATAATTAAAGGAACTATCATTGGTGAAATAAGAATTGCCATTATTAAACCTTTGTAAGGCATATGCGGTCTGCTAAGACCTAAAGCGGCCAGTGTACCAAGAGTTGTTGCTATAAATGTTGCAACAAAACCAATAAAGAAACTATTTACCGTACCTATCATCCACTTATTAGAGCAGGGAACTGTTGAAGAAACTACATCAGCACTACAATTACCTATCATATTTTTATACCATCTGAGTGACCAAGCATCAGGATCAGGAGGCCAGGTTAGCATCTCATCAGTAAACACCATGAAAGGAGATACACTAAACGAAATTGGAATAATTGCTATTAGTGGCGCGATCAAAAAAAAGAAAACTACACCACAAAAAAATAAATATGCATAATAATAAGTTCTTTGAACTGGTGTTGCATAACTCGGTAATGCCATGTTTATCCTAACTTAATGTTATCAATGCCAACAATTTTATTATAAAGCCAATAAAAAACCAACATAATTCCTAAAAGAATTGCTCCTAGTGCGGCACACAATCCCCAATTCAAAGTTGTTTTAAGATGATATGCAATCCAACTTCCAATCAACTTACCATCTTTTCCACCTACTAATTCAGGAGTAATAAAGTACCCTATAGCTAAAACAAAGACAAGCAATCCTCCAGCACTCATACCTGGTATTGTTTGTGGTAAATATACTTTCCAGAATGCTAGAGCCGGCTTTGCACCTAAATTTTGTGCCGCTCGCATATGACTTTTTGGAATTACTCTCATAACACTATATAAAGGGAGTATCATAAATGGGAGTAATATCTGTGTCATTGCAATAAGAGTTCCAGTTTGATTATAAACCATCTGGATTCTTCCATCATCACTTACAATACCAAGCCAAACAAGAACACCGTTTATAACACCGTTTTGTTGAAGCATAATAATCCATGCTGTAGTTCTTACAAGTAAAGATGTCCAAAATGGAAGAAGTACAAATATCATTAATAGATTGCTGTACCTTAAAGGAAGAGTAGCAAGCAGGTGAGCAACTGGAAAACCTAATATTAAACAAAAGAATGTGACATAAATACTAACCTTAAATGTTTTAATCCATGTTTTAACATAAACTCTTCTATCTTCATTTTGCTGAACTACTTTTTGATTTTCATCATAAGTTCTATCAACCGCATTATAATAGTAAATAGGTGTTTGGTTGTTAACCATTTGTCCAACTGCATACCAATAAGTAGGATCAGCCCACCTTTCATTTGTTTCAATTAAAAAACTTTTATATGAATCTGGTAATTCATTTTTTTTAATAACTTTTTTTATTTCTCTTGATGTTTTTTTAATCAAACTTTTCCAGCCAGACTTTGAATAATTCATTCTTGTAAGAGCTCTTCCAACCTTTATTTTTTCTCCATAAGCTAGCTCTTCAAATAAAGCTTTGAATACTGGCTCAGGAGGAAGCTCATCTTTTTCTTTGTCCCATTTTTTATATTCTTCAAAAGTTTTTGGGAAGACAGTATTGATTTGAGAGTCATCAACACTTCTTAGTAGCATGTCACCAATTGGCATTACAAAGGTAACGATGATAAATAACAATAAAGGAAAAACTAAGAGAAATGCTCTTATTTTATTTTTACGTTCAGCTTTTTTTAAGCTTTGCTTTAGTGGAACGCCATCAGTAGTTAGTAATTCAGCAGTAGAAATAGAAACCTCCCAATTAAAAAGGCGAGATAAATCTCGCCTTTAAATTAAATTATTTTAGTTACTTAAGCAACCTTAGTTACCCATCCAAGCTGCATAACGTTCATTGATTTCAGCACCGTTATCAGACCACCATTGTGGGTCACTTACGATTGAAACTGCTAAACGCTCAGGCGTGTTAGGCATATGAGGCATAATTTCTACTCCTCCTGGTCCCCAAGGCTCATTGTTTTGAATAATTGGAATACCAGATGCTCTCATAGGTCCGTAAGTAATATATTTAGCTTGTTCTGCCTGTGCTTCAGGAGTTGATGCATGCATCATGAAATCAACAGCCGCATCTCTGTTGGGAGCACCAGTCAATAAACATAGATATTCTTGGTCTAAAACTTGACCTTCCCAAATATATTCAAAGTTTTCACCTTCAGCAAGGTTAGCTGCACCTACACGACCATTGTAAGCAACAGACATTACAACTTCTCCACTTTTAACTAACTCAAGTGGCTGAGAACCCGCAGACCAAAATACTATATCATCTTTAATTGTATCTAGTTTTGCAAATGCTCTATCAAGTGCACCAGTTTGTTTTTCTAAAACTGTTGGAACTGCATTTGGTTTAACGCCATCTGCCACCATAGCTTTTTCGATTATACCTGTTGCCCATGTATGAACACCTCTTTTACCTGGAAATTTTTCAGTATCAAAGAAGTCAGCTATAGTAGCTGGTTTTTCACCTGGGAATGCATCTGGATCAAAAAATACAACATAAGTCCAGAATATTTGTGGAACACAACAATCCCAACCTGAGTTGTATTCAAGACCGTTATTTTCCATATCTTCTAACATTGATTCACCGTCAGGTCCTGGAGTTGATAGATCAGCTATTTCTGAAGTAATGTCTTCAAATAAACCTTCATCACAACCAGTGATTGCATCACTTGGAAGTACGTCTACTAAATCCCAAGTTACACTGCCACTTTCAACCTGAGCTCTAACTTCACCTAGACCACCATTGTAGTTTTCGAATTGAATTGAGCTTGGATCTGAAT
>ERZ1046876.2275-NODE-2275-length-11658-cov-5.542446_pt1 | contig 11658 bp, 8 predicted proteins | sample MGYA00383094_ERZ1046876 | MGnify/ENA primary metagenome ERZ1046876 (study PRJEB29581, sample SAMEA5548364) | metagenome | biome: marine; feature: coastal; material: water | depth 50 m | study: Short-term variability in the microbial, nano- and picoplankton... | reverse complement strand
ATTCAGCGAACGCTCTCGGAACACCCGATAAACGCCTGCGGGCATATGAATGAAAAGTTTCTTATCAAGCGGGCCGGCCTCCAACAACAAAACCAGACAGGTAGAATGAGCGCTCAATTCATTGACAAGAACGCAGCCTACAGATCCGGTTCCAGGGATAATAAAATCAAAATTCAGCTTTTTCTTAATGGTTTATTTCATTACATTCTAAAATGGCGGGCCAAACGTAAGCCTACTCAGAAAAGTAATTTCAAACACTCTTTATCTGCCCAGCAGAGCCCCAACGTTAACAGGAGATCATGATGACACCAACAAGACGGCTTGCGGCAGAGGGGTTGGGCACATTTTCACTTCTGGCAACTGTAATCGGCTCGGGCATTATGGCGGAGCGTCTGGCAGATGGAAACTTAGCGCTGGCCTTACTGGGAAACACCATTCCCACAGGGGCGATCCTCGTGGTTTTGATCACTGTTTTTGGGCCTATTTCAGGTGCCCAATTCAACCCCGCGGTTACGCTTTGCTTTTGGTTGCGCGGTGAGATGAAAAGGCAAGAGGCGTTGTTTTACATATGCGCCCAGATCTTTGGCGGAATTTTGGGTGTTTTTGCCGCGCATATGATGTTTGATCATCCCTTGATTGACCCCTCTACAACCATGCGCAGCGGGCTTGGCCAATGGATCGGTGAATTCATCGCCACCTTCGGCTTGATTGGCACAATCCTCATTTGCGTAACGCTCCGCCCCGCTGCACTTGCCATGTCGGTCGGGCTTTATATCACCGCAGCCTATTGGTTTACCTCCTCGACATCCTTTGCAAACCCTGCGGTGACCATAGCAAGAGGATTTTCGGATAGTTTTGCCGGAATTACACCCTCTGACATACCAGCTTTCATTACAGCCCAACTGATCGCAGCCGTATCGGCGACGTTGTTTTTTGCTTGGCTGTTGCGCGAGGCAGATACGCCAACCAGCCAGTAACGAAACAGACATCAGCGCGCCTTTATGCAACCCATATTCCCATTAGGGCTTTGACTGGTTTCAACGTTTTTTGATGATTGGAAAAGCTTATAAGCAAGATAAAATCAGCGATCGTAAACCTAGCACCACTCTGCAATAACGATCAAACGCGGCGATGCAAAAACTTTTCTAAGCAAAGCTCTGTGCCAATTAGCACGCGGATTCAATCGTCGCGCCCGATCTAAGCGGATATCACGCGCGTATATTTTTACAGAACACAGGTTGGGGCGCCTTTTGGTTTATCAAGGCCTAAACGGATCCTGTAGGGGCTGTAAAAACAGATAAGTGCTTAGGAAAGCATCTGTTTTGCGCAGGAAACTCCTGCGCAAAACATGGCTGTAAACATCAAAAAAGTGGTTTTTGATGCTGGGAGGTTCAGCCAAACATATCGGATGTGATCCCCGTATACCAATCTTCGGATTCCAGATAGGTTTGCTTGCGAATGTCCGCCGTTTCACCCGTTTTTGAGATAAAGCCATCCACTTTTGCGATTTTTTCATCCGTCGCCTTATAGGTCGCTCCCACCTTCACCCCATCATCTGCATTGATCAGCGACCAGCAGGTATTGGCAAATTTCGCCGGGAATATTTTTGAGCCGGTCAACGCGCCGCGCACCGCATTGGCGCAGACTTTCGCTTGGCTATTGGCCGAGAAACCGGATTTGGGCATATCTCCTTGTTGGGATGCATCCCCCAAAACATAGACATCCGCATCAGCTTTGGTTGACATATCAGCTGCGTTTACCGGCGCCCAATTACCATCCGTAACGCCGGCCAAGGCAGCAATCCGTCCAGCTTTCATCGCTGGAATGACATTGCAGGCATCCACATTGATGCTTTCACCATCAATCGATATCGTCATGGCACTTGGATCCACCGCAACATTTTCGCCCCCAAATTCAGATCCGATCCAATCAATCATTCCGGCATAATGCGCATTCCAACCTTCTTGAAATAACGCCATTTTTGAAAATTTCGGCTTTGGATCTGCAACGATAATCTTTGCTGTGGGGTTATGCTGTGAAAGATAATGTGCCACCATAGAGACCCGCTCATAGGGTCCAGGGGGGCATCTGTAGGGGTTGGGAGGGGCCACCATCGCATAGGTGCCGCCCTGCGGCATCGCCATAATTTGCGCCTTTAGAAGCTCGCTTTGGGATCCGGCCTTATACGCATGCGGCATCGCGTTCTGCGAAGATAGATCCCAGCCCTCAACCGCGCCCTCTACAAAATCGATTCCCGGCGACAAGATAAGTTTGTCATAGGGCAGCGCGGATCCCCCCGCCAAGCTTACCATTTTTTTATCACGATCAACGCCAATGGCCCAATCATGCACGACGTTTATGCCACTGGCAGCAAGCTTACCATATGTATGGCCGATATCGTCAAACTCCTTTACCCCGCCTAAATAAAGGTTCGAGAAAAAGCAGGTGTAATAGGTGCGAGTTGGCTCAACCAAGGTCACATCAACTGCACCTTTGCTATCTTTTTCGATATAACGCGCTGCGGTGGCTCCCCCAGCTCCGCCGCCCACCACGACCACACGTGGCTTTGCATGGCCGCCCGCGTGCAAACTGGGTGCAGAAAGAAGGGCAGCTGCCGCCGCTGAATTACCAATAAAAACTCTTCTGGTTAATGACATTTTATTCTCCCTTTGGTTTATAGTTTTCAGTTCTTTAAAGTCTCGAAGTAATGCGCCAATGCCGCGATCTCTTCATCTGTGAGCCGTTTTGCGATCAATTGCATGGCCTGGTTCTCACGATACCCTTCGCGATACGCAAAAAGGGCCGTCACAAGCTCATGAGCGGGCTTGTTCATTATAGTTGGAATGGCCATGTCTTGCCCTGACCTTTGGTGGCAGGTCATGCATTCGCTAGAGAGATATTCACCATACTCCAAATCGCCCTCAAGCGCTAATAATTCTTCAGGAACATCAAAACTCGCTTTTGCCAATCCGTTGGTCCCGGCCTTATCTGTTTGCGCAAGGAAGGCGATCAAATTGTGGCGATCAGCGGCAACCTTCAAGCCGATGAAATTCATCTTTGTGTGTTTCAAAAAGGCTTTTGGATGCGTCAGAAACTGATCCAGCTGCGCCGGCGACCAGGTTAAACCGGCCGTTGCCGCCTGTTGCAGAGCTTTTGAATATTTAAACCCCTCTACCTGCCCCGCCCTTGCATCCACAATTGCGGCCAAATGCGGGCCAGAAAGCGCGCGTGCCTCCTCTGATAATGCATGACAGGAGGCGCATTTCTTTTTAAACAGCGCAGCGCCTTGCGCAAGATCGCCGTTGGCAAAAGCTAGGGACGTGCCAAAGATGCTTAGAGAAATGCTAAAAACCACCCCCAAAATTTGCTGCACAGCTATGCTCCCTCGGCGTTCAAATAGGCAATGATCGCATCAATATCCTTTTCCTTTTTAAGGCCGGAAAATGACATTTTAGTGCCCTTTATTGATTTTTTCGGGTTGGCCAAAAAGCTTACCAATTGCGCCATGTCCCAAACCTGACCGGCTTCTGCGGCTTTTTTAAATGCCTTGGAATATCGAAACCCGTCAATTGTACCAATTCCGCGGCCCAGAATATTATTCAAATGCGGGCCTGAGCGGCTTTTTGCTTTGGGTCCAACTTGATGGCAGGCTTTGCATTTACGAAAGACTTTCTTACCCGCGGCAACCAGCTCTGGCGAAGCGGCGGCTTCATCCACCACAGCCGGCGAAACAACGGCTTCCTTTTCTGCTGCTGGTGCGGCAGCTGCCACTTCAGCGGCCTCGGACTTTTCAGTGCTTTCTGCTGCGGTTTCATCCGGCGTTACATCAAGGATCGATGCCCGCATCGTAATCTCAACCCTGTCTTTACAATCTTGCATACAGGGCTCGGATCGCCACAGCGCGTATTCCGTTTCAGGGCGATCATCAACCACAAATCCACGCGCATTATGCATTTCAAACTCGGCAAAATTAGTATCGCTCAAGACAAAATCTTCATCCACCAAATCATTGGAGTAAAGCATATAGGCAACAATCGCATAAACCTCATCTGCTGACAGGCTTTGCGCTTCGCCAAACGGCATTGAACGGTTTACATAATCCCAAACGGTTGACAGATAAGGCCAATAACATCCAACCGTTATCACCGGATCTTTATCACCAAGCGTTCCAAATCCACCTGCCAAAACCGGCCAATTATCCACGCCCTCCGCAAAATCGCCATGACACGACGCGCATTTATCGGCAAATACCTCCTCGCCATAAAGCGCATCCCCGCTGCCGGCGGGAAGCCCCGCGCCATTGGGGCGAATATCAACATCCCAAGCCGCGATCTCTTCTGGCAGCGCTGCGCGCCCCAAGCCCAGCTTGTCGCCAGCAAAAACAGTTACGGGAAGAACAAGAACAGCTGCGGCCCAAAAAAGTTTAAGACACTTCAACATTTTCGACCTCTCCGGTTGGTTTGACATGCCAGGTTTGAATGCAATTATTATGGTACACGGAATTTTCACCGCGCAATTCGCGCAACTGTTGTTTGCTGGGTTGCACATAGCCCGTTTCATCCATTGCGCGGGCCTGCAGCAACATTTCTTCACCTTGCCAATCCATCTCAAGGTAAAACCGCGCTAACGCTTTGTTGCTTTCGTGATTGGACAGTCGCGCTGTTTCCCAGTTGCGCCCGCCATCTTTAGAAATATCAACTCTTTTGATGGACCCGTGACCTGACCAGGCCAAACCTGTGATCACCAAAGCTCCTGGACCATGCTGTATTGGCGCTTGCGGGCTGGGGGAAGTAATCACCGATTTTGCATCCATAACCCAGGTCCATTTTCGAGCCGTGCCATCTTCTAAAACATCGGTATATTTCGAAGTTTCTTCACGGCTTTCCACGGGCCCATCCATTACCTCGATGCGGCGCAACCATTTCACCCACATATTGCCTTCCCATCCGGGAACCACCAAGCGTACAGGATAGCCATGCTCTTTGCGCAGAGCTTCACCATTGGCCTTAAACGCCACCAGCACATCATCAAGCGCTTTTTCCATAGGAATCGAGCGGCCGTTGGAAGAGGCATCAGCGCCTTCAACATACACCCATTTATCTTGCAGATCGCCCGCCGCGGCTAATCCGGCTTCTTGTAACACGCTGCGCAAAGACACGCCGGTATATTCCATATTATGGATCATACCATGAGTGAACTGAACACCGTTTAATTGCGCGCCCGCCCATTCCATTCCAGTATTGGCCGCACATTCGCAAAAATACACATGGTTTTCGCGCGGCAAGCGTTCAAGATCGGCATAAGAAAACACCAAAGGCTGATCGACCAAGCCGTTTACCATCAAACGGTAATCACTTTTGCTGAGCTCTATGGCGCCGGAATGATGGCGCTCAAAAGCGCAGCCTTGGGGCGTAATCGTGCCATCAAGGGCATGAATCGGCGTGAAATTTATCGAAGAAATCGGACTTGCGGTCAGCCAAGGCACGCTGCGCCGCACCACATCGCTTTCAAATTTAATTGGCAGCCCATAGGGCGTGGCATCCACCCCATCACCGGTGACTGATGCCCAGTCTTGAACCTCGGTGATAAGAGGATCAGCCTGGGTTCCGCTGGCCGCTTGGGCCGTTACGATGCCGGCCATTGTTGCGGCGCTTCCACGCAAAAATGCCCGCCGGGATTGGGGATTGGGTGTAAACTTCAAAATAGGCACCTCCACATCATCTTAACCTGTCAAAAATGCACGCGATTCGGCGCCGAACGCTTGTATTTTGAACCAATTTCCTCAGATCTTGACGGAAGCTTGTTCAAAACGCAACAATAAATTCAAATGTTTGAATTTATTGTTGCTTGCCAGTTGTCATGCTATAAAAATAAAATGGAATTATAGGGTCAGTACCGACCACCGCCCAAAACCAGACAAACGTTAAAACCGTTTGGCGCCATCAAATTGATTCACCCCATACCGGTCAAAAAATACCGGCTGAACGGAACACCGAAAAGAAAACAGAATGCTCAGAAACGCTCAGTATTTAAAGTTACCCATCTATGCATTGGGGGTTTTTATAAGCTGTCTCAGCGCCACGCTTGGAACAGCCAGTGAAGATATTGCAGATCAATATCCGCAATCGCCTTTATACCAAAAACCAATTGAGTTTTTTCCACAGGTGTTTTCTGCCATCGGGGCAACCGCCCCGCCCACATATGAAAATTCCGGCCATAACAATAACCTGTCTTTTATCATTACGGGCGACGGCGTGGTGGTCATCAATGCCGGAGCCTCTTATCTTTTGGCGCAGGCGCTGCATGAGGAAATCAAACAGCGCACCCGCCAACCGGTGATTTTGGTTATAAATGAAAACGGCCAAGGCCATGCGATGTTGGGGAATTCCTATTGGGTCGATCAAGGTATTAAGGTTTTGGCGCATGAGGATGCAGATGCCGAATTTGCCGATCTTGGCTTTTCAATTTTGGAAACCATGCGCGGATATAATCGCGAAAACGCCGAAGGCACGCGGCTGCAAAGGCCCACCCAAACCTTTAGCGATACCTACACGCTCACGCTGGGTGCGTTTGAGATTGAAGTCTTATATTTGGGCCCGGCGCATAGTCCGGGGGATATCGTAGTATGGTTACCCAAGCAAAATCTGGTGATTGCAGGCGATATGGCCTTTCACGAACGCATGTTGCCGATTTTTCCCCATACAAACGCGGCCGATTGGATCGAAACTTGGGATACCGCATTTGAACCTTTAGGCGCAACGCATATCATTCCCGGCCATGGGCACCCAACCGTGATGCCCCAAGTCCGGCGATACACGCGTGATTATCTGGCATTTTTACGCCGTAAAATCGGTGATCTGATCGAGGAGGGCGGCGAGTTAGAGCAAGCGTATTATATTGACCAAAGCCCCTATGCGCATCTTGATACATTCGAAGAACTGGCCCGGCGCAACGCCGGATTTGTGTATGAGCAAATGGAATTTGAATAAAAGACGTATAATCCAGCATTTCGCTTGGAGGCTGGAAAAACCCAGCATAATTTTTAAATTTCAGAATACAATTCTTAAATAGTTTTATTTTTTAAAATAGTTTCTCAAAAAGTTCGTTTGATTTTCTATGTAAAAGGACTTTATAGCAGAGTTCACGCTATTTTTGAAATCGATTATGTTATTTGACCTTTACGATATTCCGTTTGAAGCTCAGGCGCTATACCCGCTATTCGGAGGCGTATTGGGCGTTTTATTTGGTGCTTTGGCATTGTTAACTCGGTTTTGCTTGCGTCAGGCGGTGACGGGGGAGAGCGCGCAGGGCATGGCTGCTAAGTCAGTTTGGGCAACCGCGTTTATAGCCGCGGTTTTGGGCAATTTAGCCTTGGAATATGCCGGGTTTATTGAGCTGTCAGAGCATCGTTTATTTGCCCCTAACCTACCTATTTTAGCGCTTTTTCTGGGCGGGGGACTGTTTGGGATCGGCATGGTTTTGACCCGCGGATGCGTGTCGCGTGCGACCATCCTGCTGGGCACCGGCAATTTACGCAGTCTCTTCGTTCTCCTTATTTTTGCTATTACGGCGCATGCTACATTGAAGGGTGTTCTTGCCCCACTGCGGGTATTGATTGGCGCAATACAGATTGATCTATCGGTCACCTCGCTGGGGGATCTACCCGGCGGGCCGATTTTCTGGGCTTTAATGCTGTGTGGCGCGGCTACGTTCTGGCTGATCTCAAATTTTCCATCCAAATCTGTCTTCGTTGCCGCGATTGGATTAGGGCTGTTGGTGCCGATCGGGTGGGCGGGCACTTCGGTGCTTTTGAATGATCCATTTGATCCGCTTCCGGCGCAATCTTTTGCCTTTACGTTACCATGGTCAGAGCTGCTTTTTTGGGCGATTGCATCCAGCGCAATCACAGCAGGGTTCGGGCCGGGCATGGTCGCGGGGGTTTTATTGGGTAGCTTCTTTGCAGCAGGGGTGACGGGGCAAATTAAATTACGCGGGTTTGACAAAACAAGCGACATGCCTCGGTATCTTTTAGGGTCGGTTTTGATGGGGTTTGGTGGCGTGCTTGCCGGCGGGTGCAGCGTCGGAGCTGGCTTGTCGGGGGCTTCTAACTTATCCATTGCAGCCTTGCTTGCGCTTGCAGCAATGATCTTTGGTGCGCGCGTGACCTCAAAGTTGTTGGAAAGAACACCGGGGCTGCCCGCACCCGCTTAAGATAGCAGCCCAACCTATATCGGGCCAAACAGCGCCGCACCCTATTCAGCGGCTTTTGGGCAGCGTGCCAATTGGCATTGCGACCACAAGGCGCTGAGCGCAGAAACAAGATGCTCAAGGTCTTGGTCGCTATGCACAGGTGAGGGCGTAATCCGCAAGCGCTCGCCGCCCTTGGGCACGGTTGGGTAATTGATCGGTTGAATATAAATTCCATATTCATTTAGCAGCAAATCTGAAATGAACTTACATTTGATGGGATCCCCAACCATCACCGGAATAATATGGCTGTCATTGGCCAAATGCGGAATCGCAAGTTGATCAAGACGGCGGCGTATTTCTTTAACTTTTCGTTTCTGGTCGGTGCGCTCTTGGATGCTGTGCTTCAAATGCCGCACCGACGCCAAAGCGCCGGCAGCAATCGCGGGCGGCAGCGCCGTGGTAAAAATATATCCGCTTGCGAATGAACGAATGAAATCGCAAAGCGCACGCGAGCCCGTGATATAGCCACCCACCACGCCGAAAGCTTTTGCCAACGTGCCTTCAATCAAAGTGATCCGATCCATCACGCCGTCGCGTTCTGCAATCCCCGCGCCATGCGCCCCATAAAGCCCCACCGCATGCACCTCATCTAGATACGTCATCGCGCCATAATGATCTGCCAAATCACAAATTTCCTTGATCGGGGCTATATCGCCATCCATAGAGTAAACGCTTTCAAATGCGATAATTTTGGGTTGCTCACGCGGCAATGCGCAAAGATGGGCTTCCAGATCGGCAAGATCATTATGCTTCCAAATGCGCTTTTCCGCCCGGCTATGGCGAATGCCTTCGATCATAGAGGCATGATTGGCCGCATCTGACAAAACCACGCAGCCCGGCAACCGGCTGGCCAAAGTACTCAGGCTCGCCCAATTTGACATATAGCCACTGTTAAAGAGCAAGGCCGCCTCTTTCCCATGCAGCGCTGCAAGCTCTTGCTCGAGATCAACATGCGCATGGCTAGAGCCAGATATATTGCGCGTACCGCCCGCGCCAGCGCCACTTTCCTCTAATGCGGCATGCATCGCTGCGATAACATCAGGATGTTGGCCCATGCCCAAATAATCATTCGAACACCAGATGGTAACGGGTTTTTCCTGGCCTTTATCGCGCCAATCGGCTTTTGGGAAAGCACCTTTTTGGCGCTTTAAATCCACAAAAACCCTGTAATTCCCCTCTTGGCGCAACTGCCCCAACTCGGATTGGAAATAAGCCTGATAGTCTATCATCGTGTAGCCACAGCCCTTTCTTTACCGGCCAATAATGTCGACGCTTGTGTTGGGCGCCACAGAGACAACCCCCATTTTGCGAATATGAGCCTCAACCACATCCCAAATCATCGGGCCTTCAGTGCCTTCATTCACGCTGGCCCAGCCTGCCACTTGATAATTCCGCGTAGGGTCAATCGGCTCACCCGTTTTCAACAAGGTCATTTCGGTTATCCGGCTGCCCTGGGGCTTAGAAATATCAATTCTGTAACCAAGCCCGCCCACGCGCACCATATCCCCCCCCTGCTGGTAATAAGGGTCAGGGTTGAACAGGTTATCCGCAACATCTTCTAAAATGATATGCAAAAACTCACCGCTCATTTCGGTGCGATAGGCATTGGGATAACTCATTGACGTAACGTTCCATAAATCATCACGGGTGATCTCTTGATCCGGCAAAATCGACGGCCCCCAGCGCACACCCGGTGACAAGGCAATATCGGCATCGCGCTCAGAGATCAGCGCATCGCAAATAAGATCATCCCAAGTCCCGTTGAAATTGCCGCGCCGATACAGCACTTGATCCTCGCCCGTTTTCCCAATCACTTCTGACAATTGATCGATAAACGGAGCGCGCTGCGCGTCAATCAGCTTTGTCATTTGTGGGTCGGGCGCAATCACATCGGCAAAAATAGGGATCAGCTTATGGCGAAAGCCCATCATTCGCCCTTGGCGAATATCAAGATCCACGCGCGAAACAAATTTGCCGTTTGAGCCAGAGGCCACGATGATCGTATCCCCCACCAAAACCGGTTCCGGCAAAGCATCATGCGTGTGGCCAGATAAAACCACATCGAGCCCTTTCACTTTGCCAGCCATTTTCTTATCAACATCAAAACCGTTATGGCTGAGGCATACAACCAGCTCGGCCCCTTTTGCGCGCACCTCATCCACCATCTCCTGCATCCGCTCATCGCGAATTCCGAATGAGTATTCGGGGAACATCCAGCCGGGATTGGCAATCGGCATATAGGGAAACGCTTGCCCAATCACCGCAATTTTTACCCCGCCCCGCTCAAAGAATTTATAGGGTGGAAAAAGATCCGTGGGCTCATCCCATTCAGAATCGAAGATGTTTTGCCCCAAAGCAGCAAAGGGAAGGTTTTCAACGATTTCATTTACCCGCTCAGAGCCAAGCGTAAATTCCCAATGAAAGGTCATCGCATCCGGCTTGAGCGCATTCATCACATTCACCATATCTTGGCCTTGCGTGTGATAGCAGGAATAGCTGCCATGCCATGTATCCCCGCCATCCAGCAGCAACGCATCCGGGCGTTCGCTGCGGATTGCGTTGATCACTGTGGCAACCCGATCCAGCCCGCCCACGCGACCATAGGTTTGCGCGAGCGCCGAAAAATCAGACGAGCTAAGCGCATAGGCAGAGGCGCTGCCATCCTTGATACCGTATAATTTACGAAAATCGCTGCCCGTAATATGGGGAACCCGCCCTTTATTCGACCCGACGCCAATATTGGTATCCGGCTCTCTGAAATATATGGGTTTTAATTGCGCATGAATATCCGTGATATGGATAAGGGAGACGTTCCCAAAGCTATCAAACTCCAATAGCTTATCTTGAGTCATTTGTTGCTGCGCGGACAAACGGCTCCATGCTCCAAAAGAAGACGCCCCATAAACCGCAGTTGTGGCCATAGCCATTTGCAGAAAATCTCGCCTTGCTATCATTATAAACCCCTATCACATGCATTTTATTGAATATATTTAGATGAAGAAAACCCCGAGCGTTTGAGCACCCGGGGCCTTTGGATCAGTTACGTACTGATGGTGTTTCGACAGTTAACCCGTTCCCGCGCGACGCGAGATACAATTCCAACGCTTGGAACTCTTCGCCGCCTTCTTTATAAGGCGTTGCGCGAATATTTTTCATGCAGCCTTTGAAGCGGCCATGAATAGAATTAAGCTTTGCATTTTTCAAACGATAGGTGGGAAAACCATTCGTCTGCCCTTGCGACAGATGATCGGCGCGGATCATATTGCCATAATTGTCTTCATGACAATTTGAGCAGGACATATCCAATTGCCCAACGCGCGTGTAGTAAAGCTCTTTGCCTTTTTCCCACTGCGCCGCCGCATCCCCATCAAACTTAACATTAACGGGCATACCGCGCGATTGCAGGCC
>ERZ1046876.2273-NODE-2273-length-11664-cov-6.673098_pt1 | contig 11664 bp, 9 predicted proteins | sample MGYA00383094_ERZ1046876 | MGnify/ENA primary metagenome ERZ1046876 (study PRJEB29581, sample SAMEA5548364) | metagenome | biome: marine; feature: coastal; material: water | depth 50 m | study: Short-term variability in the microbial, nano- and picoplankton... | reverse complement strand
CCCGGCACCCGCCACTGGACCCGGATGGCCCGCCTCACCGGGCGGGCCGACGACATGCTCATCATCCGGGGCATCAACGTGTACCCGCGCGAGATCGAGGCCGTCCTGATGGACGATCCAGACGTGGGTGCCAACTACGCCATCGTCGTGGACCGCCGGGGTCCCATGGTCGAACTCCGGGTTCGCGCCGAGGCCACGACAGCGGCCAGCTCGGCCACCAACCTGGTCGCCGGCGCCGAACGCCTGGCCAGGATGATCACGGAACGCATCCGAATCCGAGCCGACGTCGAGATGGTGCCCGAGGGCTCTATGCCGCGCACCGAGGTCGGCAAGGTCAAGCGGGTCTTCGAGCAAGTCGACGACACCGATCCCTTGGAATGACTGGCCCACTGGCCTGAGGGCCCGAACACCAGCGAAAAACCTTCATTTCTGATGGTCCGTCAGATTTCAGACGGGAGTAGCGTTACCCAACGTGTCGGACCGCCCCGAGGACACTCCTGAACAGGCCGAATTTCGCTCCGCGTCGCGCTCCTTCCTAGCTGAACACGCCGAACCCCGTACCCAGATCGACCCCTGGCAGGTGTCCGGCTTCCCCGACGACGCCGAGGCGAAGGTGTACTTCGAACATGGTCGTGCCTGGCAGCGGACTCTGGCCGACCACGGATGGGCCGGTCTGACCTGGCCTGCCGAGTTCGGCGGCGGTGGCCGCCCACCATGGACCGACCGCATCCTTAGAGAAGAATCCGCGGACTACGGCTCCCACCCCGGCTTCATCGGCGCCACCATCGCCATGCTCGGACCCACCTTGCTGGCCCACGCATCAGATGAACTCAAGGCCCGGTTCCTCCCGTCTCTGCTCAGCGGCGAGGTGGCCTGGTGCCAGTTATTCAGTGAACCGGGCGCCGGTTCGGACCTGGCCAGCCTCTCCACCCGGGCTGTACGGGACGGCGACCACTGGGTGGTCCACGGCCAGAAGGTCTGGAACTCATGTGCCCAGTTCACCGACTGGGGCTTCCTGCTGGTCCGCACCGATCCCGATGCCCCCAAGCACCGTGGCATCACCTTCCTACTGGTCGACATGACCTCGCCGGGCATCGAGGTCCGACCCCTCGTGCAGGCCAACGGGTCGTCGCACTTCAACGAGGTCTTCCTCTCCAGCGTCCGGATCCCCACCGACCAGATGGTGGGCGAGGTTCACGGAGGCTGGACTCCAACCCGCACCGTGCTGGCCAACGAGGCGGCGTTCATCGGTCGCGGCGGAGGTGCTCCAGCCTCGGACCGCCTCCGTGACCTCGCCGCCCGACACGGTGGACTCGACGATCCCACCGTCCGCCAACGCCTGGCCCTGATCATCAGCCGGGAACGCCTCCAGAGCCTGATGGGCCAACGGATCCAGTCTGCGGTCCGAGACGGACAACGACCCCCCTTCGATCCAGCACTCACCAAGTTGCTGGCCGCCGGCACCAAGGTTCTGACTGGTGACCTGGCCGCCGACCTGGCCGGCCCATCAGCCATTGCCGGTCCGGTCACCGACGACCGGGAAGGCACGTGGGTCAGAGCCGAGGTCCTGAACCGCTTCGCCATTTCCATCGGCGGAGGCACCACCGAGGTCCAGAAGAACAATCTGGCCGAACGGTCACTGGGGCTCCCACGGGAACCGGCCAACGACCGAGAAGCCGCATGGAAGGATGTCCTCCGCAGCTGAGCGGGAACCGGGGGATGCGAACACCGTGACCGAAGAACACACCGAGGAGTCAATGTCCTCCGGGGAAACCCCCGGCGAGACAGGCGAGGGCAGCAACGCCGCGTCTCTCGCGGCATCTGTACTGGCCGAAGAGGCCGCTCGCCACGCCGAGCAGGAAGCCAACCAGATCATGTTCCCCGATGAGCTGCTGCCAGGGGTCAACAGCGCCGGTCTGTCGCTGAAGAAGGGGCTCGCTATGGGTGGCGGCGCAGCGACCTTCGTCGTACTGGCCATCCTTAACTCGCTGGACGAACTCCAGATGGCCGCCATCTCCGTGCTGGCCCCCGACATCCGCGACACCTTCGGGGTCAGCGACGGCACCATCACATTCATCGCCAGCTCATCCGGTGCCTTTGTGGTACTGGGCGCCATCCCCATGGGCTGGGCGGCCGACCGGTTCCGACGGATCCCCATCATCGGCTGGTCCAGCATCATCTTCGGCGCCATGGTGGCCATGTCAGGTTGGGCGGTGAACGCCTTCACCTTCTTCTGGGCCCGGTTCGGCGTCGGGATCGCCAAGGCCAACACCATCCCGGTCCACTCGTCGGTCATTGCCGATACCTACCCCATCGGCATCCGTGGCCGCATCGGCGCCATCGACAAGGGCACCGGTCGCCTCCTGGCCGTGACCAGCCCAATCCTCGTAGGCGCCATTGCAGCAGCAGCCAATGGCCCAGGCGAGATCGACGGCTGGCGCTGGGCCTACTACCTCCTTGGGATTCCAGTGGCCGTGGCCGCCATCGCAGCCTTCTTCCTGAAGGAGCCCCTGCGGGGACGCTGGGAAAAGGAGGACGTGCTTGACGAATCGTTTACCGAGGACGACCCCCTCCCCGTCTCCATGGACGCCGCCTTCTCCCGCCTCATGCAGATCAAGACCATCAAGACGGTGGTCGTCGGCTTTAGCGCACTGGGCTTCGGCCTGTTCACCGCCCCGGTGCTGGAGAACCTCTGGCTAGAGGACGAGTTCGGACTCGAATCGTTCGAACGGGGAGCATGGGGCACCGTGGCCGGCCTGGCCACCGTCGGCGCCCTGATCTACGTGGGCCCCAAGTTCGACCGGATGTGGCGTGAGAACCCGACCCGGACCCTGCACCTGGTGGGCGCACTCATCGGCTTTTCAGCCATCTTCAAACCCATCCAGTGGGCCATGCCAACCGTTCCGCTGTTCATCGGCTTCTCGATCCCCACGCTGGTCATGCTGAGCACGGCGTTCGCCATGGTCGGTCCGCTCATGCAGGCCATCGTCCCCTATCGCCTTCGGGGCACCGGCACGGCGCTCATCACCCTCTACATCTTCTTCATCGGCGGCACGGGCGGCGGCCTCATCTCGTTCATGTTCGCCGATTCCTGGGGGCCTCGCGTCACCACGCTGGTACTGACCGTGCCCAGCGCCCTCATCGGCGGCTGGATCATGTACCGGGGCGCTCGCCACATCCGCGGCGACCTCTCCCTGAACGTCCAGGAACTGCTCGACGAACAGGACGAACAGCGCCGGGCCGATGGCGACGGCGAGGTGCCCGCACTGCAGGTCAACAACCTGGACTTCTCCTACGGGTCGGTCCAGGTCCTTTTCGACGTGGCCTTCGAGGTAAAGAAGGGCGAGACTCTGGCCCTGCTGGGCACCAACGGTGCAGGCAAGTCCACCATCCTCCGGGTCATCAGTGGCCTAGGCGTCCCCCAGCGGGGCGTGGTGCGACTGCACGGCCGCACGGTCACCTACTCGTCGCCCCAACTGCGGTCCCGACTCGGCATTCAGCAGCTGCCGGGAGGCAAGGGCGTGTTCGGCGACATGACCGTCCGCCAGAACCTGGTCATGGGCGCCTACGTCCATCGGGCCGACAAGGCTGACGTGGAACGGCGCATCGCCGACGTGCTCGACCTCTTCCCGGATCTGGCCAACCGCCAGAGCCAGCGTGCCGTGTCGATGTCCGGTGGCCAGCAGCAGATGCTGGCCCTGGCCCGTGTTTTGCTCCATGAGCCCGAGGTCCTGCTCATCGACGAGCTGTCCCTCGGCCTGGCCCCCACCGTCGTCCAGGACCTCCTGATTCTCATCGAACGCCTCCAGGAACGCGGTCAGACCATCGTCGTCGTCGAGCAGTCGCTGAACGTGGCCCTGGCCATTGCCGACCGGGCCATCTTCCTCGAAAAGGGCCAGGTTCGGTTCGAGGGCGCGGCCTCCGAGCTGGCCGAGCGCGACGACCTGGCCAGAGCCGTCTTCCTCGGAACGGACGGTGGCTGAAATGGACGTGCTTGCCTCGGAACTGGTCGCCTCCCCCGTGGTTCTGGCCGTCTGGACCACCCGTCAGCTCTGGTTCGACGGCCTCGTCAATGGCATGGTCTTCGGTCTGCTGGCCCTCGGGGTGGTGCTCATCTACCGCTCCACCAGGGTCATCAATCTGGCCGTCGGCAACATGGGCCTGCCTGCCTCAGGCCTCATGGGCGTCATGGTCATCAACTACGGATTCCCGTACTGGGCGGCCCTGGCCCTGGCCCTGCTGGTCGGAATTTCGGTGGGCGCCATCGTCGAACGGGCCATCATCCGTCGCCTGTTCGACGCTCCCCGGGTCATCGTGCTGGTGGCCACCATTGGTGTGGCCCAGCTCATGCAGGCCGTCCTGGCCTCGTTCCCCGACATCGAGAAGGTCCGGGGCCAGCGTTACCCGGTGCCCCTTGGATTCAAGTGGAACGACGTCTTCGGCCTGCGGATAACCGGACCGAAACTCACCATCCTCGTCCTCGTTCCCCTTCTAGCCCTTGGCCTGTCGTGGTTTCTGAACCGGACGGTGTTCGGCCAGACGGTGCAAGCCTCGGCATCGAACGCCGACCTGGCACGGATCTCGGGCATCGATCCCAAGACGGTTCAACTCTTCGTCTGGACGGTGGCCGGCCTGCTCTCGAGCGTGTCGCTGCTGCTGCTCTCGGGCAACCGTGGCTCGATCACCGGCATGGCCAACCTGGGACCCAACACCATGTCGAGGGCCCTGGTCGCCGCGGTGATCGCGGGCATGGTCTCGTTTCCCCGCGCCATCATCGCCGGCCTGTTGATCGGCGTGGCCCAGGCCCACGTGCAGTTCCTGTTTCTCGAACAGGGCGGGCTGATCGACTTCATTCTCTTCATCGTGGTGGCCGTCGCCGTGGCCTTCCAAAGCCGGGGTGCCGCCGAGTCCGAAGGATCGTTCTCCTTCTCGGCCCGACGTCGACCCATCCCGGAACGACTCCGGGAAATCTGGTGGGTCCGGCGGATGTCAACCATCGCCCTGGGCCTTCTGCTGGCCATCGCCGTCGTACTGCCCCTCCTGGTGACCCGCCCGTCCCGGCATCTGCTGTACGCCAGCATCATCGCTTTCGCCGTGTGTGCCGTGTCGATGACCATCGTGACCGGCTGGGCCGGACAGCTCTCGCTCGGTCAGATGACGTTCGCCGGCGTCGGCGCTCTCATGGCTGCCGGATTCAACCGGGGCCTCGAAGTCGGCATCGGCATCGGCGACTGGCACTTCTTCACGATCAGCTTTCCCCGGGTTCCGTACCTGATCTCGATGCTGCTGGCGTCTCTCGTCGCCGCCGCGGTAGCGGCCCTCATCGGACTCGGCGCGCTCCGCGTCAAGGGTCTACTGCTTGCCGTGACCACCTTCGCCTTCGCCCTGGCCGCCCAGCAGTACGTGTTCCGACGTCCCGCCTTCAACGGTGGTTTCACCCAGAGCATCCCGTTCCGTCGGGGCAGCATCGGACCGATCAACCTGGACAGCCAGCGTTCGTACTACTACCTGTGCCTCGCCGTCCTGATCCTCGTGCTCGTCGTCGTGCGGGCCCTGCGAGCCAGCGGTGTCGGGCGATCAATCATCGGCGTACGAGAGAACGAATACACCGCGGCGGCCTACACGGTCGGTCCGTCACGTACGAAGCTCACGGCGTTCGCACTTGCCGGTGGGATCGCCGGGCTAGGCGGTGCCCTGCTCGGCGGCCTCGTGCAGAACATTCCCTACACCGAGCGCCTGTTCCAGATTGGCGACTCGTTGCGCCTGGTCTCCATGGTGGTAATCGGTGGCCTGGGCACCCTGATGGGTCCGGTCATTGGAGCCATGTGGGTGGTCGGCCTGCCTGCCTTCTGGCCTGACAACGACCTCGTTCCGCTGTTCACCTCCAGCATCGGCCTGCTGATCTTGCTGCTCTACTTCCCAGGCGGCCTGATCCAGATCGCCTACGCGGCGCGCGATGCCGCGCTCCGACTTGCCGAGGCGCGTCTCGGTGAGGCTTCCACGGAGCGGACGACGGTACCCCCGGCGGTGGTCTTCAACCGAAGCGCCGCACGTCCGGTGCTGACCGGCCCGGCCCTCGCGGTCACCGACGTATCGGTCACCTCCGGTGGCCTCCGGGCTGTGGACAAGGCCTCCGTGTTCGCCCAACCGGGCGAGGTCGTGGGCCTTATCGGTACCAACGGCGCCGGCAAGTCGACGCTCATGAACGCCATCGGTGGATTCGCCCCGTCTGAGGGCACCATCGAGATCCTCTGCCGGGATGCCTCACAAATGAACTCAGCCAACCGGGCGCGTCTGGGTCTAGGACGGACCTTTCAGGCAGCCCGCCTGTTCCCCGACCTCACCGTTCGCGAGACCGTGCAGGTCGCCCTCGAAGCACGGGGACGTACCGGTCTGTTGTCGACCGCCCTCCACCTCCCCTCGGCCACCCGGGCAGAACGGTCCAAGCGGTCCGACGCCGACGACCTGATCGGCTTCCTGGGCCTTGGCCGCTACTCCGATGCTTTCGTGGCCGACCTCTCGACCGGGACCCGACGTATCGTGGAACTGGCCGGTCTACTGGCGCTCGATGCACAGGTTCTCTGTCTGGACGAACCAACCGCCGGCATTGCCCAGCGGGAGACCGAGGCATTCGGACCACTGCTCAAGCAGATCCAGCAGGAACTGGACGCCACTCTGATCGTGATCGAACACGACATGCCCATGATTATGGCCCTATCCGACCGGGTCTACTGCCTGGAAGCCGGACAGGTCATCGCACAGGGCACTCCGGATGAGGTGCGAAACGATCCACAGGTGTTGGCCAGTTATCTGGGTACCGACCAGCGGGCCATCGACCGCTCCGACTCCTAATCTCCGGGGCCCCGTCCACCGGGGAGCCCTCCCAACAGAGATCCTGACGGCAGGCCGTTACTCCTCGCCGTCGCTCCCTGAGCGGTTCTCTAGCAGGTCGTCACGGATCTGGGTGGTTTCGACGGCTGCCGCCGGTCGCTCCGACACCTGGTTGACCCAAACGGTCCGCTGAGGGAACGGAATCTCGATTCCGTTGGTGTCGAATGCCTTCTTCAGGCGAGCCCGGATGAGGCGACCAGTGGCCCACTGCTCGCCCGGCTCGGTTTTGACGGCGAGGCGGATGGAGATGGCGTCGGCTCCGAAGTTCTGCACGCCCCAGATCTCTGGTTCCTCGATGATGGTCGCCGACTCGATTTCCTCTCGCCAGACGCTGTCGGCCACCTCCTTGATGACGCTGGCCGCTAGGTCGATGTCGGTGTCGTAGGCCACGTCGACGTCGAGCACCGTGCGGGCCCAGAGTTGCGACGAATTGCCTACTCGGCGGATCTCGCCATTGGGCACCACCCAGAGCGCCCCGTGGACGTCTCGCAGCACCGTGGTCCGCAGGGTGACCCGCTCGACGGTGCCTGAAGCGGCACCAACGTCGACGTAGTCGCCGACTCCGTACTGGTCCTCGATGATGATGAAGATCCCGGCGATGAAGTCGGCGACCAGTGACTGGGCGCCGAAGCCCACGGCCAGGCCGACGATGCCCGCGCCAGCGATTAACGGACCTAGGTCGAGGCCCAATTCGCCGAGAGCCACCATGAACGCCAGGGCGTACACCGAGAAGCCAGCGAGGCTTCGGAGCACCGCACCGAGGGTCATGGCCCGCTGGCGGGACCGCTCGGCCTGTTCATGGATCTTGGTGAGCTTTCCGCGTGCCCGCCGGCCGAGACGGGACAGTGTGGCCGATGCCGAGCCCTCGGCCTCGGTCTCCTCCTGGGTGCGGGTCTCGACCAGGCGATTGACCATACGGTCGATGGCTCGCTTGACCAGCCGGTTCACTATCAACGCGCCGATCAGGATCACCACGACCTTCAAGGGTCGCTCGATCAGCCAGTCGACGAGCGAGGCGAGCGCCTCGTTGCCGGTGGTATCCCAGATCCATTCGCAGGTGTATCCCGGCTCAAGTCCACAGGCTTCCTCCAGCCCCTGATCCAGTCCCATGGTCGTCTCCGTTCCAGACATCGCCGTCGCCTCTGGCCCGGACGGTAGTGGACCGGGCCTACGACCAGCCGGAGCCGTTGGCAACCGTCCCGGTGGTTCAGCCAGCGAGAGTGGCCACGGCCCATAGGGCGGCGGCCGTACCCAGGACGATGTAGAGCAGGCTGCGCCACAACGGCGCCCGCTCCAGGTCGCCCTCTTCTCGTCCGACTGGTGGTCGGATTAATGCCATGGCGTTGCCGACGGCCATTGCCGCGCCGAGGGCCAACAGCAGCCAGCTCAACAGATTTTCGCCCAGAAACACTCTGTCACCCGGCCCGGGACATGTTGGCAAAGCGCGTGTACCTGGGAAGCCAAGCCAGCCGGACGGTGCCGGTCGGGCCGTTACGGTGCTTGGCCACGATGACCTCGCACATGCCCACATCGGCCGTGTCCGGGTTGTACACCTCATCGCGGTACAGGAAGATCACCACGTCGGCGTCCTGTTCGATCGAACCCGACTCACGCAGGTCAGCCAGCATCGGGCGCTTGTCCTGGCGGGCTTCGAGACCACGGGAGAGCTGGGATAACCCGATCACCGGGCACTGCAACTCACGGGCCAGGATCTTGAGTCCACGGCTGATCTCGGCAACCTCAACCTGGCGACTCTCCGCTGACGAGCGACCGGTCATGAGCTGGATGTAGTCCACGACCACCACGCCCAGATTGCCGACCCGGCTCTTGAGACGCCTCGCCTTGGCTCGGATCTCCATCACCGAGATATTGGGATTGTCGTCGATCCAGATGTGCGCGTCGCCCAGCTTTCCAGTGGCGCGGTTGATCCTCGTCCAGTCCTCGGCAGAAAGCTGTCCGTTGCGGATCTTGGTGGCGTCGACCCGGGCTTCCGAGCAGAGAATCCGCTGGCTGAGCTCCAACTGGCTCATCTCGAGCGAGAACACCACGGCCGGAAGCGCCTTGCGGATGCCGACGTGCGCGGCGATACCCAGGGCGAACGAGGTCTTGCCCATGGCCGGACGCGCTCCGACAATGGTCAACGTCTCGTCCTGGAGACCGGACAACAGCCGATCCAGATCGTCATAGCCACTGGGCGTGCCGGTGATCTCCTCACCCCGCTCGTACAAGTCCTCCAACCGATCAAGGTTGGAGCTCAGGAGGTCGCGCATCTGGGCCATCGAGTCAGTGACCCGACCCTGCCCTACCTGAAAGACGAGGTTCTCCGCTTCGTCCACGGCCTTGACCACATCGTCGGGACGGCCGTAGCCGATTTCCGCGATCTCGTTGGCTGCTCCGATCAGCCCGCGAAGGGTGGCGTGCTCCTGGATGATGCCGGCGTACTTGGATGCGCTTGAGGTGGCCGGGGTCGAAGCCTGGAGCTCCAGGAGGAGCCCCGTCCCGCCCATCTGTTCGAGTAGTCCCGAACGGGTGAGGGCCTCGGCCACCGTGACCGAGTCGGCTGGTTCTCCTGAGGAATAGAGACCACAGATGGCCTCGAAGACATGCGAGTGGGACGGCTTGTAGAAATGCTCAGCAGCCACTACCTCGAGCGCATCGGCGATGGCGTCGCGCGAGAGGAGCATGGCCCCCAACAGGGAAGCCTCGGCATCGAGGTTGTGTGGCGGAACACGCGAGGCCAACGATCCGCTGACTCGACGAGTCGGGGACTGGCCTCCAGATCGCGATCCACTCGAGGATCCCACCGGGGAGGGCTCCCAACGCGGTGGCTCGTCGTACTCGGGGGGTTCGACGGGCGGCGGCTCACCGAGGGCCGGCGGCGGTTCGAGGGTAGGCGACGCCCCGAGCGAATCGGGCTGCATATCAGTCCCATCCGGCGACTGTTCCGATGCTTCTTCCAGGCGTTCCGAGGGCTCCGGAATTTCAGACGACGGCGCGTTCACGCCACGCTGCCGATCGCTACCCCACCCATGGGGACAAGCATGCACGCGATGCCCTGTGGGGAACCAGAAGGAAAAGCACCGAACTTCTCCCCATTGTGCGGTAACTCACCGGGGAAAACCGGGGCCTTTCTGTGGACGACCGTCTGGCCGGTCCGAGCCTTCGCCCTGGACCGGCCGACGTTCGTCATTACCGGGGGATCAGGCCTCGGCCTGCACCTCGACGGTGACCGGAACGGCCACGTCGCTATAGAGGTCGACGGTGAACTCATACGAGCCCACCTCCTTGATCACCTCACCGATGAGCTGCCGCCGATCGACCTCGAGCCCGACCTGCACGGTTAGAGCCTCGGCCACCTCGACAGTGCCGACCGAGCCGAACAAACGACCCTCATCGGAGGCCTTGGCGGTCACCTGGACCACCACACCGGCGATCCGAGCAGCCGTTGCCTCCGCCTCGGTCCGGTCGGACGCTGCCTTGAGCGCACGCTTGCGCCGCATGGACTCGGCCTGCGCGGTCACGCCGGCCACGGCCTCAATGGCCAGGCCCTTGGGCACCAGGTAGTTGCGCGCATAGCCGCGAGCCACGTCGACAACGTCGCCGGTCCGGCCCAGACCATCCACGTCGGAACGCAGGAGAACCTTCACGACTGGGTCTCCTCGTCCACCGCAACCACGTCATCGATCGCCTCGACAGCAACCACGTCGTCGATCGCCTCGACAGCAACCACGTCGTCGATCGCCTCGACGGTCTCGTCGGTACCGGCCTCATCATCCGAGCCGGGCGGCGGACCTGACGGACGCGGCGGCGGGCCATCGGCCCGGGCACCCCGGTCGTCATTACGACGCTCACGACGCTGGGTCGTGACGCGGTTGGTATAGGGGATCAGTGCCATCTCACGGGCGTTCTTGACCGCCCGGGCGACCTCGCGCTGCTGCTGCTCGGTATTACCGGTGATCCGACGTGCCTTGAGCTTCGACCGCTCCGACACGAACTTCTTGAGAAGCTCGGTGTCTTTGTAATCGACGTACTCAATCTTGCCGATGACGAGTGCGCTGATCTTCTTCTTGCCCCGCCTGCCCGCATCGCGGGGCTTGGATCGGCGGGGAGGGGTACGACGTGCCATCAGAAAGGCTCCTCATCGGTCGGGTGGGTGGGAGCGGTCTGGCCGCCACCACCGGTCGGGGCGACAGATCCGCCGTCGCCGCGGAACTCGGTCCTGGTCACCTCGGCGGTTGCCCACCGGAGGCTGGGGGCCACCTCATCGGCTACCAATTCCACCTTCGAGCGACGCTCTCCCTCCTGGGATTCCCAGGAGCGCTGATCAAGCCGCCCGTAGATGACGACGCGCATGCCCTTGGTGATGGACTCGGCCACGTTCTCAGCCAGGTCACGCCAACAGGCGACGTCGAAAAAGGAGACGCTCTCCTCCCCGGTCTTGGACTTCGTGTTCCAGGCCACACCGAAGTTGCACACGGGGGCGCCGCTCGGGGTGAACCGGAGTTCGGGATCACGGGTCACATTGCCCACGATGGTCACAGTGTTGTCGAATGCCATTTGTTCTCTCCGGTGCTCAACCGGCCTCAGCCGGCTCCGCCTCACCCAGGAAACCGCGTCGTGCGACCTCCGCATCGGGCAGGCGAATGATCTTGTGGCGGACCACTTCACTGCGGTCCGCAAGTCTGAGGATGCGATCCGTGGAGTCCAGGTTGCCCGCATCGGTCACCACGTCGAGGACGACGTAGACGCCCTCCCACTTGTGGTTGATCCGGT
>ERZ1046876.2267-NODE-2267-length-11680-cov-11.736688_pt1 | contig 11680 bp, 10 predicted proteins | sample MGYA00383094_ERZ1046876 | MGnify/ENA primary metagenome ERZ1046876 (study PRJEB29581, sample SAMEA5548364) | metagenome | biome: marine; feature: coastal; material: water | depth 50 m | study: Short-term variability in the microbial, nano- and picoplankton... | reverse complement strand
AACTTGGTGATTTGGTTGAATCAAAAATAAAACGACTCTGCGACGTCAAAGATTCTGGAACGCTGCTACCCGGACACGGCGGTATCCTCGACCGGATTGACGGACACATGCTCGCTGCACCAGTTTTTTACTATTTGCTACAACTCGGATGAAACCCTCTGAAAGTTTATCCACTAGTCCGGAAACTCAAGACTCCGTTCAAAAAAAACTCACCATCCTTGGTTCTACAGGCTCCATTGGTTTAAACACGCTTGATATTATCCGGCAATTTCCGCAAAAATTCAGGATTGAAGCGTTGTCTTGCCGGAATTCTATTGAGAGTCTCTCAGAGCAAATAAAGGAATTTAAACCGCGTCTGGTATGTGTCGACACAGCTAAGCAAGCAAGTGAATTGCGTGAGTCATTCCGCAACGGAAATAGCGGTCCGGAAACAGAATTTGTCTGGAGCACTGAAGGTCTGAAACAGATTTCCAGTGATCCGGAAGTAGATCTGGTAGTGGCCGGAATAGTTGGTGCCGCTGGCTTGGAACCTACATTTGCTGCTGTTGAAGCAGGAAAAATCGTCGCCGTTGCCAATAAAGAACCGTTAGTGATGGCTGGCGAACTCTTCGTGCAGACCGCCAAAAAAACAGGCGCAAAGTTGCTGCCGACCGACAGTGAGCATAACGCGATTTTCCAGGCACTGCATGATGAGCCACCAGAGCGTATCGCACGGCTGATCCTGACTGCATCGGGAGGCCCATTCCGTGACCTTCCTCTGGATGAGTTTGAACAGGTTACTCTTGCCGAAGCACTGAATCATCCTAACTGGGAAATGGGCCGAAAAATCACCATTGACTCCGCGACAATGATGAACAAAGGTCTGGAAATAATAGAAGCACACTGGCTGTTTAATGTATCGGTTGAAAAGATTGATGTCCTGATGCAGCGTGAAAGCATCATTCATTCGATGGTGGAGTTTATTGACGGTTCTTTTTTGGCGCAAATGGGACTTCCGGACATGAGGGTTCCGATCGCTTACTGTCTGGGCTGGCCTGAAAGACTGCCTTTGAAAATTCCACGTTTAGATCCGGTTTCGCTGAATGCGTTGCACTTTGAGGCCATTGATGAGCAACGTTTTCCATGCCTGCCGCTTTCCCTCAAAGCAGCTAAACAAGGAGGAGGCGCACCTGCAGTTTTGAACGGTGCAAATGAAAAAGTGGTTGCTGCTTTTTTAAATGAGGAAATCCGTTTTGTTGACATCGCCAAAATTTTAGCTTCCGTGATGCAAGATCTTGACGAAACTCTGCAACAAACGGCACAGGACAGTTTAGCTGATATTCCGGATTTCCTGCTGAAGATTAAGACACTCGAAGATGCCTTGCAGGCAGATCAGTGGGGACGTGAACAAGCCGGCAAAGTGCTGAAACACGTTCACTAGCTGAATCAGGAAAAACAAATATATGGAGACGTCTAAATTAGTACTGTCTGTACTGGAAGAAACTTTCAGCATTCACAGGCTTGCTCCAGATGCTTCTTTGCCGGAAGCAGTTAGTGAATGTGATTTATGCAGTTTGAACAAAACAACTGAAGAATTATCGCTGGTTTGTCCGGAACATCTTGCAGTAAAAAGTGAAAAGAGCAACCCGGATTGGAAGTGCTTGAAAGTAGCAGGTCCACTAGATTTCGAGCTGACCGGAATTCTCGCAGGAATTACGGATGTTCTGGCAAAGCAAAAACTCAGTGTTTTTGCAATTTCGACATTTGACACAGATTACATTTTAATCAAAAAACAAGGCTTAACAGCCGCAATTTCTGCACTCGAACGTGCCGGATATCAATTTAACTAAACCTGATATTTTATTAAACAACGCCTTATGCTGACAACTATTTTATCTTTTTTAGCAGTTCTCGGAGTACTGATTTTCATTCATGAACTTGGACATTATCTTGCGGCACGTCATGTCGGCGTACGTGTAGAAGCGTTCTCAATCGGTTTTCCACCGACTGCTCTGGCAAAACAAGTTGGAGAGACTGAATACAGAATTTCCTGGCTGCCTGTTGGAGGTTACGTTAAATTGTATGGGCAGAACGTAACAGACGAAGATCCGGAGGATCCTGCAAATTATGCAGCAAAATCCCTTTTTCAACGTCTTTACATTCTTGCCGCGGGTCCAGCAATGAATCTCTTGTTTGCCTTAATTTTTATGCCTTTGGTTTTTTGGATAGGTATGGATATTCCAGCTTATTTAAATGATGCACCTTACATCCAAAATGTTCAACAGGACAGTTACGCGTATCAAATGGGAGTTCGGGCAAACGATGAAGTAATCGCGGTGAACGGCAGCAAAGTTAAAAACTGGGAAGAACTTCACAACGTACTTGGGCAAATTTCACCTGCAGAAAATCTGAGCCTGGAAGTTGAACGAGCCGGAAATTCTATGATAATGGAGAGTTCCGGAATTGAAATGCGCCGTGGCAGAAATATGGGCTGGTCACCATTACTTGCTCCAATAGTTGGAGGATTTACCGGAGACTCTCCGGCAGAAAAATCCGGTATTAAAACTGGAGACAAAGTAAAAGCCATCAATGGGTTGTCTGTTCAGGACTGGATTGATATATCACCTGCAGTTCAGAAATTCATGACTGAAAGTGGTGAAAATACTGGAAGTTCTGCAACAAAACTCACGGTTGAACTGGAAAGAAACGGAGAAGTACAGTTCGTTGAAATAACCCCTTATTTGGAGACAAAATCACAAAGATGGCTGTTAGGCATGAGCATGCAAAAAATTTCCCGCTCGCACTCCTTCAGTGAATCCGTTGTTTTGGGCGGTGCACGATTGTGGTTTTTAACAAAAGCAACTTTCGGTTTTCTCGGACAAATATTTCAAGGTGAAGGCTCAATGGACGATCTTGGAGGGCCGATAAAAATTGGTATGGTGGTTGGAGAAGCAGTACGGAGCGGTATCGCTGACCTGTTTTTCCTGATGTCGTTCATTAGTCTGCAACTTGGAATTTTCAATCTGCTGCCGATTCCGGCCCTGGATGGAGGTCACATTTTTATGCTCCTTTTGGAAAAATTAAAAGGTGCGCCTTTGAGCATTGCTATGCGGGAACGTACTCAGATGATTGGTTTTTCTGTGCTGATTTCTTTAATGGTTTTTGTAACTTGGAATGATTTGATGAGTTTGCTGTAAACCTGTTTTACTTTTAAGGCAGTTTACTTTTCGATATTAACCGGAACAGGTCAAACTTTTATTGTTGAAATAATCTTCTTCAATCTAAGTTTTACTAGTACTCTGATAAGTACATAATAGGAAATAAACCAATAAATGGTTTTTTTGAAGTGGATCACCAATCTCCTATGCTCCCATCTTTATAGAAAACACGCTGTGGTAGTTCTGGCAAGAATGGATATTTTTTGATTTCATCCTCGTTTTTTTCAATTCCCAAACCCGGCTTCTGATTAGGCCTAACAAACCGACCTTCCTTTTCAACAGAAAATCCTTCAGTGACAACATCATCTCGCCAAGGAGCAACTGAATGGACCGTTTCACAGATTATATAGCTGGGTTAGCTAAATCCGAACTCCAAAGAGGCAGCTATTCTGACAGGGCCCTGCGGATTGTGTGGGGTCAATGAAATGCGGTACGCCTCAGCTAGTTAGCTCTGAAATGGTCACAAGAGTACGCTTCAGGTTGGGGTGAATAGTCGTCTGACTTTGAGAATTAAATGGGAATTACTGAAAGGAGAGGATAGGTTGCTTTCGTATGTAAATAAATTTTGTTCTACCATCTAACTAGTTTATTTATTAATTAAGACCTTCCACCATTTTTCAAATACATTTTGACTTTCCGTTGATACTAATTGACCAAGTTTTGGAGTTATTAGTTTTATGCCATATTTTTTTGCATATTTTTCACTTTCTTCAACTGGCTCAAACCAATCATGTAAAGCCAGACTGAACATTCCCCAATGAATTGGAACCATAGCTTTTCCCTTTAGATCATGAACAGCCTGCACTGCTTCTTCAGGCATATTATGAACTTCACGCCATCTTTCATTGTATTGACCACTATCAATAAAAGCTAAATCAAATGGCCCATATTTGTCTCCAATTTTTTTGTAATGAATATCGTATCCGGAATCACCATTGAAGTAAAAACTGTTAGATTCAGTTTTAACTACCCATGAAGCCCAAAGAGTTTTATCAGCCTTAATGGTTCCTAATCTGCCAGAAAAATGTTGTGCCGGAGTACAAATAAAATTTATGCCCTCAAATTCTAATTTGCCCCACCAATCTTTTTCAAATAGTTTTGATTCATGTATCCCCCAGCTTTTCAAATGAGAAGTTACTCCTAAAGGAGCAATAAATTTTACATCTTTTTCCTTGAAGTAAGTCACAGTCTCCATATCCAAGTGGTCATAATGATCATGGGAAATTAAGATGTAATCTATTCTAGGAAGGTCCTTGAGTTCAAGAACCGGTGGTTGGAAACGCTCTACAATAAAGCTCACAGGAGAGGCTGCATTAGAAAAAACAGGATCTATCAGAACTATAATATTATTTATATTTACTAACAAAGTCGAATGTCCAAACCAAATGAATTTGATGCCTTCAGTGGACTGCATGAATTCTTCTATATTGGGTGGCTTAACTTCTGGTAACCTATTTTCTGGAACAGTTTCTGCTGAATTAAACAAAAAAGCTTTGGTCATATTCCAAAATGATACTTTTTCGTTCATCTGAATAATAATATTCTCTCTTCGATTTTTGAATATTTCTTTTTCAATATCATAATTAGGTGAAATTTTTATTTTTTCGAGATGATCTCCACTAGGATTTTCTCCAAACTGGGAACATGAAACTAGAAAAAAAGAAAAAGTTAATATTATTAAAAAAGTTTTATTCATGATTTTTGTTTTTTTAAAAAAGTATCTATATTTTAAGTATCTAAAAATAAAAATTTTCTATGATTCTAACTTGAAAATAAGAGAAAGATCATCTCTAAAGCGTATCGGTTGGTAACATTTTGTAACAATCTAGATGCTAAATTGATGGGACATATAGATGTGAATAAATATCCTTTATATTAAGACACAAAGTATGTTAGCTTAGATTTAGAGTGCCTGATAAAGTAAGAGATTTTTTTAATCATCTTCATGTTTTGGGTTAGTGTGTTAATTCCCCAACCCATCCAAAACCACACAAAAAGAAGTTTCTCATCTGTATAAAGTATATTCCACTTTTGTATCACCAATCATAGGAGAAGAAAGCAGAAGGATTGAAATGATATTGATGAGTAGGTGTTTCACTGGGTCTCCTTTTGATAGTTTAGGAGAACACAATAGAGATCAGAACTTAGTTCGTTTTAAAGGGAAGTGGAAGATTAGTGTAGGACATATAACTTGTGGCGCTATTTGAGGAAGCATCTAGGCAGAACCACTTATTGTATTGAACAAATGAGTAACAAAATAACACAGATAAAGAACAAGGATCTAAAAAATATGCATATTATATCATACTTCTAGTTGTTTTTAATTTCTATTGCAGAATCTGACTCATGTTAAGCATAGGCAAGAGCACTGCGAGCGCGATGAATCCTACTGCTCCGCCGAGAACCATAATCAAGGCAGGTTGCAGAAGTGTGGTCAGACCCTCGAGCAGGGTGCTTACTTCTTCCTGCATCCGGTCTGCAACTTTTTCCAGCAGTTCATCCACACGTGCTGCTTCTTCGCCGATTGAAACGACGTGACGCACATATTCCGGAAAATAATCAATGCGTGCCATAGCAGCAGAAAGAGGAACACCTTTGTTGTTAACATCAGTAATCAGTTGATCCAACTTGCTGATGAATATTTTATTGGCGACAACGTGTTTTGAAATTTCAAGAGCAGTTTTTAAATCAACTCCGCTTTTAAGCAAAGTACCTAATGTCTGACAGTAACGGGCAACCATGACTTTAATCCGTAAACGACTCAGCAGTGGTAATTTTAACTCAATCATATCTTTCCATTCCCGCCCACGTTTGCTCCGTAAAAATGAGCTGATTCCGACTACAATTCCGGAAATTAGCAATAACAGCAGAAACCAGTGATCCACCACAAAATCGCTGACTCCCATCAAAATCCTGGTAGGCAGAGGCAGTGCCTCTTCCTGACTTTCAAAAATACGGGTGATTTTCGGTACAATCGTCGTGACCATAAAAATAACAACTGCCAATCCAAATACCATCATGAACGCAGGATAAATAAGCGCACCCTTTAGTTTGGAAAGCATACGTTCCTGCGCTTCATAATAGTCCGCCAGTCGCCTCATGATTAAACCGAGATTTCCTGCATTTTCTCCTGAACGTACCATACTGACGTACATAGTCGGAAAAACATGGGGGTACCTTCCCATTGCTCCAGCAAGTGATCCCCCTTCCACCACTCGTCCACGTAAATCCGAAAGAATACTTTGAAATCCTGAATCCTCAGTCTGTGGAATAATCAGTTGAAAAGCTTTGTCATAAGGAATAGTCGCGTCCAGCAAAACTTCTAACTGTCTTGTGAATTGTGTGAGCGCTTTTCCGGAAACACCTTTTTGAAAAGAAAATTCCGGCAGTTTTATTTTAGAAGCTTTTTCACCTCCGGGAAGTTTTACACGTGTAAAACGACTGGTCCTGATTTCTTTTGGAAAAAGATCTTTGCTGCGTAAAAATTGACGTACCTCAGACTCCGTAGCCGCATCTTTGGTGCCTTTGTGTAAAGTGCCTTCTCCATCAAAGGCCTGGTAGTTGTAAATTGGCATTTCCTTTATTGCTTCAAAAATGTCTCTAGTGTCCCTTTTACATTTTGCAGGGAGTTTGTGTCATCAGGATTGACACGAGCTGTTGATGAACTCACATTCCATTTCCATTGATTAGCAGGATCTTCACTCATGATACCCTGCCGTCCACGACCATCCGGCGCATATTGCGCTTCTGCGAGCGCATATCCCTGACCGGTGGTTTTTGTACTTGCTTCTAAAACTACAGAAATATACTCATATTGCGGATTGTCCGGATCATCCGAAACATGGCTGGCTTGTATTTGTTTGGCAGCATTCATCGCCACACGGGCACGATCGCGGGCAGTCAACGCTTCCGGAGCAACAATGCTGACCCGTAAACGTGATCGTGTAGAACTGCTCTGATCCTCAATCAACAAAACCTCGTAAGGCGGAATTGTGCTTTTACTGCTGGAAGTATTAATTTTCCGGTCAGCCAACTGGGTCAGTAATAACAACAGAAGTGCCAACAGAAACCCAATTCCGAGCAGACCCCAACGTTCCCAGCGATGTTTTAAAAATGGTAAAGAACGACGCAAACGCAGCATCAGCGGAGGAAAAAAAGGAATACTCCACGCAATCAGCAACCCTCCTGCCAAGGGTGAAAAAAAGAGCAACCCGAGGCCCAGGGACAATGTTAATAACGGTAAAACCCAAGCCATCATATTTTCTTTAGCTTGTTCAGAAAGTGATTCTGCTGATTTGTCCGCAGAATCACTTGCATTATTTTTGCTGTTTTTAGCTAAGTGTGGAATTTCCGGCACGTTCTCAACTGCAGGTGGTAACTTTGGTGATTCCTTTTCACTCTCCTTAGCAACGAGATAAATGGACGTACACCAGGTATTTTCAGAATATAAAGTTGCTTCACACTTTGGATTTGGTACAGGTAAATTGTGTAAAGCTTTTTCAAGAGGGAGGACGAGGTTATGCAATTTTCTGCAGGAAGCAGAACAGCCAGTGGCATTTATTTTAACTTTCGTTTTCCCTTTTTGCTCCAGATCCAGTAAACGGGATTTATGTGATTTTTGTTGGTATTCAAAAGAATTCTGACCCAGTTTATCCTTAAATACTGCCATGTTCCAATAGAGCATCTGCAACATTTCATAGCTGAGAGCTTTTTTTGTTAAATCTTGAAAAAGCCCCCAAATGACATCATTATCATTAATTTCCGTCTCAGCGGATTTAGTAAGTCCGTTCTTTTTTTCTGAAAACTCTTTGGAAGTAATTCCAAAGGCACGTAACTCTTCGGGAATGCTGACAGCCACTTTAAACAGGATAATAAGGTTTTCGCATAACAGTTGACGGTTGACAGTTCTGAAAGTAAACTAGAGACTGCCGATCACATTAATTATACACAAGGAGTTTAATATGGCAATGGACTATCCTTCTTTGAGAAGTGTTAGCGGATTTTCATGGCTGGGAATAAATCTTGGAATTAAGGACGAATCATTAGATTTTGGAGTAATTGCATCAGAGTGTGAATGTTCCGCAGCAGGTGTTTTTACACTTAACAATCTTCCGGGCGCGCCTGTAATTGTAGGCAGAGAAAATATAGAGAATGGACGTCTGCAAGCAATTGTAGTTAATTCAAAAATAGCGAATGTCGCCACTGGTAAGACTGGAATTGAGGATGCAAAAAACATGTGCCTTTGGACCGGAGAAGCACTGGAAATTGCTCCGGAACTGGTTCTGCCCTCTTCAACAGGTGTGATTGGTCAACGGTTGCCTATCAAAACAATTCATGAAGGCTGTAAATCAATTACTGAACAACTTGGCTCATCCACAGAACATATTGAAAAGTTTGCACGTGCAATCATGACGACAGACACACACCCAAAATGGAGTTCCTGCAGAGTTGGAAATGCAACCATCCTCGGAGTTGCAAAAGGTGCCGGCATGATAGAACCAAACATGGCAACAATGCTCAGTTATTTTGTGACCGATGCTAAGTTGAGTTCTGAAGAACTGAGGGCTATACTCTACCGAGTTGTCAACAAATCCTTCAACCGTATTTCAATTGATTCAGATACTTCAACAAGCGACACTGTTGTCATCCTAGCCAATGGACTTGCAGGACGAGTTGACACTGAAGAATTTGAAGCTGCTTTCACAAAAAGTGCGATGCAGTTAGCCAAAGAAATTGCCCGTGACGGAGAAGGTGCTACTAAACTGATTGAGCTCACAGTTTCAGGCGCAGAGTCACAGCAAATGGCTTTGAAGATTGCCAAGTCAATCATCAACTCACCGCTGGTCAAAACCGCAATTCATGGTGCGGATCCTAACTGGGGACGTTTTGTGATGGCGGTCGGAAAGGTCTTTGAATATCCTGTGCCTTTAGCGGATTTGTCAATTCATTTTATAAAAGGCACTCAGGTTTTAACTGTTAATGCGGAAAGCCTCGATGCAGATGAAGTTGATTTGGATGCGATTTCAGCACTTCTCCAAAATCAGGAAATCTTTATAGAAATTGTAGTTGGTAGCGGGAATTTTTCTGAAACAGTTTGGGGTTGTGATTTAACAAAAGGCTATATTGATGAGAATGCTTTTTACACAACTTAACAACAGGCTGATTCAGCAATTATCGGCCGGAAGGCAATTCGCGGAATTCAGACCTATCACAAAACCAGTAAGTATAATTCATGAATAATAATTTGCAAAACAGCAACGAGCACACAGCAGCCAACAAGTCCAGAACCGGAATTTTACTGATCAATCTCGGCACACCAGACGCTCCGCGTACGCCTGAGGTTCGTGCATATTTAAGAGCACTTCTTTCCTCTGATAGAGTTTTGGATATAAATCCCGTCGGTCGCTGGTTATTGCTTAACCTCATTATACTCCCTTTCCGACCCCGGAAGTCTGCAAAAGCCTACCGAGAAATCTGGATGGAAGACGGTTCTCCGCTGTTAGTCTATAGTCAGAAATTAAAAGATGCCCTCACAGAACATTTTTCTGAAGAGTACATTCCCGTTGAGTTAGGTATGCAATGCGGAAATCCTTCTATAAAAAGTGCAGTGGAACGTCTGCGCAAAGAAGAATGTGACAGGATTATCGTTTTACCGATGTATCCACAGTATTCATCCAGTACTTACGGTTCTGCCGTTGAAGATCTTTATAAAGAAATTTTGCATGACTGGAATATGCCTCAGTTGCAGATTATTCCACCTTTTTTTTCAGATTCACGTTTCATAGACGCGTGGGCAAAAGTTGGATCACCTTTCATAGAAAATAAACCTGATCATGTGCTGTTCAGTTTCCATAGCCTTCCAATAAGACATTTGGAAAAAAGTGACCCCAGCGGAAACTGGTGCAAAAATAATCAAGAATGCTGTATCGAATTGGTAAATGAGAATCGTAACTGCTACAGTGCACAGTGTTTCCATACTGCAAAATTAATCGCTGAACGATGCAATCTATCTGAAGAGAAATGGTCTGTAAGTTTTCAGTCAAGATTTGGACGAGATGAGTGGATCAAACCTGACACTGAAAAGCATCTCGCCAGACTTGCAGAAAATGGGGTTAAGAGAGTTGTCGTTTTTTGCCCTGCATTTGTCTCAGACTGTTTGGAAACATTAGAGGAGATCGGAATCCGCGCGGCAGAACATTTCCGCAAACATGGAGGAGAAGAGCTGAAACTGATCCCATCACTAAATGACCATCCTGAATGGGTTCATACTCTGACCTCGATTATCCGGCAACAGTTAGCCGGATAAAATTATTTTTTCTTCAACAAATAAACATTGGCACTCATACCTGCTCTTAATTTTAGTCCCGGATTTGTGGCTATTACATAGAGTGGGAAACGTCCTGTTTCAGGATCTGCAGTCCATGAGATGCGTTCAATTTTTCCGGTAAATTCTACGTCACGATAACTTGGTGTTGTAAATAAGACTGCTTGGCCAACGCTTATCATAGGCAAATCTTCTTCTGACATTTGAACTTCGATTTCAACCTGCTTGATATCGATGATTTGGAAAAGCACAGCACCTCCACTGATAACTTCTCCTTCTTCAAATGATTTAGCAGTAATTATTCCTCCAATCTTTGCTTTAATCAAAGTATCTTCAAGAGCATCTTCACGCAGTTCAACATCATGTTTGGATCGCTTCAATCCAAGGTTGGCATTTTCCAATCCAAGTATGGAATTTTCCCGTCCAAGTATGACATTTTTTAGAGCAATTTCTCCACGGCTGTACTGCAGTTGCAGAACGTCAATTTGTGAACGAGTAGACGAACCCTGCTCAAATAATGTCTCTTCATCTTTGAGCCTGCGCTTAATGTCTTTCAAATTCGCTTCCAGATCTTTGACATTATTACTGCTTACTTCAATTTGAGTCTCAGCCAATTTGATTTGACTTTCAGCCAATTTAATTTGAATCTCAGCCAATTTAAGTTGCCGTTTCTGCGTGTCATTATTGAGAGTTAATAATAACTGGTCTTTGCTGACATGCTGATTTTCTTTCACATGCACCACTTCCACCCGACCACCCCCACTGGCTTGGACCTTCAGTATTTTTGCTGGATTAATTGGTCCTGAAAGAGAAATTGGTATTTTATGGGCACTTGACATTTCAACAGCCTGCGTTGCCGTCATTCCGTTTAAAGGCAAAAAAAGTAATATTCCAAAAAAGATTTTGCTATATTTTAGTTGATTAAACACGTTATCTCCTGAATTAAGTTTTAGATTAAAATCCGTATGTACAAACGAACACAGTTTTTTATAAAGTTCTTTTCTGTAAGCACAAGACTGGATCCATGAATTAATAAATGACTTCACTGCTGATTCAGCTCATATTTTTCATAAAATTCTCCGGTTAAAGTCAGGAGTTCAATCTGGATATTTTCTTGCCGTATCCGGATTAGAATCTCCTGCTGTTCCGCTTCCACAAC
>ERZ1046876.2264-NODE-2264-length-11691-cov-6.859402_pt1 | contig 11691 bp, 10 predicted proteins | sample MGYA00383094_ERZ1046876 | MGnify/ENA primary metagenome ERZ1046876 (study PRJEB29581, sample SAMEA5548364) | metagenome | biome: marine; feature: coastal; material: water | depth 50 m | study: Short-term variability in the microbial, nano- and picoplankton... | reverse complement strand
TCGACACACCTCGAATTTGGCATTCTAGGATTGGTGATTCTTCTGGGTGTCATTGGGGATGAGTTCCTCAAGAAAGCGGTGGTCCGCAAACAGGCCGCCCAAAAAACCTAATTTTATTTATCCGAATGTCCGAGGTCTCGGTCCGGACAAATGAGATCACGGATTCTTTGCTTTAATTCCTTAGGTTGTGGAAATCCAGAATCTAACTTTCGACACCAAACGGGCTTATCATTCAACCATACCTGAAAGACTCCTGCTGTTTCTTTTACTGGTTCCAGGGAAACGGAACCAATTTCTTGAGCAAAGGTAATCAGCACTTCTTGAGCGAGCCAAGTTGCTCGGAGCATCCATCCGCAACCAGGACAATATCGAATTCGTAGGATGGGTTGTTTTGTGGGTTCGATTGAATCTTCCTTTGTCATTGCAAAATAGCTATCCTGTAGAATTAGCAAAGTGCAAGAATGGAGTTTGTTGTTATTGGTTTTGGAGACCCTAAAAACTACCTTTTGGAAAATGAAGGTATTTGGCTTGGCTGGTCATTCCAGTTGCCAACACTCAATGGGTTGGTTTGATAAATAAGTTATGAAATTTATTGGAATCGACGTTGGTACATCCTCGATCAAGGCCTTGTTGGTTGAATCATCCGGCAAAGTCCTTGCTAGCAGTAACCCGGAGTATCCGTTTCAAACACCTGCTCCCTTGCAAGCGGAAACAGACCCGGAGGTTTGGTGGGAGGCCACCTGCAAGGCTTTAAGAGAATTATTAAAGGATGTGGAATCCGAATCCATTGCCGGGATTGGATTAACTGGACAAATGCACGGCTTGGTCATCCTTGATGCTCATGGACAAGTTCTTCGTCCATGTATCATGTGGAATGATCAGCGTTCTTTTAAGGAGTGTGAAGAGATGACCGAGCTTTTAGGTGAAGCTGAAGTTTTGCGTCTCACAGGTAACCCAATCCTTGCTGGTTTTACCGCTCCCAAATTACGATGGGTTGAAAAGAATGAACCAGAAGTGTTTTCCAAAATCGCCAAAGTACTTTTACCCAAGGATTATATTCGCTATCGATTGACTGGAGAATTTTTCTCTGAAGTATCAGACGCATCAGGCACATCCATGCTTAATGTGGGAGAGAGAAAATGGTCGGACGAAATCCTTTCGGGGATGGGTTGGTCAAAAGATTGGTTGCCTGAACTTACTGAATCTACGATTGCATCGACCAAGGTTTCCCCAGATGCAAGTTCTCAAACTGGTTTATTCATAGGCACCCCAGTTATCGCGGGCGGTGGAGACCAGGCGGCTCAAGCCGTAGGTTGCGGAATAGTTAGGGAAGGTATGGTTTCGGCAACTCTTGGTACAAGTGGAGTCGTTTTTGCTCAGAGCGATCAGTACCGTGTGGAACCAGAGGGGAAGTTGCATGCATTTTGTCATGCCGTTCCCGGTAAATGGCATTTGATGGGAGTGATGTTGTCAGCGGCTGGTTCTTTCCAATGGTATAAAAATCATTTGGGCAGAGAGGAACAATCCATAGAGGATGGGGGAGGGGAGAATGCATATGAACTACTTACTCAATCTGCAGAACAAGTGGCTGTGGGGTGCGAAGGTTTGGTTTTCCTCCCTTATTTGTCTGGTGAGCGAACGCCCCACCCGGACCCCCATGCTCGGGGTGCTTTTGTAGGTTTGACTTTACGGCACAGCAAAGCCCATCTCACACGTGCCGTTTTGGAAGGAGTAAGCTATGGATTAAAAGATTCGCTTTCCTTAATGCAGGGACTGGGCATTCGCCCTGACAAAGTAATCTTATCCGGCGGTGGGGCTAGGTCGTCGCTATGGAAAAAAATGTTGGCCGATATTTTTGAATCACCCTGTTCCTTGGTCAATGCACGGGAGGGAGCTGCCTATGGGGCCGCATTGCTGGCCTCGGTCGGATGCGACCACTTTTCTTCAGTTGAGGAGGCATCTGATTCGTGGATTAAAGAGACCGAGCTTGTGGAGATGAGTTCAAATCCTTCAAAGTATCATAAAAACTATAAGATTTATCAGAATCTTTATCCACGGCTCAAAGAATCCTTTAGGGAATTATCTGCAGAATGAATATCGTTAGTAGCAATAATCAGGGGGGTGAAATCTATGAAACCGCGCGCTCCCTTGGAGAGTATTTACTTTTTCACTATGGATCAGAGGAGGAACAGTTTCCCTGGCCAGGTGGTCCCAAAGAAGCCCTTGATTTTGCCCGTCGAAGTGTGGAGGAATTGATCGATACATCCACATCAATTGGGCAAGTATTAGACCTTGGGTGTGCGGTGGGGAAAAGTAGTTTTGTATTGGCTAATATCTCCGATCAAGTTTTGGGTATCGATTATTCAGAATCCTTTATTGGTGCTGCTAATAGCCTGTTGAAATCGGGATCACTCAGTTATCAGTACCATGAAGAGGGAAGTAGGTGGAAAGATGCATCGGTAAAAATAGCTGATCTTCCATCCAACCTATCTTTCGAGGTTGGAGATGCGTGCAATTTACGAAAAGATCTTGGGCACTTCGATGTAGTCCATGCGGCTAATCTACTTTGTCGCTTGCCCGACCCTTTATTCTTGCTCGATCGACTTCCCGATCTTGTCAACCCAGGTGGCCAATTAATCCTTACCACTCCTTTTACCTGGCTCGAGGAGTTCACTTCTCCTGGAAAATGGTTGGAGGAGGGAGATTCGGCATCTGCATTAAAGAATATTCTTGAAGAACACTTTGATTTAGAAATGGAAAAAAACTTACCTTTTCTTATTCGAGAACATCGTAGGAAATTTCAATACAGCCTGGCCTTAGGTATGAGATGGAAAAGAAAATGTGAGTCATGAAAATTGCCGATTTTCTTTCTTTAATTGAAAAAGAAAATGTGCCTTTGGGAGAATTGTCATCACCATTGCAGGCCCTTTGGTGGGCAAAAAAAGGATTTTGGGAGAACGCTCACGAAATAGCCCAGAGTGTGGGGTCGGTTGAAGGAGACTGGGTGCATGCTTATTTGCATCGCGAGGAGGGGGATTTAGGTAACGCGGCATATTGGTATGCCCGTGCAGGCAAACCTGTATGTCGCTCGAGTTTGTCTGTAGAGTGGGAAGAGATGGTTGAAGAATTACTCAAGTAATGAGGAAGTCAGACCCATTGGAGCAGGACTCGCTTATCCGTGAGGAGACTAAATGGGATTGGTTAACCCCATTATGCTTACTCGGTCTGTGTCTTATGAGTATTATCTTTATTCATTCTGCCCAAGCTTTTGGGGGTGGGAATTATTGGAAAATGCAAATTCTTTGGTCTGTAATTGGATTTTCCCTTTATGCTGTGGTTTCCGTAATTAATTACCAATTGTGGATGAGGTACGCCCATATTTTCTATTTCCTGGTAATTATTGGATTACTTTTGGTTTTTGGCGGTCCAATGATTTATGGTGCACGCAGGTGGATTGACTTCGGATTATTCAAAGTGCAACCGTCTGAAATTGCTAAGTGGTCGACCATGATATTCGGTGCAAGTTTGTTAGCCCGATCTAAAGTCGGAGACATGCAGGATTCCTTAAGAGGGATTCTCAAGGTTGCGGCTTGTTTTGCTTTGCCAATGTTCTTGATTTTTTTACAGCCAGATTTAGGGTCAACTTTGGTATTTCCACCAATTGCCTTCTCACTTTTATACGTCGCCCGCATGCCAACTAAGTTTTTTATTTCCACGTTTGTCGTATTCGTGGTGTTGCTTGGTTTGTTAGGCTTCGATTTATTTAACTACTATCAATATAAACTAGAGAATCCAAAACCCTCGGATGCCGTGGTGGCATACGAGGACTCCTCACTCCTTCCACTCAAGGATTATCAACGCAAACGCATTCTTACCTTTGTTGCGCCCGAAGTCGAAGACCCACAGGGTGTGGGTTCGAATTGGAACCGCATCCAAGCCCTGATCGCAGTCGCCACTGGTGGCGTCTCCGGCAAAGGTCTCGGGGAAGGGATGCAAGCCAAACTCGGATATTTACCAACTGCGGTGGCCCACAACGATTTCATCTTTGCCGTAATTGCTGAAGAATCAGGATTACTTGGGGGCAGTCTTGCCATCGGGATGTTATTCCTTGTGGTCTTCGGTTGTCTGCGGGTAGCGGCACAAGCCGCAGATCGTTTCGGTTCGATGTTGGCTGTTGGCGTATCCGTCCTCTTGATGACTCATATTTTCATCAATGTCGGGATGACTATTGGAATCACCCCCATAACAGGGCTGCCCTTGCCCTTTCTGAGTTATGGTGGTTCCTTCATGGTCGTTTGTTTCCTTATGCTTGGAATGGTACAAAGTGTATTTCGTTATCGAAAGTCTGTCTTGTGAAACTTTTTAGACCAAATGTACGCGTTGTTCAAATGAGGGGTGGATTCTTCAACACCTCCTATCATGGCCAGAAGAAATAGGCGCAGAGCCTCCTCGAAAAACAGATCAAAACAATCCCCTGAAGCTAATTCAGGAGAAGAATTGCCCAAAAACGACTTAAGTGCCGCCCCTTTGGAAAAACCTCCTATCTTAATTGATAAAAAAGAATTGAGAGATGCGGCTCTGGAGAGGGCGAAAAATCGTCCAATCCGGGAACGTATTATGTCATTCTTTCGACGAGAAAAGAAAGAGGATTACAAAGAAATCATCATTAATACAGAAGCCCTCGAACGCCGGGTAGCGATGATGGAAAATGGCATCCTTCAAGCATTTGATATCGAAAGGCTTGATAAGGATCGAATGGTAGGTGCAATTTTCAAAGGAAAGGTACAAAACCTCGAAGCCGGTCTTAAAGCGGCATTCGTAAATATTGGCTATGAAAAAAATGCATTTTTGCATTACTGGGATATGTTGCCTGGTGCAAATAATGATCCATCAGTTGAAATCGTTCTTGAAAATAAAAAGAAATCAAGCGGTAAAAACGAGGCAAAGTCCGTCTCGGATATTCCTAGAGTTTTTCCAATTGGCTCGGAGATTGTTGTCCAAATAACTAAGGCACAGATCGGTACTAAGGGACCTCGAACCACCACTAATCTTTCTTTGCCTGGTAGGTTTCTTGTGCTCATGCCTTATGCTGGACAATGTGGAATTTCTCGCAAAATAGAAGATAAGGCGGAGCGAAAAAGGCTTAAGCGTATTATTGGTAACCTTTCTCTTCGGGAAGGAATGGGAGTTATTATACGTACGGTCGGGCAAAATAAACCTGAACGCTTTTTTGTCCGAGATCTTCATATTTTGATGCAGCAATGGGATCAAATTGAATCCAGGATTAAAAATGAAAAGGATCCCTGTATGCTCTATGAGGAACCCGACTTGATTGGATTAACGGCTCGAGATTTTCTAACCGACGATGTCGATCGAGTACAGATAGACAACCGTGAGGATTATACGCGCTTAATCGATACAATTCAGAGAATATCTCCAAAGTCCAAAGCAAAAGTTTCGTTATTTGAGGAAGAAATACCTATCTTCCAACGCTTTAATATAGAGCGTCAAATCGAACAGACTTTTATGAGGTGCGTGAAGTTACCATCGGGGGGTGAAATAGTGATGGAGGAAACTGAGGCTCTTGTATCCATTGATATCAATACTGGCAGCCATAAGGGTAACCGTAAGGACGGGAAAAACTTTATTTTACAGGCAAATTTAGAAGCTGCAGTTGAAGTAGCCCGCCAACTACGACTCAGGAATTTGGGGGGGCTGGTAGTTGTGGATTTTATCGACATGAAAAACCGGAGCGATCAGCGTAAGGTCTTTCAAAAGATGAAAGCCTCCATGTCTGATGACAAGGCCAAGCACAATGTTTTGCCCATTTCGGAGCTCGGAATTTTACAGATCACGCGGCAACGGCATGATGAAAGTAATTCTAGCGGCGTTTACGAACCCTGTCCGTATTGCAAAGGTCGTGGAATTGTTAAATCGCCAAGATCTATAAGTATTGAAATTCAACGACTTGTTTCCAATGCAGTACGCCGAATTAAGGCAGATGGTCATGACTCTTCAACGCTTAAGGTTTTCTTACACCCATCGGTATTGCGTAGATTGCGCGGTCCAGATGCTTCACTCTTATCCAAGTTGGAAAAAAATTATGGTCTACAAATTAGTTTCCAAGGAGAGGAAAGCTACCATATGGAAAATTTCAAAGTGGTGGACGAATCAAATGGAAATGAAATCCGCTAAATTTTGAATAATTAAAAAATGCGAATTTTATCCGCATTTGATAAGTTTAAAGACTCCTTTTCAGCTCAGGATGCATGTGCTTTGGTTAAGGAAGTTGCATCTGATGTTTCTTCAGGTTTAGAAGTCATATCTTGCCCTTTAACGGATGGCGGTGAAGGTTTCGTTGAGATCTTAACCCCTAAGTACGAGGGTGAGATTATAAAAGTTCCAGCTACAAATTCTATTGGTGAAGAAATAATAGTTGAGATTGGGATGGTCTCCATTGAAAGCTTGAGTTCTTCAGTTCGTACATTGTTAGATCTTCCTGCTTCCGGAAAGTTGGCGGTCTTGGAAATGGCTTCGGTTTGTGGATTGAGCGACCTCCAACCAGAGCAACGAAATCCCTGGCGTACTTCAACGGTAGGGGTGGGTGAACTGCTCTTACATGCCAAAGCAAATGAAGCTGATTGTATCCTTTTGGGAATAGGTGGGAGTTCGACTAATGACGCTGGTATTGGAGCTCTTTGTGCTCTTGGGATGAAGTTTGTCGAAACCAATGGTCAAACGATCAAATTTCCTAGTCCGGATACTTGGTCAAATCTTTCCTTATTTGGTCAGCCTGACATTGCACCTATGCCGCCTATTCGTATTGCTTGCGATGTTGATAACCCCTTGCTCGGAGAAGATGGGGCTACCAAACAATTTGGTCTCCAAAAGGGCTTGAAGGTTAACGAGCTCAATAATTTAGAAGCTTCGATGGTTCGTATGCTCGATCAATTAAAGGAATTTTTTCCTCAAGCTCATCGATTATCTCAAATGGCTGGTGCAGGTGCAGCTGGAGGTATCGGTTTTGGGTTGTCACTGATTGGAGATGTCAAACTGGTGGGTGGGTTTGATTTGGTTAGTCAGTGGCTAGACCTCGAGAGTGAAGTCAGAAAAGCTGATTTAATTTTTACTGGTGAAGGTAAATTTGATCAAACCTCCTGTCGGGGCAAAGGTCCTTTCCAAATCCTATCACTGGCTAAGATTGCCAATAAAAAAGCGGTATTATTTTGCGGTTCAATAGATTTTGACCTGGTGGATAATTGTAACAAGAGATTTCCTAATGTACTCTTTGTTCCAATTGCCCAAAAAAATACCCCATTGCTAGAAAATCTCAGGGCTGGACCAGACAACCTAAAGAGTTCCTGTCGTAAAGTCCTTGAAGATCGAAAAAATAATGGGGATTTCAAGCCACCGATTAGTAAAGAGGTTAGGTTTAAAAGAATTCGTAGGGTAAAAAAATTCCTCAAACCTCTTCCTCGAAGGTCGAATGTTCATCGATACCCTGTTCTTAAATGGTTTGCTGAAACTGCTTATAAAAGATCATACCTTTGGTCATTTAAAGGCCAATCCATGCAAGCTGCTCTATTTTGGGGAATTTGGATATCAATGCTTCCAATCGTGGGTATTCAAATGATTGTGGTATTTTTCATTTCTCTACTTGTTCGAGCAAACCTTCCCTTGATTGTTGCCCTGCAGTGGATTTCAAACCCCCTAACTATGGGCCCGATTTATTTTGCTGATTATAAAATAGGAATGATTTTGATTAACTTGATGGGGTTGAAGTATCCGAAGAATAATCTTCTTAGTAGAAACTATGATTGGTCTGAGTTTTCTATGAAAGAGTTGTTGAGGCTATTGGACACTTTTCCACCCATGTTTTTAGGTGGTTCAGTTTTGGGTATCTTTATGGGAGTTTTCGCGGTCTTTCTTTACAAAATTTTAAGCAAGTTCTACAAAAACTAAATGAATAGTGAAATAACTAGATTAAGGGCGATAAATTTTCGCCGAAACTTTTCACTTTTACAGGTCTGCTTGATCTGCTTAATTTTCGGGACCTTTACAACTTTTTGTCTGGCTAGTTCAAACATCAGGCTAGGTATTGATTATTTGCAGGATCGTGAATTTGATATTTTGCAAAACAAGAGAGTAGGGCTGCTCACTCATCCTGCTGGGGTCAATTCATTAGGGAAAAGTACCGTTTTAACTTTGCACAATGCAAAAAAGGTTAATCTTGTTGCCCTGTTTGGTCCGGAACACGGTATTTACGGAGACGAGAAAGCCTCAGTTCCAGTAGATGATAAAATTGATCATAGAACCAACCTGCCTGTCTATTCCCTTTATGGGAAGTTCCGTAAACCAACTTCAAAAATGCTCGCAGGCTTGGATTGTTTAGTAATCGATCTCCAAGATGTCGGGGTGCGTTGTTACACTTACATTAGTTGTATGCGTTACGTGATGGAAGCTTGTTTTGAAGAGGGTGTAGAAGTGGTTGTATTGGATAGGCCCAATCCTCTAGGTGGTTTAAAAACCGCGGGTCCAATGATTGATTCGGAATGGATTAGTTATGTCGGAGCCTTCCCTATGCCTTTTGTTCACGGGATGACCATTGCAGAGATTGCACTTTGGTCAAAGCAGATACCTGGTGTTCTAAAAATTGAAGATAAGGTAAGAAGGAAAGGGAAACTTACCTTAGTTCCAATGATCGGATGGAAACGAAATATGACCTGGCCAAGTACGGGATTGGTTTGGCGTCCGACCTCACCAAATATTCCAACTCTTGATTCTGTAGCTGGTTATCCAATGACGGGGCTTGGTGCTCAAATGGGAAAATTCAAACATGGAATTGGTACGAAGTATCCTTTTCGATTACTAACTTTTGACGGGAAATCACCTGAGGAGTTAAAACGGGCATTGGAAAACCTTAATCTCAAGGGATTGTCATACAAAATTAAACAAACATCCAATGTTTCAGGCAAGTCCGTTAGGGGCGTTTACCTAGTAATACAAGATTGGTCTATCTGGCGACCGACTGAGCTTGCTTTTGCCATGATGCAGTTAACTGCGCGTTGGCAAGAGCCCAGTCCATTCTCAACCGCCAAGCAATCTGAGATTAATCTCTTTAATAAACATGTTGGTTCCAGTGCTTGGTGGAAACATATTAAAACCAAAGACAGTGAAGTTGACCCTAGGCCTTTTCTGCTCAGATGGGACGCTGAGGTTGCCGCCTTTAGCCGCAAGAATAAGTCATATCTTCTCTACTAAAGAAACAGTCTATTTCTTTAGCGGATTAATTCGTCTTGGGATAGAATTTTAAGCTGATAAGCACGAAGAGCCTCTTCGGCAGTATCCTCATCTTCCATAGCAACCGCGAGTACAGGTTTACCGTTTGGCGGATGCATGAATGAGTATACATAATGAATATTTATTTCAGCTCGGAGTAAGGCTTTAGTCAGACTTTGAAATGAGTCTTCCTTCTCCAATTCAACTGCAAGTACCTTTCGTTCGGTAAAGCTAATTGATAAACTCTTGAGTAGCCTAGCTAAATCTTTGGGATAGTTTGGAATTAAGCGGATAACCGCACTGTCCGTAGTATCAAGGACCGAAATGGCTAGTATATCAATATTCTCGTCCTTAAGCATTGAAATAAAGTCATTTAACCAACCAACTTTGTGCTCGGTGTAGATAACAAATTGCCGAATGGGTTCTTTGCCTGGGCTACGCAAGGTTGAGGATCCATCACTTGGTTCGATCATGAAAATTTAAGATGTTGAGGGTGGAAGTTTTTTTGGTTAATGAGAACTTGCGTAGACAAAGGCATCTAGCGTAGGAATAACCTATATCACACATGAGTCGTATCTTTATATACCTTTTACCCGTTTTAATCGCGAATCAAGTACTTTGTGGGAATGAAGGAACCCGCTGGCTTAAGTCCGACCTCTCTTTTCTAACAGATGCGGCTGATTCTGGTGACGCGTTTGCCCAAGGATTTTTGGCTCTTTGTCATTTGCACGGAGACAAAAACCTTAATGTTTCTTTTCTCGAAGCTAGGTTTTATGCAAAAAATTCAGCCAGTCGTGGACATTGGTTGGGCAATTTCGTACTTGGGTATTTGGCAAGATATAAACCAATGGGACCCAATTCTGAGTTGGTTGCCAAATATTTGTTCAAATCATTTCGTGATCCTGATGGAAAATTAATTAAACAGGCAGCGATTGGGGATCCGGTCGCGTTATATGTATTGGCTGAAATTTTTACTGCCGAGGAGGTGCAGACCATTCTCAAGCAAGATATGCGAATGGCAGCTGAATACTATTCGGCTTCAGCTAATTCAGGCTATGCACCAGCCTGTGTTCAAAGTGCTTTAATCAATCTTCACGATCTATCCAATTCGTTGGTTGGTGATGAGGATGCAAACAGACAAAGGGGTATAAACTTATTACAACAGGGGATAGATCAAAAATTGCCTGGGGCACATCATTACTTGGGCAGATGCTACTTGGAGGGATTGGGAGTGAAGGAAGACAAGTCTCTTGCCTTAGTTCATTTCCAAGCTGCTGCAGATAGAGGGTTTGGTCTGTCTTTATTAATGGTGGCTGATTTTTATGCCTACGGTTTAACTGGTTCATCTCGAGAAGATCTTGCTTATGAATATGCAGAAAAGGCTCTAGAAGTTCACCAAGCTGGGGCTGAGGAAAAGCTCGAGGAGTATGAAAAGCTCTTTAATCCTGCTCCCGAGAGAATTGAAACAGAAAATATTGAAAATATTTCCATAAATAAGGAGAAAACAGATGACTGGACCACTCCAGTCGAAACAAACTCGAATCCTGACACAGATTTTACCAGTCCCGTTGATAAACCTTTTCGTTTGCCCTCGGTATATGGAAAAACTGAGCCTGCTTTCATTGACACTGCTTCAGAGTCTATCAAGGAGTCCGCAACTACGCCCTCACAAGATGAATCGACTCAAAGCAAGCCAGCAGTCTTGCTTCCAGTTGACCAAATTCGAGAAGATGCCAAAAAGGTGTACTGGGGTAGTTCAAAGACAAAATCTATGGAGGATGCATTTAAATCATTTGAAAAGTGTGCTAACCTGGGAGATGCCGAGTCTGCAAGGTATCTAGGTATCATGTATTTGCGGGGAAAGGGTATTTCAAAAAATGTAGATGAAGCGTTGAGGTGGCTTGAGGTGGCTGCAACGCGTGGAGACGAATTGGCAGAGAAGAATTTGCTATCTCTACGAAAAATTATGAAGAGATAACATTTTTTTAGATTTACCAAATTACTCAAACCCGATAGAAATAAAACCTAAATTGGAGAGATGGCAGAGTGGTCGAATGCGCTGGTTTGCTAAACCGCTTCTCGCCATTTTTGTAAGAATCCCCTAAGTCCCCTTGTTTGAGCCGTTTGCTCAATGTTAGTGTAGAGTTCCCGCCGATTCAGATGCTCTAATGATGGAGTATAAACGATTAGATAGCGCTTGATATGTCCTCGATATATGGCAAAAAGATGGCAAAAAAATAGGGGAGGGCATCGGGGTAAAAAACTACCCGCGTATATAATATAACCCGTTCAGATTTTTTTAGCTTAATATTAACTACCTTCGATTTTCATTTATTAATCTTAGTGTTGGGTCTTTGGTCGAATCGAAATCACCAACCCTACCGTAAGACTCAACTTTACCCCTTACAAAAC
>ERZ1046876.2259-NODE-2259-length-11707-cov-4.289821_pt1 | contig 11707 bp, 9 predicted proteins | sample MGYA00383094_ERZ1046876 | MGnify/ENA primary metagenome ERZ1046876 (study PRJEB29581, sample SAMEA5548364) | metagenome | biome: marine; feature: coastal; material: water | depth 50 m | study: Short-term variability in the microbial, nano- and picoplankton... | reverse complement strand
CGGGAGTCCAAAATGATACAAAAAGTACAAATTACAATTGATGGTAAAACCATTGAACTTCCGACAATGGAGGCAAAAGAAGGAACCAACGTGATCGACGTTCGGGGCCTGATCGCTCAGGGTATGTTTACTTACGACCCAGGGTTTCTGTCGACCGCCAGTTGCGACTCAACGATCACCTACATCGATGGAGACGCCGGTGTCCTGCTCTATAGAGGCTATGAGATTGAACAGTTAGCAGACAACTCGAGCCATCTAGAGGTCTGCTCACTGCTACTTAACGGCGAACTCCCGAGCAAATCAGAATTGCAAGCATTCACTGCTAGCATCAAAGAAAAACAGGCTATCGATAAAAAATTCCAACAGATCTTTAATGGCTTCACTCAAGGAGCCCACCCAATGGCAATGGTTGGCTCTGCAATATCAGGACTAGCATCGCTATTTAATGATGAGATTGACATCACAAACGCTGATAGCAGGATGACAACCGCGCACAGATTAATCGCAATGATCCCAACTTTGGCGGCGATGGCCTACAAGCATGGCCGCGGAGAATCGTTTGTGGAACCGGACGCGAATCTCAGCTACGCCGAAAATTTCCTTAACATGTGTTTCGGCGAAGCGGGCAAACCTTCAACCATCAGCCCTACAATCTCTTCAGCGATGGACAAAATATTCATTTTGCACGCAGATCACGAGCAAAATGCCTCGACATCAACGGTGAGAATGTCGGGCTCAACAGACTGCAATCCGTACGCTGCAATCTCGGCGGGCGTGAGCGCTCTTTGGGGACCCGCGCATGGCGGAGCCAATGAAGCCGTACTCGACATGCTGAATGAGATCGGAGATGTTTCTAGAGTTGAGGAATACGTCAACAAAGCAAAGGATAAGAACGACCCTTTCAAACTGATGGGTTTTGGTCACAGGGTTTATAAAAACTTCGATCCAAGAGCAAAGGTGATGGAAAGCTCATGCCACGCGGTATTTGAGGAGTTGGGCGTGAAGGACGACCCGCTTCTTGAGATCGCCAAACGACTAGAGACAATAGCGAGAGAAGACGATTACTTTATCGAACGCAAACTTTACCCCAATATCGACTTCTATTCCGGCATTACGCTCAAAGCGATAGGTATTCCTACGGAGTTGTTCACAGTGATCTTTACGCTCGGTCGGATGCCTGGCTGGATTAGTCACTGGAATGAAATGCTCAGTGCACCTTATAAAATCGCCCGACCACGACAGCTTTATCTCGGTGAACACCAGCGCGAATACGTCGAGATCAACAACCGCTAAACCGCTTTTACTCCTTAGCTGCGACCGATAAAATGATTTTCGGTCGACAGCTATCGGACATTCGTCAACGTCATCCACCTTCCACATCCTATTCAAAAACCATGTCTTCTTAGACATACAAATACAGGAAATTAATCTTGAACATTACCGCAGATATCGAAACAACCCAGGGCACCATCCACATTAATTTTTTCCCTGAAAAAGCTCCGATGACAGTCGCTAACTTCGCAAACTTGGCGAGTAAGGGTTACTACAATGGTCTAAATTTCCACCGAGTTATTGGGTCTTTCATGATTCAAGGTGGCTGCCCACTAGGCACGGGAACCGGCGGACCGGGCTATAACTTCGCAGACGAGTTCGATGCAGACCTGAAGCACGACGCGCCAGGAAAGCTGTCTATGGCGAATGCCGGCCCGGGCACAAACGGTAGCCAGTTTTTCATCACGCATGTACCAACGCCTCATCTTGATGGCGCACACACCGTGTTTGGCGAAGTTCTATCAGCAGCGGACCAAGAGATTGTTGACGCTGTTCAGCAAGGTGACGAAATCAAGCAAATCACTATCGGTGGAGACTTGGATGCGTTACTTGCAGCCCAAGAGTCAAACGTTTCAGCTTGGAATCAGATACTGGCAGAAAAATTTCCTGATCTAGGCTAATCAAGCAAGTCAATCCGGCGCGCGTGGCACTGAGGCCTCGCGCTCACCGGACACAAAAAACCTGCTAAACACGCACAAACCTAAATACCCCGCTGCCGTAAACCTAGCGCAGCAAATCAACCCCACTTAGTCTTCAATTAGTCGGTTCTCTTAAACTAACGTAAACTCCCGACTTACTATAATTTGGCGATATCTGCCTAAGCCTAAAGAGTGGCCGCGATGAAGGGAATAATACTGGATGGGGATAGTCTGGGTCGGGATATAGATCTGAGCCCGGTGACCGATTGTTTCAGCAGCATAGAAATATTCGGCTCGACTAAACCCCACGAAATTATTCCACGCATCACGCATGCTGATGTGGTGCTCACGAATAAAATAAGACTGGGCGAGGATGAACTTCGTCATTGTCAAAGACTGAAAATGATCAGCGTCATGGCTACTGGCACGAACAACGTTGATTTAGCGTATTGCGCAAAAAACAATATTCAGGTTTGCAACGCGAAGGGCTACTCAACGCCCTCGGTTGTCCAGCACACGATCACACTGATGCTGGCGCTATCGACAAATCTGATTCCTTATCAATTGGATATAAAGAAAAACGCATGGCAGCAAAGCAACGTGTTCTGTTTACTCGATCATCCGATACAAGAACTTTCTGGAAAAACTCTTGGCATTCTGGGCTATGGCGACCTTGGGCGCGCAGTCGCGGGAGTTGCTCGTGCATTTGGCATGGAGGTGTTGATCTCGGAGCGCCCTGGCGTAAAAAATTCACGTGCTGGCGAGCGAATCGCTTGGCAAGCACTTTTACCACAGGTCGATTATCTGAGTCTGCACTGCCCCCTCACGCCGGAAAATCAAAATATCATCAATGCGTCGACCCTTGCTCTAATGAAACCGACCGCTTTTCTAATCAACACAGCCCGCGGCGGGTTAATAAACTCTATCGACCTCATCGCCGCGCTGAAAACAGGGCGCATTCACGGTGCCGGTATCGATGTTCTTAACACCGAGCCTCCATCTATCGACGAGGTACTTTTAGCAGAAGATTTGCCAAACCTTATTGTCTCACCCCACAATGCATGGGCTGCTAAGGAGTCCAGAGCGCGACTGCTGATGCAAATGAAAGAGAATATTCTCGAGTGCCAGAAAAATCATTTTCCCCGAAGTGTCCTACCGGCTTAATTGAACCTGTTATCGGTGATATGATTTCGCACCATTGCGTTGAACAGGGTGGACTTGTAATACGACCCGTTATCCGCTGCCACATTTACAGAACAACAGATATTTTCAGGAGTAGAAATTTTGGAAACACTAGACACATTCCGACAAGAAACCAGAAACTGGCTCGAGGAAAACTGCCCTGAATCAATGAGAATTACTGCTGGCAGGCTCGCGCCAAGCGAAACGGGAGACGATCAAACCGTTTGGGGAGGCAAAAACGCCGTGTTCCCAAGTGACGACGCAAGGCTGTGGCTTGAGAGAATGGGCACCAAAGGTTGGACCTGCCCTACGTGGCCAGCCGAGTATGGTGGAGGTGGATTAAACAAGGAACAAAATTTTGTTCTGCAACAAGAACTCTCTCGAATCAAAGCTCGGCCTCCGCTCACTTCGTTTGGCATCAGTATGCTGGGGCCTGTGTTGCTTGAGTTCGGCAATGAGGAGCAGAAACAAGCGCATCTGCCAAAAATCGTGCGTGGAGAGATACGTTGGTGCCAAGGCTACAGCGAACCCGGGTCTGGGTCTGATCTTGCTAGCCTGCAAACCAAAGCGGTACTGGAGGGCGATCAGTACACCATCAACGGTTCGAAGGTCTGGACTTCTTATGCAAATCAAGCGGACTGGATTTTTTGCTTGGTGAGAACAGACTTCGATGCACCAAAGCATAATGGCATTAGCTTTATATTATTTGATATGACCACCACGGGTGTCACGACCAAACCGATTCAATTGATCAGCGGTGCGTCACCTTTTTGCGAAACATTTTTTGATGATGTGAAGGTACCCAGAGAAAATCTTGTCGGTACACTGAACGATGGCTGGACTATCGCCAAACGATTGCTGCAGCACGAAAGAACAATGATATCCGGGATGGGCATGGGCGGTAGCAGTAAAAAAGGCGCCAACTCGATCCCGGAGCAAGCTAAACATTATGCTGGAGAAAATAACCAAAAAATTGCTAACCCTGCACTTCGTGATCGCATTTTACGGCACCAAATGAATGGCCAAGCTTTTGCCGTTACGCTGAAGAGATCTGCGGAGGAAGCGAAACTAAGCACTGGCCCAAGCGCGACCTCTTCCATGTTTAAGTACTATGGCACTGAGCAAAATAAAAACAGATACGAGGTCATGCTCGACCTTATGGGCACCAACAGCCTAGCTTGGGAAGGTGACGAATTCAAAAGCAACGAGCTTTCCACCACCCGAGAGTGGCTGAGATCTAAAGCCAACTCTATTGAGGGTGGTACGTCAGAAGTCCAATTGAATATTATTGCTAAGCGAGTACTTGCGCTACCCGACTAATCTGAACCGCTGATTAACGCGCCAGTTTTTTCATCGCCTGCTCAATTCCACTCACACTGAGATGAAACATTTGATCGGGCATGAGACGACGTAACATCTGGATTGTATAAACATCAAGCCAACGGGACTCTTGAGTGGGATTTAGCCACACAATTTTACGAAAGCTCTCCTGAAACCGTTGGAGCCAGAGCTCTCCGGGCTCTGGGTTGTAACGTTCGACACTACCGCCTTTTTCAGCGATTTCATGCCTTGCCATATTGCCATCGCCAACAATAATAATTTTATAATCATTGCCGTATTTCCTCAAAATGTCGATGGTGTTAACCCTGCTTTCCGGGGACCGCGTACTCGAAGTCCAAAGCGACTCGTAGAAAAAATTATGAAAGAAAAAGATTTCTAAATACTTGAACTCACTGCTTGCCGCACTGAAAAGCTGCTCGCAAAGAATAGCAAACTCGTCCATAGAGCCACCGACATCGAGCAGCAGAAGCACCTTGACCGAGTTGTGTCGTTCCGGGACTTCAACAATATCTAGCAGACCTGCCTGTTTTGCCGTCGATCTGATCGTCGCGGCAAGATCCAGTTCGAGCAACGAACTGGTACGTGCAAATTTTCTAAGCCGGCGCAGTGCCATTTTGATATTGCGAGTACCAAGTTCGACGTCAGGGTCGTATTCTTCAAAACTTCTGAGCTCCCATACTTTTGTCGCGGTACTCTGACGTTCTCCATCAGTATCATCTCTCACGCCTTCAGCTGGCTGAGATGCATGACCTTCACCTGCGTCCCCATCACTACCCTCGCCCTCACTACCTCCTTCTCCTTCTCCTTCTCCTTCTCCTTCTCCTTCTCCTTCTCCTTCTCCTTCTCCCTCGCCTTCTCCCTCGCCTTCTCCCTCGCCTTCTCCCTCGCCTTCTCCCTCGCCCTCTCCCTGATTCTGCTCAAAATCATCCTCGTCGCAGCGCGCGCCACCAACAACATCGTTAGCGGTTTTTGATTTTTCGTCGGCAGCGTTTAACGACGCTTTAAGCTTTTGCTTAAAAATCTGCTCTTTATAGTTTTGCAACTCGCGATCAATATCCGACACGGAAGTCACACCAAGCGCGTCTATTAGCTGCTGTTTAAACCAGGGCATATCCGACACAACATCAAGTATCGGCGGTTCTTCTGCAAACGAATCGAAAAAAGCAGCAAAGGCTTTGTCGAACCTGTCGAAATACTTTTCGTCCTTAATAAGGCAGAGGCGACTCAAATAATAGAACTGATTGATATCTCCGGAAATGAGCCGATTGAGAAACAGATGCTGCAAATCAAGGTGCTCACGTACCGACACGGGTATGCGGTATGCCCGCAGATGCTCAAGAAAACTGTTTAGCATTGTCTGGCTCGAGCAACCTAGAGTTGTTTAGGAATGCCGGTTTGGTAAAGCTCAAGGCGGCGCTTAAAACCGGCATATCTTCGGTCGCCGGGTGTGAGATCGGCAAGAATATTAGCCATGGTTTCAATGGCTAAATCGAACTGACCTGAGCGAGCAAGTCCCGCTGCAAGTGAATCTTCATAACTCGCACGATCCGCTTCGATGAAACTTTCCTGTTCAAACGCCCGCTGCACGAGTTCAACAGCCAGTTCGCCATTGCAAATTTCGGGCTCTGGGCAACCCGCCAACAACCATGCTAGGCGATTCATTGCAGACGGCACACCTTGATCGGCGGCCAGTCGATACCATTTTGCAGCCTCCAGAAAACTTTGGGGCACACCGCCACCTCTCCGATAAAGGTATCCGAGTGAATTCTGCGCCCGGCCATGACCCTGAACTGCGGCCTTCAAATAATACTCTGCCGCTTTTGCATTGTTGCTACCAACACCAACACCGCGTTCATAGGCATTTGCGAGCGCGTATTGACCGTCAGCGATACCGGCGGAGGCTGATTTTTGAAACATAGCAACAGCGGCCTGAGCATTTCTCTTAGTTCCACGGCCCTTCACCATCATTTCTCCGAGCGGCACATAGGCCATCGTGTATTCTTCTAATGCAGCCTGCTGTAGAAGCTCGAACGATTTCTCATCTGCCTGCGAGACACCCTTACCGCTCATATAAAGCTTGGCTAGATTGACCCGACTCGCGGAAAACCCGAGCGCGGAGGCCCGCTCGTAATAATCGGCTGCAAGATCGTAGTCTTTTTCCACTTGCTCTGCGAGTAACCCAAGATGATTCATCGTTAAGGCATGCTCTGGGTTTAGCGTCAATGCTGCATTGAGGTCTTTGCGCGCGAGGGCGTGCGCATTTAAAAGACTGTAGGCGATACCTCGATTCGAATAAGCGACCACTCGGCCCGCCTCGTCAAGATCCTTTTCCTCTAAAACGGCTGTAAGCAAAGTCACCACATCGCCATAACGACCTTCACTCGCAGCTTGTTGCGCCTCTGCCAATTCAGCGGCCTGTATGGGTGCCCAGCAGCCAAGAGCGCATATTATTATCATGACCCACGAGGTCAGATTCTTCGAGTAAACCAATTCCCGTCTCCGCCACAAAAAACTGTGTAAACATAACATAAAGGCCCCCCCTTAGCTGAAATGATTGAGCGAGATAAGTATCAGACACCTGATGAAATCAATGATTCGAGGCGTATGAGGGTCAATGCTATACTAGTTAGCTTCGAGACCCTTAATCCGACACTATGACGAGCACTCCAACCAGTAATAGTAAAGTCAAGGCTGTAGAGGACCCGTTGCTGGATGCCTTGGTTGCCTTAACGAGGTTACAACACAGGCCTTTCTCCGCACAAAGCTTAACCGCAGGCTTGCCGCTGGAAAACGGTAAACTCACACCTGCGCTATTTGTCAGAGCAGCAGAGAAAGCCGGATTCACTTCCATCCATGTTGTCAAAGAACTGAAAGAGATTTCAGCACTTGTACTACCAGTTGTCTTACTGCTTGCCGAGGGTAAGGCGTGCATCCTGACGGCGTTAGCGCCGCAGCAAAACCAAGCGACGATATTGTTTCCTGAAGATATCAATGAACAGAAAGCTCAGAACATAAGTATCGAAGAACTTGCCCATCTTTACACGGGATCCTGTCTGTATCTCAAACCGGACTTGACGCCGGAGGCCGGAACAGAGAGTACGCCACTTTCAAAACACTGGTTCTGGTCGACCATCAGGCGGTCGAGGGGAATTTATGCCGAAGTTCTCGTCGCTTCATTGCTGATCAATTTATTTGCGCTAGTCTCACCGCTGTTCATCATGAACGTATACGATCGGGTTGTACCGAACTACGCGACTGAAACTCTGTGGGTATTGGCTTCTGGCGTCGTCATCGTCATCGCCTTTGACCTGCTGATGAAATCCTTGCGTGGGTATTTCATTGATGTTGCTGGAAAGCGCGCAGATATTATTCTCTCATCTAAAACTTTCGCCCGGGTGATGGACATCAAAATGTCGCAACGACCGGCCAGAGTTGGATCGTTTGCAAATAACTTGCAAGAGTTCGATGGCTTCAGAGAATTCTTTACCTCCACGACGCTCGTTACACTGATCGATCTACCGTTTGTTCTTTTGTTTGTACTACTCATCTATGGCATCGGCGGGAGTATTGCACTTGTGCCGCTTACCGCCATTCCGCTGATCATTTTATTCAGCTTTTTTATTCAACGGTCTTTGGAAGGAGTCATTACAGCAACATTTGCCGAATCCGCGAAAAAACACGCCTTGCTCATCGAATCGCTCTCGGGGCTTGATGCGATTAAAGGCGCAAGAGCTGAGGGAGTGATGCAACGCAAATGGGAGGGTTTTAACGCGAGACTTGCCCGACTGTCGCTCAAGTCTCGACTCTTGGCGCTAGTCACAGTCAACTTTACGCAGGTGGTGCAGCAATTAGCAACGGTAGGGATTATTACTGCTGGCGTATACGCCATCATAGGCGGAGACCTTTCAGTAGGCGGTCTCATTGCCTGCACAATTTTGACGGGTAGATCCCTCGCACCCATGGCTCAGGTCGCCGGCATCTTTAATCGTTACTACCAATCCGTGGCCGCATATAAGGCGATCAACCGCGTGATGGCGTTGCCTGTTGAACGCCCGGACGGACAAAAATTTCTTCACAGACCAGACCTTGATGGCGCGATTGAATTTAGAAACGTCAGTTTTAGCTACCCAAACCAGCAGACTCCGGCCGTTTCTAAAATCAGTTTTCGCATAAAACCAGGCGAGAAAATTGGCATCATAGGCAAGATGGGCTCAGGCAAAACCACCATTCAAAAATTAATCATGAACTTTTATCAACCTGATGAAGGCAGCATTCTGGTTTCGGGCACAGACATTAACCAGCTTGATCCGGCCGACCTCAGGCAAACCATTAATTATGTGCCACAAGATGTCATGCTTTTTGAGGGTAGTGTCAGAGAAAATATTGCCATGAGCGCGCCACTTTCTGACGATACAGCTATCCTAGCAGCTGCCAACATCGCCGGGCTTGGAGAATTTATTGACCGCCACCCTGAAGGTTACGACCTGAATGTCGGTGAGCGTGGCGCGCGGCTATCTGGCGGCCAAAGACAAGGAGTGGCTATCGCGAGAGCGCTATTAAATCAGGGTCATTTACTTATCCTAGATGAACCTACCAGCGGCATGGATAACGCCACCGAGAGTCTTTTCATTACCTCCCTGAAACCTTATATAGACCAAAAAACAATGATCTTAATCACGCACAAATCAACAATGCTTAACTTGATAGATCGCCTGATTGTCGTCAACGAAGGTCAGATTGTGGCCGACGGACCCAGAGATCAGGTCATCAAAATGTTAGCAGGGTCGAACAAGACATGAGTACCAGCGTTACCCAGACAGTTATGGACAAAACAACATGGTGAATAAAGCCGATCTTGATTTTATGCCTGAAACCTATGCCGCTGAGGTCGAATCATTGCCTGTGGCGGCACATGCCGTGCTTTGGCTGACAGCGATCTTTTTTATTTCAGCCATTATTTGGGCTAATTTTGCCACCCTAGATGAAGTTGCACGTGCCGAGGGTCGGGTTATTCCTTCAAGCCAATTACAGGTTATTCAAAATCTAGAAGGCGGCATCCTTGCCGAGGTATTGGCTGTTGAAGGACAATTTGTCAAGAAGGGTGCGACGCTGTTACTTTTGGACGACACCCGCTTTGCATCATCATTTAATGAAGGTCTGCTCAATTCACTTGCACTGGAAGCACGTATAGCTCGTCTTGCGGCCGAAGCTAACGACTTGCCTTTTCTTACACCAGCTAACGTGCCGGCCGACGCGCTTGAACACTACATCAACGAGCAAAACTTATTCGCCGCGAGGCTTCGCGAGCAGCAGTCTGCAATCGATATTTTGAATCAGCAGCTCTCTCAGCATCAGCAAACACTCGCAGAGTTACGTGCAGAGGAACAAAAGCTCGCGAGAAATGCTGAACTATCAAGAAAAGAGCTGTCTTTGACAGAGCCACTGGTCAAAACAGGCGCAGTATCGCAAGTAGAGTTGTTGAGAATTCAAGTCGCAGTCAATGAGTCAGTTGGACAGCTGGAAATTATTCAGCTCTCAATTCCAAAAGCACAGGCTGTCATCGCGGAGGCCAAGGAAAAAGTTTATGAACGCCAGCAGCAATTTAGGCTAGACGCCCAAACCGAGCTCAGCGAAACCAAAACCCAACTTTCTAGACTCGAATTTTCTAACGTTGCGCTCAAAGACAGAGTGAATCGTACGGATGTAAGATCGCCTGTAGACGGCACTGTGAAGCAGGTACTGGTCAATACAATAGGCGCCGTAGTTCAACCCGGTATGGATTTGCTTGAGATAGTGCCTGCAAACGACACGCTATTAGTTGAGGCGATGATCAGGCCTTCGGACATCGCGTTTATTCATCCCGGTCAAAGAGCAACAGTAAAATTGACTGCCTATGACTTTGCGATTTATGGCGGCCTGGATTCAGTGTTGGAGTTAATCAGCGCCGATACAATCACTGACGAACGAGGGGAGCATTTCTTCCAAATTCAGGTGAGAACTGACAAGAACCACCTAGGACCAGATAACAATCCGCTACCTATCATTCCAGGGATGATTGCGACGGTTGACATTCTCACAGGACAGAAAACCGTCATGGACTACCTATTAAAGCCGTTAAAGCGCGCTCAAGCCGCAGCTCTGTCAGAACGCTAATAACATCATCAAACCATTCGACGTGCTTTAATTCGCCAGTATCGAGCGCAGTTCGATCGCCAACTCGCTCAATTTCGCCTGAATCAACTTGGTATTTCTTGGTCCCATTCTTAGCATTTGCTTTTGTGCACTACCAAGAGACTCGAGTCGCTGATCTTCATACTCGTACATGACAACGGGGCGAATCAGACGTACGGGACCATCAATGACCGGCGTTTCTAGCAACCTGCCAATCGAAGCAAAAAGCGCCGTATTGAATTTTTTATCAGGATAACCCAGCTCTTCATAGGCCTCCTGAAAAAGGGGTTCAAGCAACTCGTAAAACTCAGCAGCTCTTCGAGAATCAAGCGAAACAAACACGTCGGTGACCATGTTGTATCGGGAATATGATACATCGTCCATTAGATAAGCTTTTTCAGACAGCTGTTTTGCTACAAAAGGCTGCTCTGGTCCCAAAGCTGTGACGGCTTCTCTGGCAATGTTGCCATTCGCAGCATTGTCGACCAGCACAACAAATTTTCTAACCAGTTCACCCGGTCTGACCCACTGATTAATTCCCTCATGGCGTGTTAACGTCACCACCCCATCGCGGATCAATCCATCACTGTCATCAAGTCTGGGCAAAATGAAAGCAGGCTTCTCTACCACCTCAGGCGCAGCCTCTTCTTCCTCAACAACTTCTACCACTGGTTCTTCTATGGTCTCAACAACTACCGGCGCTGGCGTCACAACAGGTTCTGGGGCCGGGATCTCAATCGGTTTTGATATTACCGTTGATTTTGGTTCATCCTGCATGAACGCATAGGCCAAATATCCAACGATACCCAAGCCGGCGATCGCGAGTGCAATAATTATCGGTTTACTTTCAGACATCGTGCAGCTCTCAAATGATTTATTTGTATTCTCTTTCTTAAAACCTTGTAGAACAAGCCATTACAGCCATTTCCACTTTACTTCCATTAAATGCCATGAAGATGTCTCATTTCATCTTGGCGAGCCCAATACTATCGAATCTAGTGGCTTAACAGATCTTTGGCCGTTAACAGCCCTCGATCAGTAAT
>ERZ1046876.2254-NODE-2254-length-11735-cov-6.492551_pt1 | contig 11735 bp, 8 predicted proteins | sample MGYA00383094_ERZ1046876 | MGnify/ENA primary metagenome ERZ1046876 (study PRJEB29581, sample SAMEA5548364) | metagenome | biome: marine; feature: coastal; material: water | depth 50 m | study: Short-term variability in the microbial, nano- and picoplankton... | reverse complement strand
TGTCGCCATCAGCATCCGCTAAAGCCGTACCACCATCCGTAGCATGACCAACCTCAACCCACACCGAATCCGTAAACACAAACAAATCGCCAGTATCCGACTCATACCACAAATCCCCATTAGAAGGAGAACCCGGAGCAGTATCCGAAGTCGTCACAGACCCGCCAGCAGCAGCCCAAGAAGAACCACCCGAACCATCAGCAGTCAACACCTCACCAGAAGAAGCACCAGTAGCAGCAGCAGCACCAATACCAAGTTTAGTTTCAACCGCTATCAACGCAGTCGAATGATTCGCATGAACAACATCATGCTCAAAACCAGCATCATCCAACCCCGTCCCCGAAACCGGAGAAGGCTGCTCAGAAGCCGAATCTAAACTAGTCGGAAAATTACTCGCCATCAGAAGGCTCTAACGCCGCCTGCAACTTAACAATCAACGCACGCTGAGCAGCCAACTCCCACTCCAAACGCCCACGCTCCGACAACTGGGCCTGAACCTCATCAACACTAATCTCGGAACCCATTAAGACACCGTGATAGTGACAGTCAAAGTCCACTCAGAACCAGAAGACTTCGTACCCAACGAAGCAACCTTACGGTTCAAATTAGTAGAAGCATCAGAGTTACCGTTAGCGATAGTCCACTCTTCCCAAGCAAAGTTACCCTCAGCGGAACCCCACACCGCTTTCCAAGTAACGGTCTCGCTAGCACGAGAAGGGAAAGTAGCCTCCATGCCCTGATAATCCTTATTAGACGCAGCCTGCAAACCAGTCTGCGTAGCAGCGGCAGCGGTAGAAGAATCCCCGACACCTATGTAAGAACCAGCGTTGTTGAACACAGTGCCACCAGCACCGATCAACAAATCGAGAAGCAAACCAATGCCCTCGTTTAACAACAAATTGTCCGCAGCCTCAACCACCTCATCGGCAGGAAGCCCAGCGTGACGATCCTCAGCACGACCCCACTTCTCGACAGTAGCGAGAACGTTCCAAGTTTTAGAATCAATAGCATCTGAAGCCATAAAAGAAATCTCCTAAGTAGAGAACAAAGGGTGAGGCCCGAAAGCCCCACCCCCTATTCAAATGAACTACCGTTAAGCAGTCCGAGTGTTAGATAGGCCAAGGTGCGGAATAGCATGCACCTTTACGCCAACATTACAATCACCACTACCGGTGTGATCCATGATCACGCCCATATAGGATTTGTAAGCAGTAACATCGAGGTACCGGGTTTCGGCGGTGATTGCACCAGCAATAGTATCGAACCGACCGTAAGAAACGGGGTTCGTACCACTGCTGTCATCAGCGCCGAGGACTTCAATATCGAAGCCAGTAACGCCAACGTCAACCACGCCGAGAGTAGCAACAACTGCTACATCACAGGGGCGATCAACCTGCACCCATGTAACAGCCACATCTGCTGTTACAGCAGCGGTGGCTGCAAGGACAGCAGCGTTAGCATCTTCGATAGTGGTACCGGGACCGGGAGTACGAGTAGCCTGAGCCATAATTATACCTCCGATTAAGTGTTCGTGATACCGTGCAAACGCACAGCACTGAACGAGTTGGCAATAACAACGCCCGGGTAAACTTCAACCCGACCGAGGTGACCCGGTGCAGATTCAGTTTCGCCGAAGTCCACAACATCGAACGAACCGCCCAAACCAAGAATGCCGTAGACATTCTCGTCTGTGCCGAACGCAAGACAGTAGATCGAAGAGGTGACCGAGGAAGAACCTTGGGTCTCGTCGAAATCGAGGATAGCGCTGCCATCTTTGTCGTCGCCGATGATACGGATCGGAACACCATTATAGGTGCTGACCTGTCGCCCGAGGGCATCTTCACCGACATCTAGCAGCGTAAAGTAGCCGCTAGTGTTACGAGCCAAACTAGTGACCTTACGACGGAGCGTACGGTTCATAAGAAGGGCATCGGGACTGGACTGGTTACGGACAGAGTCCATAGCCTCATCCATCATGTCAAGGGTTAAAGTAGCACCGTTAGTGCCAGCCGCTTGCTTTTGGCCTAAGCCTTCGTCAATGAGAGCATTGATGCCTTTGAAATCTTTGGCGGCACCAGTGCCATCAAAGAAAGACGCATCAAATGTGCGGCTCATTGCCTTAGCAAACTTGGCGTATTGCCGTGCTTTGGCGCTTATTTGGTTCGCTTGAACACGAACAATGTAGTTGTCGATGAATACTTCACCGCCAAGGATTGAACACCCAAAAAAGCGTTCAGTGTCCGTACCGTGCGAACGAGTGTAAGACTCGTTTACGTTACGGAAACCCGGGGCAGGGAGAGTATCTTCGACGTTGACCTTGAGAGCGTTACCCGAAATAGCAGTGAACGGCAACATCTCCATGATAGGGGACTCTTGAATAAGAGTCTCTACCACACCAGATGCTAACTGATCATTACCATACTTCGCCGCTTCAAGGAGTGAAAGGCTTCCTGAAGCCATAGTCGTTTACCTCACAGTTGAGTAGGATTAATAAGAAACTTAGCGTCCCTTGTCCTTTTGTCCCAAAGCATATTCAATGGCATCCAAACCATGAAGGCTGCGAGGATCTCTCAACGGGGCAGCAGAGCCACCGATCGCTGAAGTTTCCTTCGCTCTTGAGTACGCTGAGGTGTCCGACTCTGAAGGGGTTAAGAAGTCATTGACTGCTTGATCCAACTCAGATCCGGAAAGGCCACGGTTACTAAGTATGTCCCTCGCAAGAGCATCTCGCTCACCTAAGCGTTCCTGTTGGACCGCTTCTGCTCGCTCAATCATCTCGTCTGGGGTGACACCATCAAGGTCTTCGGGTTTCACCAACGAGTATCCATGCTCCTGAACTATGGCTTGCGCCTTCAGGCCAGATAACTCTGATGAGAGTTCCCGATTCTTATCTAATGTCTCCTCAAGCCTTCGCCTGAGGGTTGAACCTGACTCGTCCTCATCCTCGTCGGAATATTGATCTGCCATGTTCTTGCTCCTACGCCCCTGTAATGTACGCCTGACCATCGGGGGATATGTTCAGGGATCTATAAACACGCCCAGAAAGTGTGTACAAACTACCTCACACGGCCCTGCTGGGCAAACCTAGTGCCCTGCTGGGTCATTTGGAACCCGCCCGAACGCTTCGCATGGGCTTGTTCCAAGCCCTGAGCACGGGACAGCAAGTCCAACGAGTCCCCGGTGCCGAGCATCGATGCTTCTTCGAACTGTTCCTGATCGAACCCTTGGCCGGTGTGGCGCTGGACCATCCCTTCCAACATGTTCTTAGTGTTTGCGTAACTCCCGTAAGCCGACATCGCTTTGGAACGGTCCACCCCGGCGGCCCGCAAACGCTCCACCATGTCAGCGGAAGGGGCCGTAAGGCCCTGCTCCGTAGCGGCAGAACCCAACAAAGCGTACTGGAACGCATACGACAAAGCATCGTAACCCAACGTCGAGTCGCCCTGATTAGCCAAAGCGCCCATTACTTCACGAGCGAAATCCGGGTCGATGCCCCGGATCCGTTGAATCGCTTCAGCGGAAACCAAGCCCTCCGCTTGCATCTCAGACAACAACGTAGAAACGTTAGCCAAACCACGTTCCGTTGCACGGCTAATATACGTTTCGTAGTCAAACGGGTTCGAAGCCACGGTGCTATCAAACTCGTCTTGCAGCGCCTGACCAAACTCAGGAGAAACAACGGCCTGAAACAAATCGTCGTCCGTTAACTCCATGCCGGCGTAAATAAAGAACTGGTCTTTCAACTCTTGGCTACCTGACTGGATCTGGGTGTACAAAGAAACACGTTCACGCAACTCATCAGGAGCGATATTGTTCTCCATGAACCCAACGTAATCCAACGGCGACTCAGTCGTGTCATCGTACATCCCCGCCTGAGTCAAAACAGTGCGGTACGACTGCACCTGCTGCAAGTATTCACGCTCCGAACTAAACCGGCGCTGACCGCCCGGCCCGGTCATCCCCGGGAACATGCGCCGATACTCCTCGCTGCTCCGTATCGTCGCAACGATCCGCTCATCGGAAGCACCGTCCAGCACAAGGTCAGCGATCATATCGGTCAGCCCGAGTTCAACGGACCAAGGATACAAGCCTTCAATATCTAAAGAACTAGGAGCCATATTAAAAACCCATCAACCTTCCAACAGTACCAAATGTTTTAGCGTAAGAATCTTCAGCATTTTGAGTGTTTTGCCAACGGTCGTCCTGACGGACAGCCTTCTTGAAATCATACAAGTTCGGTGCGGACTCGCCCGCCAGTAAAGACGAGAAAGCATCATCGTCGTACCGGGGGGCACTAACCTCCAGCAACCCTGAGTAAGCAGTGCTATACGGCATAGACCAAGTATCGAAATCAACGTCCTCAGGTTTATGCAACCACTTAGCGTTAGATACTTCCTTCGCTCTGTTCTCAACGTCCTCTATGGACATAGTCTTCATCCACACGGCCTCGGCGAACTGGTCGGCCATGCTTGAAGAAATCTCGACACCCCAACGGTCCCAAACATCTATGATGTCTTGACGGTTCGCATCCACGGTCACACCGTGAACGCCCTGCGCTTGCGTTTCAGCAGTTTGCATCCGCATGTAAGGGGACTCAGGGGCACCCTTAGCGAGAGGGATAAGCCAGTCCCGGGCCGCACCCATCTGGGTTTTGGCCCCAGAGGCCACATCGAACGCCCACTTCGCCAACTCACCGCCACCGGCTTCAACCTCTGCCCAATCCAAGCCGTTGCCATCGACATCGAGAGCGTGTAGATCAATAGTCTGGCCGGTGTAGGTGCTGTAGAGGGTGGCGAGTTGGTGCGTTTGCTCTAACAACGCCTCCTGCTGGGTTGCGGTCAACTCCCCGTGCCGATCGCCGCCAAGACCGGTCCATTGACGCTGACGATCGGTAAAGGACGCATAAAACTCAGTGCCCCTGATCGCATTGTCGAACTCAATGTCCCCCATAGGGTTCGTCATGTCACCGACAATGATGGCAAGGATCTCAGGGTTGTCTGCCCACTCTGTCCCGTACGCCCCGAGTTCCATCAAGTAACGATCGACTGTGGCTTGGAAATCTACATCTCCCCAAGGGATGTCGCCGCCATCGATCCACCCGTCAGTAAGGGTATCGTTAACCCATTCAGTTTCTGAACGGGTTATCGAGTTCTGGGCCTTATGGTTGGTCTTGTACCACACCGTTAAAGAAGTGTTTGGACCGCCCTTGACGTTGTAAGTCACATAGTTTTGGCCCTTGACGTTATAAGCCTGACCGCCCTTAGGGATCCGACTAGCCGTACCGTAACCAGATACCGAAACCTCATCGCCGTAACCTTCCCAAGTCGGCTCAGTCCGGGCTTTACTTTCATCGAAATCCGAGTAAACCTCCATGTCCATCGCTTCGTCCACCAACTGAGGGTTATTGATGTAATTATAGTTCCGGCCCGTTTCGTGGATGCCGGTACCCCACGGGGTGGCGACCACTATCGGGGAGAACTCCGACAACGGAACATCGCCACGCATCAACGCATCGACTATTTTGTCGTAATGGCCATTAACGATAGTATCTACCGTGGCCCGGACACCGGTCTCGAGATCAGGGTAGTTTTGTACACCCGCACCGCCGCCCAACTGGTTAAAGTTGTAACTCCCGTAAAGCCCGCCCCGGTTCTGCGTCGTGTTCAAAATGTTGAACGTAGACTGTCTGCGGCCCTTACCATTGTTTTCACCAACGGACCACGCAATGATGTTAATAAGGTTTTGCTGCGTTACCGGGGCACCCAACTCTTCCAAAATACGTTGAGCGAAATAACGCCGAGAGTTCTGCTCAGGGGAGTATTCCTCACGGAACCACCCCCGAGCCGTATCGGCCCTATCTTCAGTCCAGCCACCGGCGTTCCCTGAGGAAGAAGGGGATTGTTCCTCACGGCTCGCCGCCGAGCGTTGCCCCGGATCCATTGTTCCAGCCATTATGTTAACTCCCTCAATTGTGCGGCCCTGTTGGCCTGCCGCTCACGGAACACAGAGGAATCCTGAGCAGTCCCAGAAGCGATCGCCTGACGACGGACCGAATTAGGGTCACCGGAAGCCATGCCGGCCTTAATAGCATCGGTGTTCAACAAACCCTGAACCTCGCCCAACACGTTACCGGCCTGCAACTGCATAGCCCTAACATAGTCTTCCTCGGCCAAACCCTCACCCATGTTACCGAACAACTCGTTGTAACGAGGATCGGCCCGCAACGACTGGGCAGCCACGATCATCGGATCGGACAGCCCCGGTGTGCCCGTGACTTGCCCCTGCGAAAGTTGATTTAGAGGATTATACGGGCTGACCTCCGCTTCTCGGCCCTCAGCAATAAACCGAGTTTGTTCCGACTGCAAATGAGTAGCAAACCGATCCAACTCAGCGTCGCTAGGAGCCGAAAGGAACCAATCTTGATACACACCACGGTACGCCTCACGGGCATCGGCGGTCGGGGTAGTTTCGATCTCCACACGTTCGTCCGGGTCCCGTGACACCAGCCACTTGAAGGCTTGCGTATTAGTGTTTAGTCCCTCAATGGCGTAGTTGGAATCCCATGAGATCAGGTTAGTTAAATAGCCGTCAAGGGCATTGTTCTGTTCCCTAGTCAACGCATTAGGGTCATTCACAATCGTGTCCACCAAAGAAGGATCGAGGACGTAGAGATAAGCCATCTCCACCGAATTACCATACTTGTTCATCCCCTCAGACATCCGGCTAGCAACTCGATCGAACCCTTTTGACTGGTCGGTTGGGTCTTCCTCAATCGGAGCCACTATGGGAGCAGGCTGGTCAAAGGCCAAAGACTGACCAGTTGCCAAAAGCCCGGCAATCTTGCCGGCACTCTTTCCAATGTCAGCAGCCTCAGCAGCCGCAATCTCATCGGCCTCGCCGCTGCCAGTTGGAACGTCCCGGGCCGCCCCGGAACCATCGTCCAACTTGTCGATATTTAACCGTGAACTGGCCAAAGCCACCAACTGCCACGGCACGGTGAACCTCGTACCCGCCCGGACAGCATCATCAAGATCGGAAGCATTGAAATCAGGAAGGAACGCCGCCAACTCATCGTGTTCCTTGGCACCTACATAAGTATCCTGATACCCATCAATGTCAATAATCTTCCGGTAACTTTGGAGCAACTCCGGGAACTCCCTGTCCATACCACCAGTAATGTCTGCTCTGCCAGCGATAGCGAACCAATTGCTTACCTCGGCCCAATCGCTAGACTCGTTCCCGGTACTAGCGGAATAAACATTCAGAAGCCGGTCAACGCCCAGATTGGTCAACAACCAGTTAGCAGTGTTCGGAGTACCATCAGCGTTGTACAACTGGGGATCATTGTAACCGCCTATCGGAGTAACTAAGCCCAACTCCCAGAGCACCGTACCGTAAGAATCCAACCGTGCAGGCAACGTGTTATCAGTAGCGGTACCGTCCGGATCGGTAGTCGCTCCTGATGAGGCTGCGTCGTTAGCGGCCCGTAGTTCATCTGTTGTAACCGTCATTACCTGATCTCACTTTCAATAGGACCCCAAGTGGTCCGTAAATGTGTACGCCAACCGATACGCACGATGTCGTCATTATCAGCCCAAGCACTGGCTACAGTCAGGAACCCTTCTATCTGGGCGGGGGTCAAATAATCGTACCCACCGGCTCTATTCTGGATATCGTCCGACAGTAAAATAAGGTGACCTAACCGTTGCCGGGCCGTGGCCTCTTCACCGAACACATCGACACCGGCAGCAGCATACGCCCGGGCCTCGTCCTTAAGGTTCGCCCCTTCGGACGCTTTAGCAGCAGCGTACGACACCGAATCAAACTTCGCTTCCAAATAACCCGGGTACTGTTGAGCCAACCTGTCCTTAGTGTCGGCCCACACTTGCTTCCAACCCTCAAAGCCACGGCGATTCAACGCAGCGAACCCATCAGGCTCCCCGTCCTCAACAATGATGTCATGGATCATAGCCCTCACGGCCCGCTCCTCGGCGTAACCTCGGACCGCTTCCGCTTCGGCCGTCATGAAAGTTCCTCCGAACATCACATGGCCTTGCGCTTTCAGGTCTTCCTGCAAAGCAGCCAAATCGTTCATAACGGGCATCAAACCCATGAACTCCTCGGTGAACTCGGTAAACCCACCTGTGTTCTCAGGGTGAATACCGATAGGTGAAAACAAGTTAGCGATAGGGTTAGTGATACCGTCGGCCATCGGGGTCGAATTGAACCAGTCGAGCAGCGGCCGGTTAGCGCCACCCAAAGCACCCATAGAAACACCATAAGCATAAACGTTCATGCGTTGGAACTTTTCCAGAGCCGGCATGCGCTCGGCGAAGAAAGATTCCAAATCGTATTTCTCATCCAACGCTTCGTACGTTCGTAACCCAGCGTGGATCATCCCAGTGCGGGACCAATCTTCCATCATGAACTCCGCTGTGTGGCCCACCGTTTTCTTCATAAACGAGAACGGGAAAAACACAGCGTTAACGTTCATTTCGGCGGCCGAACGGGGGTTCACTCCGTACGAGAACGCTGCTTTAGAAGCACGGTACGCATCGTCCCGAGCCATCCCGTGGATACGGGTCAAATCAGAATACAACGACGCTTCCCACTGCTGGGTGTTGAAACCCAAGATACCGATCTGCCGGAAACGAGCCGTGCCGGCTTCCAACGCATCGTAATCGTAGTCGCCGTAATTTTTTTGCACGGTCGAAAACTCTTTAACAACAGAATCCCAGTCAGCAGCAGCGGCATCCTCGGCAGTCATTGTGCGTGGAGAAACGTTTTCGCCTTTCTGCCCCGGGAGGAACAAATCAGTGCTATCTTCGATCTCTGCCTTGCTATACAGCCGGCCTTGGAACTCGTACAGGTCAAGGGTTTCACCCTTGCCTTTGCGCCAAGAAACACCAGTGAGTTCCGAGATCCGTCCCCGCCGCCACTGCGTCGGGGACAAGTTCATCCGAACCCCGCCTGCCTTGCGGACCGCTTCAGGGACACCTATCTGCCCGAGGACCAGCGCTTCGGAATAACGGGAAGCATCGAAAATAGGAGACACAGAGAACCTCAAGAAGTCCCTGTACTTCGCCAACGTGTCGCCGAGGTAAGCGAAGTTCTTCCACATCGACTTAGGGTTATTGCCGACGCTGTGGGCACCCCGGGCCAACGCCGAACCGAGCCGAAGGCGGGTCTTTTCTAATTCGAGTTTGGCGTTAAAGAGTTTCATTGCCCCTTTCGCCGTCATTGCTCTACCCACCAACATGCCAGAAAACAACGCCGAGAAAGCGAATATGTGATCAGGGATCGTTGCGTCATCCTCGTAGAGTACGGGATCGAGCGCACCGCCGACACCAGCAACGAACCCGCCAGCGGCAGCACCCGCACCACGGAACCCGAACAAAGAAGTCTTTTGTAAATAACTACCGTTCTCGATTTCGGTCTTTGAGACCAGCCCCATAGCGTTCAGCAAATTAGGTTTCGACTGGAACTCATCCATCCAGTTCGTGAACCGGCCTCGGAGTTGAGGACCGACCACACGACCAGCCTTCAGCCCTTTGAAAACCCCGTTTATCTCCTCGGTACTGTAACCCAGTGCCTCTAACTCGCCGACCGCTTTCTTCCAAACAAAAGTACCACGGACAAGGTCATGGGGAGTTTGTGGAGTAAACGAAGACTCCATGTTGGCCCAACCCCTCATCAGCGGATTCTTGACCCTCGAGTCGATCCACCCATCGTTCATTCTTTTACCTATGTCACGAGCGATCTTCTGAAGGTCATTCATCAAAATGTCTACAGCGGGGCTAGTGCGGCTACCAAACTCACGGGTACCGACACCAGTCAAATGCTGGCGTAACCCGTTCTTCATCGCAGCCCTATACCATGCCCTAACATGTTGAGGCTCGTAACGTTCAAAGGACTGCGAAAGCCCCCTCGCTACCCTCTGCCCACGGTTCAAGTTTTGTTGGAACGCAGTCCCAACCAAACCCAACGACTCTTGGAACAATGAAAGATCGTTAATGTCCTGCACTTCCCGCATCGTTTCCATCATTTCCTGAGGAGCAGCGAACTCGACACCATGCACCAACTCGTAACCGTTATCGTCAAGGTACTTCACTAACTCAGGGTCCATAGAGGCTACATCCACACGGGAAGCAGTGAATGCCGCTTTTCTACGCAACGCCCGTTGTTTACCTCTCAAATCAAGAGTCATGTCTATCTCATAACGGGTAGACCACTTCGGATCCAAATTGATGTCGTCCAACCGCTTCTTCAAAGCGGCACCAACAGGAGCGAACCCGCCCTCAATATCGATCTCGTGTTCTCGAGCGTACTTCCACAACCGACGGATACGGCGACGGGTCTCTGTGTTCAACCCAGCAGCGGTCATCGCTTTATTTAGTTGAGGGATGGAAACCTGCGCCAACGTTTCGCCGTCCTTAATGAACGAACGCACCGCCTTGGAAACTTTGGCTATGTCCGCAGTGGCGTACCGGGATAACTTATCCACAGTGTCCAGCAAAGCATACAAACGTTTGATCCCGCCATACTCAGCGAGCAACTCCTGCTTAGTCAAGGAACCCTTACGAAGAGGAGTGAACCGGCCCGTTGGGATCTCCTTCAACAAAGGAGCAAACACGTTCTTGTTAGCGATACGAAGAAACTCGGGGTCGTTAATCAAATCATCGATCTCGAGAGTCTGTGTTTTAGGGACACGGCTGAAATGCCCGTCCACGCCCTCTTCGACCACTTTACCCGCAGTGGACTTCAAAGGTTGCTTAGTAACAGGGTTGATAGCGGCAGCGTGAGACACATTAGCCAACTCGCCGTTGCCGGCGGCCTCACGCACCCGCTGGCTCACATGAGTGAACCCATCCCAATCGTTACCTATCGCATCTATGTTCCGGATCATATATTCGGACAACAACCCCTTGCGAGCATGTGTTTCCATCAACTCCGCAAAAACTTTTACTCTGTTCTCGTTATGAGCAATGATGTATTTCTTCATCGTTTCTCTCGCACGGGGGTCCTTCATCAGTTCCATAGAGGCTTCATACTCTTTCAAGGCCCCCTTCTGGGTCTTAGCACGGCTCCACGCCCGAGACCACAACGCTTCAGCGATGTTTTCAGGATCGATATGCCGAAGTTGTGCAACAAGGTTATTGCGGAACACATGGTAATCTTGAGATTCACGCAACGGTCCCTTCAACACGCCTCGTAACGCTTTCAAGTTCCCGGCCGACTCGGCTTCGACAGCGGCCATAGTCATCATATATGTCAACCAGCCACCGAACTTAGCGCCCCTTACCGCCTCGGGGACGTTGTCCCCCATGTCTGCATCCAACCCTAAACGCTTGGCGACAGCACGAGCCGAACCTAAAGTTCTGACTTCCTCATCGAAGTTATCGAGATCTGTTTGCCGTAAAGCGGCAGCAGCCTCATCCGTATAATCTATGTCACCCGTGGGGTTAATGATCGAATGCCGGAAAGCAACAGCCGCCTCTTCGCCGAAGAACTGGTCACGACCGACCTTACCCAACGAAGACCTTATATATCTGAAGGGGGTCGCAGCGCTAGCGAGTTGGCCCGGAGCGAAAATCTGGTACGGTGAAAACATAGCATCAGTAACTACAGCAGCAACAAGGTTGCTGTGGATCTTGTCAGCCCACTCACTGACCTCAGGTTTCCACGAAGCGAGACTATGGGAGTCCTCGGGGGTGTAACCCAACGCTTGTTCGGTT
>ERZ1046876.2253-NODE-2253-length-11736-cov-5.996233_pt1 | contig 11736 bp, 11 predicted proteins | sample MGYA00383094_ERZ1046876 | MGnify/ENA primary metagenome ERZ1046876 (study PRJEB29581, sample SAMEA5548364) | metagenome | biome: marine; feature: coastal; material: water | depth 50 m | study: Short-term variability in the microbial, nano- and picoplankton... | reverse complement strand
GCGAGGAATCGCTAGACCATTGGGCAAAAACAAAAGATAGTGTAAAAATAAATTTAGTAACGTTTCTTAACATATTTTCTCCATTTAAACGAGTAATTTAAATAAAATTGAATCAACCAAGAAGTAATTAGTTGGCCATAAAAATACTCATTTCATTTAGTTAGTTTAAAATCTCATCAATATAAGCATTAACAGTTTTTAAGGTACTTCTATACCTTCTTAGTAATGTATTATATCTTCCACTCATCCAAGACATGTTTCCTATATGAGAACTGATTCTTGCTAGGAAGTTTTTATTTTCTACGATTTTATTGAACATTTCTCTCTGACTTCCAAGCTTTTCTATTTGGACATTAAATCTACTAGGAATCTTATCAAAACCTCCTGCAGACATAAAGTCTTCCATATACTCATAAGCCATTTGAAGTCTTATCTCACGTGTGCTTATAGCATGGGTATGACCTTTTTCATAAATATTTGAAAGAGCAATACTTACTTCATGATTTTGAATAATATTTTTTCCTGCATTAGCAATCATAGAAACATAATTAGATTTATTAACTTGAAATGGATTAAAGTAGATAAGTCCATTTAAACCTTTAATAACGTCATCATCATTTAGTATAGTATCCTCATTTATGTAATGTACTAATGATAATGCATTTTCAAGTCTTTTCTCATTTTGCTCTATTCTTTTATAAAGGGTTAAAGTATCCGCTATCATATCAGACCTTATGACTCCAAGAGCTGTTTTTTCCATTTCTCCTAAAGCTGTGTCGTTACGCATATCATCGACTCCAAGAGACACTGTTATACCAAGCAATACAGCTACAAACTCAATTCCTCCTCTTGAAAAAATATTCATTCAATCTCCTTTATTTGAGCCAGAGGCGTTTCATTTAATTAGGTAGTTCTAAAGTTTGATTATCGCCAAAATAAATATCATCAATATGTCCAGCAATTTTTTTATCATCGGTTAAAAAGTGCATATGAATAAATGTTGAGTGATGTGTAAAAATAGTTTTATGGTGTTTTGAATAAAAGCCAAGTATTGTCATAGCTCTGTTTTCCAATACTCCTGACAATCCAGATTCTATATGTTTTTGGTGGCTATGAACGGAATCTTTACTATCCCAATTAATAATGTGCCAATTCACTTTTGATGACACACCCTTTATTATGAAAGGGAACGGTTCTTCAATATTTATATCATTATCATTACTAATTATTTCAAAATATTCTTCAAGTTGTTGTGAAGTTTTGATTGATGAAGGTAATTTTAAATCATTCCATTTATTGACCACAGTAGAAACATATAATGTTGCTTCATGATTTATATCATTTGAAAAGCCGATCTCTTCATTTCTTGTCACATATGAGATGAAAGGATTGCCATTAAGAATTAGAATTTCACCCTTTAAATCTTTCAGTGCGCCCAGACCAAATATATTAGGATTATTGACGAATTTATTCAAATTAATTTTGCTTGATAAATCACCTTCATGCTTAATTTCATAAAGAGAACCGTAAACTTGTACAGGAGGGTTTTTTGTTGTTTCACAACTATTTATTAGCAAGCCAATAAAAAATACAAATAATATGACCCAGAGGCGTTTCATACAGAAAATTACAAATAATCACTCAACAATGCGCCTATCTCTTTCATAAACAAAAAACCCCATTTCCCGTCAGGATTCTCTTACCCTTTCTTTTCGGCTTTTTAGAGCTCACCATAAACCTCGTTGTCCAACCAGATTGCAGCATCGGACTGTCTGCCTTTGCGAATTCATATAATACTTAAAAAAGCATATATGATTTTATTTCCATAAACCACTGATAGAATTGAACCGAATGCAATAAATGGGGCAAATGGCAATATCTTGATTTGTTTTTTCTTAAATAATAGGAGGTATACGCCTACAATCGAAGCGCTAATAAAGCTTAGATAAAGCGCCACGACAGCTAGCTGCCAATCAAATAGTATTCCTAAAATAAATCCCATTTTGATATCACCTACACCCATTGCTTCACGTTTATAGATAATACGACCAATAAATCGTAAACAGAGCAAGAAACCTCCAAACAGTCCAACACCCAGCAGCGTATCCATTATGCCCACATCTATAAATAAATATCGATAACAAATTGAAAACGCTAGCAGTGAATATAAATGAGACTCATAAATGAATTTTTCTTTTAAATCGGTCAGGGCAATGGCTAGTAACATAGTACCCATACCCATTAATAGAATATATGGTAAAAACGACGAATTATGTACATAGAATACTACAGCCAATATCCCCATCACTAATTCAACCACAGGGTATTGCATTGATATGGATTCTTTACATTGTCTACACCTACCCTTTAGCAATAAAAATGAAATTAATGGTAAATTGTCATACCAATGAATTTGCCTATCACATTTTGGGCATTTTGATCTTCCAAAAATGTAATTTCTAGATTCAGTGGTACGAATGGCAAGTACATTCGCAAATGAACCGACACATGCACCTAAAATAAATATTAAGATTTGCAATTGATTACCTATCGCAGATTTTCTGAGCGTTGGAATTCATTGAACTCTGATGAAATTATATACGTAAAACTGTCAGTGACTGTAGACCAGCATTGATCCGAAGCATTTATGTTGAGAATGCTACCATTATTCGAATATATTGAATAGTCCAATACGACCGTACCCGTTCCATCGTTCATCTTCCAAAATCCTAGCAATTGGTCGCTGCTAGCATAATCACTAAAATTGATCAGTGAATTAAAATTCAACCCCTGTCGATGCATATAGCCTACGCTTGCATTATTCATTGCACTATTCCATATTCCCACGTTCCGTACCTGACCAGAAAAGAAAATACCCCCCATCATAGGCGTATCCACATATTTACCAATAAAAAAACTACTATTGGCGATCGTTGACCAGTCTACATTGCCACTGGCATTTATTTGCTCCATTTCTTCCTCATTACGTAAAATCCTGAGCTGATTCCCATCATATACCACAGTGACAAATATCCACTCACTGTCAATAATATTATTGAAACCAAGTGAATAAAAAGTACGTACGCCTGAATCATTCAATGTAACATTGAAATTGAGTCGCGCAACGGTATTTTCAACGATCCGACTAAAGGCGAATTGGAACCCAGCGCCTGGATAGTCACCAAATCTTTTTTGACTAAAACCAAGAACTGGCTCTCCGCTGTAAGGAAGCTGTAAACCGGTGAGAGGTGAGGCAAGATTTTGAGGTTTCATCCAGAGTGATATGGTGAACTGATCTTGAATCTGTTTGAAATGATCATGAGCTCCTAGGTCAGCGAACGTAAACTGTCCTTGGTATATAGAAGCTTTTTGCTCTAGTCTTTTTAATTGGATAGTACCGGATTCAATCGTTTCAATCTCAAGGATTCCTTCATCGTTAAACGCTGGTAATGTCACGTTTTCAATGAGGGTATTTCCGGAGCGAATATTACTGATCAATTGCGTACGAACGTATTTATTGGCCGCCGTTCGTAGATTCGAGGTCGCAGTCGAGCTTAACAGTAAGAGGATGCCTAATGCGGTAAATGTGATCACTAACGAAAATAATAAAATGATGCCTCCACTTTTTTTCATCTAGTTCAGTCTCCGTACTTTGATATAATGATTACTCACAATGTTTTCATCAAGGGTAAATTGATAATTGAGGCGAATTTTAGGCATGGTGTTCATCTCAGGAATAATGAATGAATCGGAATTTGCTGGTGATTTGACCGTATTGTCATAATTGTAATACTTGAATTCAGTAAAGAGGGTATTCACATTTTTTACTAAAACTTTTTTATCTGAATCATCCACCCGATAGTATATGACATCATCCTCAATAAAATAGGCCACCTCCTGCTGGAACAATTGATCGCGCGTAGTATAGAACCCAATCGAATCAGCGGTCATGAATTTGAATTTGGTATGGGTCCTAAAATCTTCCTCTAGTCGATTTATTAGGCGCGACTCAACAATATTTTTCATCTGAATCGATTCCATTTTACGGAGCTCTTTAAAACTACTATTGATCACATTGAAAAGTAGCGGCATCACAATCCCTAAAACAGTTATCGTGATCAACATTTCGATCAACGTGAATCCTTTTTCTGATTTCTTCTTCAAAATGGGTACACTATTATTCCAGTACTTGTAAGAAGAAATTTTTTCCCTGTCTCGTCATTAAATAAAGGACGCAAATATCCAATATCTGCTTGTAGCGAGCCTACATCTTGCTGATCTAAATATTCACTATCATCATTTTTTTTATAATATTGTATTATTTCTGTTTGACCCTCCTCTTCTAGTTGGACTAAAATAGATATATTTCGTCGTTCAACAGATCCTCCTGATGTTCTAATATCATACCAGCGAGCATTTGCCTGGCTTTTTACAATATACCCGTATTGTTTGGCGCCTTTAAATTTTACTAAGTTCGGATCATCATTTAAATTGATGCTGATAGTGTGATCCTCGAGGTAAGGGGTTTCTAAAGCTTCATCTCGCGAAGTATTTTCCCCATTCATTTTTACCGTGATGTCGTCACCATTGCGTTGCACTTTCACTCGAACAAATTTTCCAAGCCAGTAGTTTTTTGCGCCTAAATATTTGATTTCAGGAGTAATTAAAAAATGCTTATTTATATCTATCGGGTCATTCCAGGGAAATAAGTTGATAATCTCTCCATAAAAAACACCAAAAGTTCCATGTTCGTTTTTTGGCTGGAGTCCGTTAAACGTCTTTCCCACTGCAATAGCATAATTCTTATTGTTTTCTCGTTTAAATGCAATGATCAAACCAATAAGGTCATCATCCTTCCAACGGCCGTTTACGTGATTTGAAAATAGCGTAGCTTCAAATATAAAATTTTCGACACTTTCATCGCTCACAAAACCAAGATTTAGTCCGAAATTCACATTCATCTCAATATAGCTATCTTCACCATCATCAACAAGCGTCCATTGGTTGTAATTTCCTGAAAATGGTGATTCAGTTGCAATATCATTATCTTGAAATCGATCCCAGTCATCAAAAATATCCTGAACGCTTACAGTGGTTACTTGTTGATTTAAATTATTGTCAAAATCTTCCTGTTCCGCTGTGGTAAATATGGGAGTATTCCATTGCTGAAGTAAGGGTAAAATATTTGTTGTTGATGCAAATGAATTATCTGAATCGGGTTGAGGTAAATTATATATGGCCTCATCTCCATTTTCATTTATAATACTGCCATTTTCTTTGACTAGTTCTGATCGATAGGAAATATAATCATTCAAATGTGACCCCGCTAGATTCATATCTTCGGTTACATCTAAAGTAAATGTCAATTGACTGGTTTCATCTCCGCCTGTATAGTGTGCTTTAATTTCACCTGGATTTGTTTGACTATTGATATAACTCCCCTCTTCTCCAGATAAAACTCCGCTGACAATATCCAAATATAAACTAAAATCAGGATTATCATCTACCACATATACAATCTCGCTAAAATCCACAGTAAAGTTAATGACATCGCCTGCAGAGACCACATTTACTATTCCAGGTTCTCGGTCCACCATAATACGCGTTGGATATGCGCGAATAATTAACCAATCAGGATCAAAACTTCCGCCAATAATTGTAGAATACCGAATTGGGTTATCAAAAAGTGGATGATTCACATCCAGTTGCACACGTTTTAATAAAGTTGGAATATTCGATAAAGTGATATTCTTATTGTTTGGATCAAAATTAACATAATTAACATTAATAGATGTTTCCATACGTGGGAAGGCAGGATCAGTTGCTGTAATTCCATGAAAATCATCGATATCATCAAACGAAGACCAATCTCCTTGATCTTCACCTTCTTCAACATCAAAAACCTTTGTGAGACCATTGTCCAAGATTGAAGCAATATTTTCATCATATTTTCGTAATCTTACTTCATCAAAGATTTTATTGGCGAAGCTATCCGCCAAAATAATTAGCTGATTTTCACGTAGCCGCCTTTCTACCATACGTATAGAACCAAAAATCACCCCAAGAATGATCATGATGATCGTCATCCCATAGATTACATCCACATAAGAAAAAGCCTTCTGTTTAATTTGTTTTTGCGCTTTATCTTTGTATTGAGACATGTCCTGTTAATCCTGAGACAATTAGATTCATTCCATCGATCTCAATGGTGATATCATCTAAACTTTCCATCAAGCCCCATGGTTTGAAAAATATCTGATTGGAATCACCAAACCGCAAAGTAGTCGTTATAGAAGAAATATCCACCGCATTGACAAATGCATTATCATACCACAAAGGAATAGACCGGTCTGATTCTTCTAAATTTGAGGCCATTACAGATAGGCTATACGTTCGTGCTTCAGGATCTGCCGTAAGTACCGCATATTTTTTTTCAGTAAGTGCGACCTCCTGGGCATAAATAATATGTTGATTAAGCGACTCAGTCATCTTTTTATAATTCAATTTTTCTTGATCAGGTAAAAATGAAACGATAGCCAGAGAGAACATAATCCCGATAATGGCCGTTACCAGAACAAGCTCGAATAAGGTATATGCTTTGAGACGATTCATATTGAAATAAAAAAAGGCCGGAAAATAACCGGCCTTTTTATTAATAGATCAAATAAAAAAGAATTTAATCCTCTCCAGGAGTAGCAGAATGTCTAACCCGGAGGTTGATACTATTCATAATGATGGTTCTACGGTAATACGTTATTAGCATTAGAAGCAGGGGCACCGCTAAGATTTTCCTTGGTCAAGTCGCCACCAAGGCTAGTAAACTCGGCATCAGCATGACTAAAATATACATTGTATTTTGTTAGTTCCACATCATCCTGTGCTGGTTGATCATCAATATTCACAGCATATACAACTATGATGGACGCATCATTTGACAATTTCCAGACTGCGCAATTATTACCCGCTACATCTTCAGTAGTGCTAAATGTCCAGTTTTTCGTAACAGAAGCGTCGGTAAATTTGGATTTGAATAGATTATCATCCTCATTTAAACCTGTAACGTCGGGATAATTTCCACTTCCACTCATTGTAGACTCGATGTAAGATGATATGACACCCGTGTTGATGGTAGCTGCAAGAGCGCGCGCTGATGCTACGCGAGCAGTACGAACTGAGTTATTGAATGCGGGAACTGCGAAAGTTGCCAGAATCCCTATAATGGCAATTACAATAACTAATTCGATTAGGGTAAAGCCCTTTGATGATTTATTTTTTAACATATATTCCTCCATCTCGTTTTATTAATAAGTATATTATACATCTTTATAATAATACAATATAATATTTATTTTTTTACTCTAGTAGAAAATTTGAATAAATTTAACTACATTGAAACACTTTCGTACATTTTAAACATAGGAAGAAAAACACTCCCCACGAACAAGGCTACGAATATGCCCATTACCACAGTAATGATAGGCTCAATCAAAGCAGATAGTCCATCCGTACTATTCGTTAATTCAATTTCATAATAATCGGAAGCAGATAAAAACATCTTATCCAGTGCGCCTACCTCTTCACCAACCCCAACCATACTGCACAGGTAATCTGAAAAAACATTGGTCTCTTTAACACTGATAGTAAGGGGCTTACCTGACTTAATATCTTCGATAATTTTATCAATTGCAGTTATATAAATTGTATTATCGGCAACATTTTTTACTACGTCCAAAGCATCTTTTAAGGGCACTCCGAAACTTAAAAGCGTACCTAATATCTTGGTAAATCTAAGATTAATCGCCGCTATGGTTATTTTTTTATAAATTGGATTTTTTAAGGCAATTTTATCAAAGAATAATTTTCCACTTTCTGTTTTACCAATAACTTTTGCCAGCGTAAAAATGCCAATCAATGATATAAGTAAATAAATTCCTGCGGCATCAAGAAAATCTCCCAATGCAAGTAAATATCTTGTAAGCGCTGGAATCTCTGTACCAGAACTGGTGAGAATACCTGTGAAAGTCGGAATGACCTTTGTAATGACCACGTACATAGAAATAACCATAATTGACCCTACAATTTTTGGGTAACTAGTGGCTTTCTTAATATTATCCCTTATCTCAACATCCTTTTTCATGGATTTCTCGAGCTCTTCCAGCATCTTGTCTAAGATTCCCCCTTTTTCCCCAGCCTCAACCATAGCAATCGATATTTTATCAAAAATCTTAGGATGCTTTTTTAACGCATCAGAAAAACTGTTACCTTGCTTAATATCATTAATAACAATTTCTATTGTGTTTCTAAAGGTATCATTATTGATTTGTTTAAGAGCAATTTCAAGACTTTTCACAAGAGAGACACCGGAAGATAACATTGTTTTAAGCTGCTGAATAAAATTCGTTTTTTCCTGAAGTTTAACCGGATCCCCAAGTTGTATGTTAAATGAACTTGATTTTTTTTCAAGTACTGAGAGTACATCTCCACCCATTTCGGAGACAGTTTTCTCAACCTCAATTGAAGAATTTGATACCATGGTAGTTTCTACCAAATTATTATCAGAATCAAGGTATTGTACTTGGTAGTTAGTAGCCATCTAGAGTACCCGGGTTATTTCTTCAATTGAGGTAATACCTTCAAGAGCCAAGCGCCTGGATTCAGCTTTTATAGTCAACAAACCATCTAATTTTGCTTGATTTCGAATTTCATGATCTGATAAACGATTATTTACCATTTCATTTAATTTTAATGTGGGAATCAATAATTCATATAAACCGGTCCTGCCTCGATATCCCTTACCGCCACAATTCTGACATCCTTTTTCGGAGGCCTGAAATACAGTATCACCTGATTTGAAACCAAGTTTTTCCTGTTCATAATCATTAACTGACCTAGGCGTTTTACAGACAGAGCATATTCTACGAATCAACCGTTGTGCAATAATTGCCCTTAGGGTCGAAGTAATAAGAAATGGATCAATGCCCATATCTAACAACCTAGAATAGGATGAAGTGGTATCATTGGTATGTAATGTGCTCAATACCAAGTGCCCAGTTAAAGCAGCGCGAACTGCGAGCTCTATTGTGGCTACATCACGCATTTCACCTACCATAATAATATCTGGGTCCTGTCGTAGCATTGAACTCAGAGCAGCTGAAAAAGTCATACCTGCCTTTTCATTCACCTGACCCTGGGCAATGCCTCTCATGTTGTACTCTACTGGATCCTCAATGGTGAGAATGTTTACATCTGGTGTATTTAATAGGCCCAGGGTCGCATAAAGAGTCGTAGACTTACCACTACCTGTTGGTCCCGTAACCAAGATTATTCCAGTTGAATTTCCAATGGCTTCATGCCATTTGTCTAAAGCAGATTTTGAAAATCCTAATTTATTGAGAGAGATTTGACCTTTACTTGGGTCTAAAATACGCATTACCGTTTTCTCACCGTGATCTGTTGGATATGTTGATACACGAAAATCAAATGCTTTACCTGATGGCATCTGATATTTAAATCTACCATCCTGTGGCTTTCGGGTCTCGGCTATGTCAAGATTGGACATGACTTTCAATCTTGAATTAATAGACCTTGTTCTTGAATGAGGAAGAACCATAATCGATTGAATAATGCCATCAATTCTGTAACGAATATCTAAATCAAATTCTGATGGCTGAATATGGATATCACTGGCATCAGACTCAACAGCCTCTTCAATAATTTTTTCAACTAAATCAATAATTACAGATGCATTATCTTCGTCCTTTAAATCATCTTCATCTACTATTTCGATTGAATATGAGCTTTGAATGATATTCTTTAATTGATCTTTGCTACAAAGAACAGCTTGGATTGTGCGTCCTGTTTTTAGGATCACTTCGTCAATTGTTTTTAGATTTAAAGGATCGTGGATTCCGATTGCAAGTACATCATCGGCTTCGAACAGAGGAATAGCTAATAGTCTTCTGGCAGCTTCCTTATCTAAGTACTCTAAGGCTGTACGCTCGATATTAAACGTTTTTAAATCTACAAAAGGTAAGTCTTGTTGTTCAGATAATGCGTTGAGGATATCAATATCATCGACCATGCCTAGATTAATAGCTGTTTCTCCGAATTTAGAATTGGTTTCAACAGCTTTATCGGCAATTGTCTTTGCCTGTTCGCTACTGATGATATTTATGTTGACTAGATAATCTCCTAGACGTTTATCTTGATCAAGAGTTGTGTTTTTTAAACGCATTTTATTGTCTCAATAATAAATTGATTAATTCTGAATAGTTTACGGGTTTAACCCATATCTTTGAAATACCATTGCCATCTGCAAATAAGTTTACACTTTCTCTTTCACGATCTTCAATGAGGTGTACAACTATCTCCTCAAGATTGCTATCTCTTTTGATTAATTTTATTAGAACAAGAGGATTGACGCCATCGCAGTCATTATCAATGATTACGACGTCAGGCTTTTCATCCCGGATGTCCTTTAGCGCATTTAAGCTATGCGTGTACACTTCAACTTTGTGTTCATTGGGGGCTAAACCCATGATGAGTTCTTGACTCATAAATGAGTCATTACTAATGCAGAATACTTTCATTTAACCGATTATTGCAGGAGTTATAAAGATTAATAATTCACGTTGCTGGCGGCCTTTTGTCTTCATGGTAAAAAAGGTTTTTATGATTGGAATGTTACTTAAAAAAGGTACTTTGCCTAAATTGTCAGTATTATCCTCAAGAATTAAACCTCCGATCAGTAAAGTCTCTCCATTTCCTACCACCACATTAGTCTTTGCAGATCTAGTACTTACAACAGGTCGATCTTTATCAGGACCGACAAAATTAATAATTGCCGAAACTTGCGTATCCAACTGTAATGATATTTCATCAGAGCTATTCACCCGCGGTGTTACATCTAATTGAATATTAACACTCACATTTTCAAAAGTATAAGGATTGGTTCCGAAAACACTACCTTCCCCCTGAGGTACTAAGACGGGAAGACTGGTTCCAATGTTCACAGTTGCCTTGAAGTTATCGAAAGTGGTTACTTGTGGCTCTTGTAATAATTTAGTCTGATTATCACTTTCAAGCGCCTCGATTATAACTTGATATAGGGGTAGATCCATTTTTGCCATCGCAAATTCCTGCCAACTACCTATACCTATTGCTCCTGCCCCACTATCCGGTGGCATAACAGGGCCACTTAATTGAGCACGCTGCGTCCAATCAATACCTAGTCTCTCATCTGTTTGCAAACTCGTTTCAATAAATTTAACCGATATATTTATCTGCTTGGGTCTAATATCAATTTTGTTAATCAAATTATTAATTATATTGATATTCTCTTTTGTATCTGTGATGATCAATTTATTGGTTCCCCCGGCGCCCTTACCGGCAGTGATATCTAGAGGTTTCATAGTACCACGAACAGACAACTGATCTGAGAATGATGTAATTGCAACTTCAGATTCAATATAATTTAAATGAAGCACTACCGTTTCAAGTCCGCTTTTACTACTCATTATATTCTCTGCATCGGTAATAATTATAATATTTTCAGTGCTGTACCAAGTAAGTCCGTTAGTCTCTAAAATGGAATTAAAAATAGTTTTAAGATTTACGCCATTTGCATTAACAGTGATGGGAGCAATGCTGGTGCTATTATTTAATATATTCATTCCATATTTAAAGGAAAGTGCTTTCAAAACTTCCGAAAGACTGGCTCCGTTAAAAACCAGGTTA
>ERZ1046876.2250-NODE-2250-length-11741-cov-13.816105_pt1 | contig 11741 bp, 12 predicted proteins | sample MGYA00383094_ERZ1046876 | MGnify/ENA primary metagenome ERZ1046876 (study PRJEB29581, sample SAMEA5548364) | metagenome | biome: marine; feature: coastal; material: water | depth 50 m | study: Short-term variability in the microbial, nano- and picoplankton... | reverse complement strand
CTCACGCAGTGGAGACCATTGCTGAACTTGAAATGATTTCATACATCGCCAGATTATCTGACAAGAAAAAAGATGTGGTGGTGGTTGATGCTAGAAAATCCATTTGGTTAATTTTGGCTGGCTCATTGCCCGGTTCAATCAATGTGCCATTTCACACCTTTAAGAAAGACAAGAATTTTGCCAGAGAAACAATGGAAGATGAGTTTGGTGTTATTGTTAAGTCAAACGGTAAATTAGACTTCTCACAAGCCAAAACCCTAGCGGTTTATTGCAACGGTAACTGGTGTAAGATGTCACCCGAGCTTATTTGGGAGTTATTAGACTACGGCTATCCGGCTGAAAAAATCAAATACTACCGTGGTGGCATGCAAGCATGGCAACTATTAGGTTTAACGGTGGTTGAATAGTGAAAAATTTAGCAAATTTTACAAACAACCCTTTAAAAATATCAAAAAAATAGGATATTTCCCCTATTTTTTCTTAAAATTTAATAAATATAGTCAATTTTTAGCCATTTTTCAGTGTTTTTTTTGTCAGAAGCAGGTATCCCCATTATTTCCGAAATTTTGATTTATAATTAATCCAAATGAATGAGGAGAAAATTATGAAAAAAATACTAATAGCATTGTGCATGTTGAGCAATATGGTTTTTGCACAGACTGTGCCAGACTACGCCAAAGAGGCTCGTTGGGCTGAGCAAGTGGAAGACGGAATTATGGATGGAGATGTGGTTTGGCTGGCGGCCAATAATCACGATTTTATGTCAATCTTCACGCCAAGTGAAGTTGAGGTAAATCAAACGGCTATTATTGTTCATGGCTTAGGTGTTCATCCTGATTGGCCGCAAGTTATTCAGCCGTTACGCGTGGCTTTAACAACTCAAGGATTTAATACCTTATCAATTCAAATGCCTGTGCTAGATAACGAGGCGCATTCGGGTGCTTATCAGGCAGTATTTGGCCAAGCAGATCAGCGCATTCAAGCAGCGGTAGAGTATTTGCAAAAAAATGACCTGCTAGCGGATGTATTGGTTGCACATAGCTTGGGTAGTGTTATGTCAACGCATTATTTAGCAAATTATCCGCATCCATTTAAGCGCTTTGTTGGGGTTGGTATGCCAGGTGATAATGCCGATTATTTGCCAAAATTGTCTATTCCAATCTTAGATTTATATGGCGATCAAGATATTGAATCGGTCTTAAATAGTGTTGAAGCTAGAGCTCAAGCGGCTAAGGGCAATAACAATTACACACAAATAGTGGTGAGTGCAGATCATTTTTTTAATGAAAAAGATGAGTTATTAATTAATACTGTTAATGCGTGGCTGAATTAGTTCAACTATTACTCCTGGGTGCGTTTTCTGGGTTTATTGCTGGTCTTTTAGGTGTTGGCGGCGGGTTAATTATAGTGCCAGCTTTATTGTATTTACTATCAGGTGATATTGTACAAGCATCTCTTATGCATACAGCCATCGGTACTGCGTTGGCAGCTATTGTATTCACTTCTTTATCGAGCGTTTGGGCGCATCACCAGCATGGTGCGATTCATTGGCAAACTTTTAAAAAACTTACGCCAACTATTCTATTGGGTGCATTCAGTGGCGCCTTTTTAGCTAAAAATTTGAGTTTTGATTTTTTGCGAATTTTCTTTGCAATATTTGAAATTACTGTGGCATTGATTATGTGGTTTGGCATTAGTGCATCGAGTCATATTGACCAATTAAACAAATCGATTTGGCTGATAGCGGGTTATATCATAGGCCTGGTTTCAGCTATTGTTGGCATTGGTGGTGGCACTATGACTACGCCATTCTTAGTTTACAATCAGGTTAGCATCAAAAATGCCATTGCCACATCAGCGGCCGTAGGTATGCCAATTGCTATTGCTGGTAGTATTGGGTTTGTTTTAGCAGGTAGTGATGTTCAAAGTGCCACAGGAGGACTGGGATTTGTGCACATTGATGCATTGTTAAGTATTGCGATTGCTAGTGTACTTTTCGCGCCATTGGGTGCGAAAGTGACTCATGGTGTAGATGGAAAAAAACTGAAGAAATTCTTTGCTTTGTTTTTAGGTTTATTGGGCTTTTTAGTAATCGCTTTTTAAAGCAATATTAGCCTTGCCAAGGCGGCAATAACTCATGCTCTACTTCTAAATGGTCTAGAATTCTGGCCACCATAAAATTAACCAAATCTTGTATGCTATTAGGGTTTTGATAAAATGCAGGATTGGCATCCATAATTACCACGCCCAATCGAGATAGCTTAAGCATGTTCTCTAAGTGAATGGCTGAATACGGTGTTTCTCTTGGCACTAAGATGAGTTTTTTTTGCTCTTTAATGACTACATCAGCAGCGCGGTGCATAAGGTTATCTCCATGACCATTGGCAATAGCTGAGAGTGTGCTCATGGTGCACGGCACAACCACCATTGCACGTGGCGGATTAGAGCCAGAAGCGACTGGTGCAGTCCATTGATTTTTAGAAAATACTTTAATTTGCCCGTCTTTAGCACCTAAATATTGCGTTAGATTTTGTTCTACTGCGCTTGTATCATTACCTAAGTTAAGATCAGTTTCCATGGCAATAACAATATTGGCCGCTTGGGAAATCATTACATAAATCAACTCTTGAGTTTTGATTAACTCCTTAAGTAGGGTAATGGCATACGGCATGCCCGAGGCGCCAGTGAGTGCAATTGCAATAGGTTTTATAGACTGCATAAATTTGGTATGAGTTTGTTAAAAATATTATCAAAACTACCATTTGACATCACTACAAAATGTCCTTTTTTGATATGAGAAAGTTTAGCGACAATATCCTCAACGGTGTCAAATAAATCTTTATCGTCAAATAATGACTTAATATCCCAATCAATATTAGCAGGTTTTAACACCAGTATTTGATCGGCTTCATCAAGTGCATCTATTAAAGTTTTCTGGTGAATGCCAGATTTCATGGTGTTGGACCTTAGTTCTAAAATAGCAATAATATGCTCAGATCCGACTTTAGCGCGCAAGCCATTAAGCGTGGTTTGAATCGCACTTGGGTGATGAGCAAAGTCATCATAAAGTGTGATATTGTTAGTTTGGTGTTTAATTTCTAAGCGACGCTTGACGCCTTTGAATGTATTGAGCGCTTCACAAGCCACATCAAATGGAACACCAACATGGTGTGCTGCATAAATGGCGTTAAGGCCATTTTCCATGTTATGTTCACCGAGTAAATTCCAGTTTACGCTAGCACCTTCAACATCAAAATGACTGCCTGTTTTGGTTGTGGTTAGTTTCTGAGTAGGCAAGGCCTTCTCACTAGACCAAAGCCCTTGTTCGAGAACTTCATCGATCGCTTGTGTATTTTCTGGGTAAATGATTAAGCCGTCATTGGGTATAGTGCGAATTAAATGGTGAAATTGTTTTTGAATATCTTTGAGTGAATCAAAGATATCACCATGATCAAATTCAAGATTATTAATCACTAAAGTTTTCGGATGATAATGCACAAACTTTGAGCGTTTATCAAAAAACGCAGTGTCGTATTCATCCGCTTCAATTACAAAGAAATTGGAATCAGTCAGGCGTGATGACACGCCAAAATTTTCCACTACACCGCCAATTAAAAAATTAGGATTATAGCCAGCAACTTCTAAAATATAGCTAAGCATGCTGGCTGTGGTGGTTTTTCCGTGTGTGCCCGATACGGCCAATACCCATTTATCACGTAATACGTGCTCACTTAGCCACTGTGCACCTGATGTGTAATGATATTGCTTTGTAAGAATTTCTTCAACACAAGCGTTGCCACGCGATAGGGCGTTGCCAATAATATAAGTATCTGCTTTTGGCAAATCTTGAGTATTGTAGCCTTGTGTGTAGTTGATATTTTGCTCGTCAAGCTGTGTACTCATGGGTGGATAAACACCTTCATCCATGCCCGTTACAGTATGGCCGAGTTGTTTGGCGATTAGAGCGAGTGAACCCATGAATGTGCCAGCGATACCAAGAATATGAATATGCATTAGTTTTTCTTAAAATCCAGCGAGGCAGAATTAATACAATATCGTTGCCTGGTAGGTGCAGGGCCGTCATTAAATACATGGCCTAAATGTGCATCACAATTGCCACAGCGAACTTCAACGCGCGTCATTGCGTGAGTATTGTCTTCAATAAGACTAACGCTATTATTTTGAGAGATATCATAAAAACTGGGCCAGCCAGTGCCTGATTCAAACTTAGTGCTGGACGAGAAAAGCGCGCGATGACAACACACGCATACATAATCACCATGATCATGGTGATCGATATATTTCCCCGTAAAGGGTGTTTCGGTGCCACATTGCTGCGTCACTCTAAACTGATCGGGTGTTAATTTAGATAAATCCATTCGTGTATTATATGAGAATTAAGAAAATTCTTCCTGTAAGTATGAAAGTTTATTTAGTTGGCGGTGCAGTTCGTGACCGTTTATTGAACATTGCAAATGATAATACCGAAAAAGATTGGGTGGTGGTTGGCTCATCGCCTGATGAAATGCTGGACTTAGGTTATCGTCAAGTAGGTAAAGAGTTCCCTGTTTTTTTGCATCCTGGTACGCAAGAAGAATATGCATTGGCCAGATTAGAGCGAAAAGTTGGCAAGGGCTATAAAGGCTTTGAGTTTGATACTTCAAAAGCAGTTACGCTCGAGCAGGATTTATCACGCCGTGATTTAACTATTAATGCTATTGCGCAAGATATCCGTAATAATAATGAGTTGTTTGATCCATTTAATGGTCAATCGGACTTAAACGAAGGTTTGTTGCGTCATGTATCAGATGCTTTTAGCGAAGACCCAGTACGCGTGTTACGCATTGCACGTTTTGCGGCACGTTTCAAACAATTTGGCTTTAAAGTGGCACATGAAACGCATCGGCTAATGAAAGCTATGGTCACCTCAGGGGAAGTAGATGCACTGACGCCAGAGCGTGTTTTTAAAGAATTAGAAAAATCCTTATCTTACCCAACACCTTCGGCATTTTTTAAAGTGTTAAGCGCTTGTGGGGCGTATGATCGTGTTTTTACACCCTTGTCTTCTGAGGCATATCAAAGTCATGATAATAAATTTGAGTTTTTAGATAGTTTGAACACTAACCAGCCACATCTTAAATTTTGTATTTGGCTGGTTGATGAAAAAGTTGATAATATTATTCAATTATGCCAAGCGCTAAAATGCCCAAAACAATATGAACAGCTGGCCAAACTTAGCGCGCAGTTTTATGCTTTTGTTCAATCATTTGAGCAACAATCAGCTGAGCTAATTTATGATTTTTTTGCCAAAACAGACGCACTTAGACGTAAAGATAGATTTGCTGATTTGTTGCAAGTGTATCGATTATTATCTATCGATGTGAGTGTTATTGCTGAATTGGTACAAAAGTTTGGCACTATTGACATTGCTTCACTTGATAAAGCCAACATTGCTCAAGCAATTGTTGATGAGAAAAAGTCTATTATTGCTTTATTTAAAAGCACTAAGTAGATTCAACCCTGCACAGTAAATCAAATTCACAATAATCACAGGCAGTTTTATTAGGTAGTACTTGCGCCTGTCCTGATTGAAAATCTTGACTAGCTTGATTGAGTTTTTGAGTCCAAATGCCTAGTTGTTCATCCCATTCTTGACAACTACTTCTGCGAGACTGCTTGGGGATTGAGTCAGGATCTTTGGATAAGCCTTTAAAGCTTATGGCGTTTGAATTTAACTCAATAAATGCAGCACCTTGAATGTTATTGCTGATGCTATAAATGGGCAGTTGAGGCTCGACAATACTTTGCCCGCACCACTTAGCGGTAGAGGTTGATCCGGTTTTATAATCAAACACAATTTTATCACCATTGCTCATTTCATCTAAGCGGTCAAGTCGTGTATTAAAGTTTAGTCCGGCAATATCAACGTGGATACTTTGCTCAGTAGCAAGTACGCGAAAATCTTCTCTTGATTTGTCGGTTTCAATAAACTTATGCAATAGTTTATTGAGTCTGGTTTTCTCGATTTTTTTAAAATTAGAGTCAGGATGGCGTTTAAGTGCAGCATAGAGTTTTTGATCAATCAGCGTGTTTAATTCACTTTGATTAAGCTTGAGCAGTGCTTCTTGTGAGTTAACTGCTTGATAAATATACTGCAAGGCATTATGAATAATATTGCCCTGTTCACGCCTATCTAGGCCAATATGAGGATCGTCATAATATTCAATATCAAGTCGGTGTACAAAACCCTTAAAGGCGCAAGCCATCTGGTTTTTTAGTAAAGTTACGCCAGATTTTACTGCACCACTTTCAAATTTATCAGCAACATTATCATCAATCGTTTCAATATTTATAGGGCTAGCTTTGATTTCTGACTGAGGAAGTGTATTAACTTTAAAGTTTAGCAAAGGCGAAGGTAACTGTTCTGATTCTAAATGTGATTTAGCGTAAGAGAAAATTACATTTTTTGCTAATGACTGCAAGTTTTTTAGTGTGTTTTTGCTATCTGATTGAATAAGTTCATAATTGCTGTGTGGAATCTGATGATGAGCAGCAATGACTGAGGTGATAAAACGCGGAGCATTGAGTTTTGCAGGTAAAAAATCATGCGTCATTCCCATTACCCAGGCCTGATCAAATCGCAGGCCTTCTGCTTCTAAAGAGCCAATAATTTGAATATTGGCTTTACTTGATTGCGGCTGAAAAATCACTTGATTAATCAGGTCTTTAAGAATATTAATGGCTGTTTTTGCTGAGCACTTTTTTTGATGTAGAGAGAGTTGGTTTAATTTCAACGAGCTGCTTAAGTATTTATTTAATAATTGAAATTCGCCACTACTTAGGTTGCGGTCAGTTGCAAGTCCCCAGTGTGTTAGTGTGTGATTAAAGCCTAGTAAATGCGTACTCAGTGTTTGGGTTTTTTTATCAGAATCAAGAGTTTTGATAATATCAAGTAGTATCGGACACTGAGATAACTCTTCTTCTAATAGCTCTAGTTTGATGGTCTCAAGAGCTAGAGATTTGGCTTTATTAGCTAACAGATGTCGAGTGCTGCGCTCAAGTTGATAGCCTTTTGTGTAAACACTGGTGATGACTTTATTAAAAAGATCGGTGTGAATTTCCTCAGTTGAAATCTGATTATTTAACTCAAATATATTAACAATATTTTGAATAAATGCATATTGTGATAATGGCAATCCTAAGGAAATATTGTAAGATTTTCGCCCAGTTTCAATAAGCAAATCATTAAATACTTGGTCAAAAGTAGAGTTAAGCTGATGACGAAGTTCATTTAAATTTGGACAAACAACAACAATTGAATGATTAGGGTTTTTAGCTTGTTGCTGTTTTGCCCATAAAGCGGCCTGGGTAATTTCACTATTGGTATTGTCAAAGCATTTTTGCACCGTGTTATTGGAATATTCACTGTAAATTTCTTGAAAATTAAGTGATTCAAATACTTGTTGTTGTAGCGGTGTGAGTGTTTTAAAGCCGTAAATATGAGGCGTTTTAAGGGTGTCTTTTTCGTTTAATAATAACGTTGCTAGATCATTAATGTCGATCAATTCCAAATCTTTTTTAGCTTGTTGATATTGATCAATCCATTGGACAAACGCTTCACAAATTTGAACTTTTGATTGAGTAAGTATTTTAAGATTAATTAGATGATTGGTGCAATAATCATAATTTTTAACAACTTCATTAATAAGTCGAGAGTGAGTAGTTTGATTATTTTGCTTTAATACAGATTCAATTAAATAGTGCTGTTCAATCGAATCAATTAAACGTAGATTACTATTAAGTTGTTGAGATTGCCAATAATATTTTAGGTATTGTTGCCAAGATAATATCAAAGGCAATTGGGCGTGTATGTGTTGCACACTAAAGGTTTGTTTGAATGCTAAAACCTGACGATTATTAGCGACAACAATTATGTCTGTTGCACTGATATGAGTAAGATCTACATCAAGATACATTTATTCGGTATAGCCAAAAAAGGTATCAAGGCGCGCCCAGAGCTCTTCTAACCCTTGATTTTTAAGGCTGGAGAAAAGTTGAACATCAACATAAGGATGATCTTTAATAATTTTCTTTACCTTTTGATAAGTATTCGCGGCAGCACCTTTTTTAAGCTTATCAGATTTGGTTAGAATAATTTGTGTTGGTAGATTAATGCTAACACACCACTCTAGCATCATTTTGTCAAAAGGTAGAAGTGGTCGGCGAACATCCATCACTAGCACGGCGCCACGCAAACAATCTCGTTTATCAAAATATTCACTCATATCTATGTGCCATTGTTTTTTGATATGATCAGGCACTTTGGCATAACCATAACCGGGTAAATCTACCAAGCGTCTATCTTTGTCTAGTTCAAAAAATACCAAATGTTGAGTTCGCCCAGGTGTGCGAGATACTTTAGCTAATTTATTTTGCATAGTGAGTGTATTAATAGAGCTAGATTTACCAGCATTAGATCTGCCGGCAAAAATAACCTCAAAACCTTCATCAGGTGGGCAGCCCTTTAAAGAGGGGCAAGATAGTAGAAATTTGGCTTGGTGGTAGTGTTTGCGCATTGTTAGAAACTATGTATAATCTGAAATCGGTGGTATTTGAACTACTTACCATTTTATATTATTACAAAATAAGGAGAGAGTAATGAAGAAGGTTTTATTAGTAGCTGCATCAGCTGCATTAGCAATGGGTTCATTTTCGGTTCAAGCTTCAGGCGAAGGTGATTATAACGCTTCAGGCTGTATAGGTTGTCATGGTGCGGGTGGCAAGTCATCAATTCCTGCTTATCCAAACCTTGCTGGTCAAAAATCAGCATATATTGTTAAACAATTAAAAGATTTCCAATCTGGCGCGCGTAAAGATCCAACTATGAGTGCAATGGCAGCATTGGCCGCAGGTAAAGAGCAGTCTATTGCTGATTATTTAGCTGCACAATAGGGACAAGAAGATGAAAAATATTTTATTGGTGGCGGCGTCAGCTGCATTTGTAATGAATTCATTTTCAGTACAAGCAAGCCCATTTGACGCATTAGGCTGTTCAGGTTGTCATGGCGCTGGTGGTAAGTCAGCTATTCCGACTTATCCGTCATTAGCAAAATCAGCACGTCCTGATCTTGATGTCGTAAAACAGCTTAAAGACTTTCAGTCTGGTGCACGTATAGATCCTACAATGAATGCAATGGCACCATTAGCAGCAGGTCAAGAGCAGGCAATTGCAGATTACTTAGCTGGTCAATAAATTACTTGGCGTCTTAACAGTGCATTTCGTAATTTTAATAAGCCGATATTATTGTATAATATCGGCTTATTTTTTTTATAAAAAACACATATTATGAATAAGTTAGCACTAATTTTTACTGCGGCATTAGCCCTTATTTCAACCAATACTATTGCAGCAGGCGATGCTGCTAAAGGCGAAGTACTTTCTGCAACTTGCATAGCGTGCCATGGTGTAAATGGCAATTCGATGGTGCCAACTTTTCCAAAATTAGCTGGTCAAGGTGAAGGTTATATCTTTAAACAGCTGAAAGACTTTAAAGCGAGCGAGCGTAAAGATGCGTTAATGGCAGGTATTGTTGCTGGCTTATCAGCAGGTAACATGGCTGATTTAGCAGCGTATTTTTCTAAGCAAACAGTTTCTCAGGGTGTTGCCAGCAAAACAACCAACATTGCACTGGGTGAAAGATTGTATCGAGGTGGCGATAAAACAAGAGGCATTACCGCTTGTATCGCTTGCCATGGCCCTAAAGGTGCAGGTATTCCATCTGCAGATTTTCCAGCGCTTGCATCACAACATGCCGCTTACACAGCGAAGCAATTGAAAGATTTCCGTCAGGTTTCTATTAATGCGCAGACAGATTCAAAAGCACCATCAAGAACTAATGATGCTCGCAAGATGATGACAGTCTTTACTAAAGATTTAACCAATGCAGAAATTGATGCATTAGCGCAGTATGTTGCCGGTCTTCATTAAGCTGAGAAGTTAGACTCATAAAAAGGCAGTATTTACTGCCTTTTTTATTGCCCACAATTTAGGTATAATTGTCTGTTTTTATAAGCAAAGAGACGGATTTAATACACATGAAAACTTCACTAGAAACATTAGAAGGTCTAAAGAGATCATTAACAGTAAACGTATCAATTGATACTTACAATCAAAAAGTTGACAAAATCTTAAAGACAATGGCCTCTCAAGTGAGTATTGATGGCTTTAGAAAAGGCAAGGTTCCTGTTGCAATGGTTAAAAAGCGTTTCGGTGCAAATGCTAATTCTGACGCAGTTAACGAAATTGTTAACGAAACATTAGTTGACGCTTTGGCTGATGCTGAAGTAACACCGGCAGCGCGCCCATCTCTTACTAAAGTTGATTCAGAAGGCGATAAAAATTTCTCTTACATAGTTGAATTTGAAGTATTTCCTGAAATTGAATTAGCTGACTTCTCTAAGTTGACAGTTGATCAAATTGAAGTGAAAATTACCAAGGCTGACGAAGATAGAACGCTAGATGGTCTGAAGGAGCAAATGGTTGAATTTAAGGCTGTTAAGCGTAAATCAAAAGTAGGCGATCGCGTTGCAATGGATTTTGTTGGCAAAATTGACGGCGAGTTGTTTGAGGGTGGAGAAGCTAAAGACTTTAAAATCGTATTAGGCAAAGGTACTATGATTGCGGGTTTTGAAGATGGCCTTACAGATGTGGCTGCTGGAAAAACAGTTGAATTAGAATTAAATTTCCCAGATGATTACCATGCAAAAAATCTTGCAGGTAAGCCTGTATCTTTTGACATTACAGTTAATGAAGTGGGCTCTCCACAGTTTCCTAAAGTTGATGAAGCATTCGCAAAGAGATTTGGTGAAGATAGTGTAGAAGCTTTATTGGTTAGTGTGAAAGAGCAAATGCGCACCGAAATTGATGGTCGTATCGAGCAGTTAAATAAAGATGCTTTATTTACTGCGCTGGCTGAAGCAAATAAATTTGATGTGCCTCAAGGTAGTATTGATGCTGAAGCGCATAGCTTAATGGCTGAAATGCAAGAGAACATGAAACAGCAAGGTCAAACCGCACCAGCAGATATGCCAGCTTCGATTTTCAGTGATGAGGCGGAGCGACGTGTTAAGTTAGGTCTGTTAATTAATCAAATCTCAAGCAACAATAAAATGTTGGTTACTATGGAACAGATTGATGCTAGAATTTTGGAGATGTCACAGTCTTATGGTGAAAATGCCCAGCAAATGATTGACTACTATAATGAAGACGTTACAAGAAAATCAAGCGTTGAGTTAATGATTGTCGAGAAGATGGTTCAAGATAAAGTGCTAGAAGGCGCTAAAACTAAGGTTGTTAAAAAGAAATTTACAGAGATTACTGAGCAAGCTTAGATGGATATCAACAACCTAAATCAAATCCCAATGGTGGTGGAGCAATCTGCCCGTGGTGAGCGTTCTTATGACATTTATTCACGTCTTTTAAAAGAACGTATTATTTTTTTGGTTGGTCCAGTTGAAGATTACATGGCCAATGTGGTCGTGGCGCAAATGTTGTTTTTGGAATCTGAAAATCCAGAAAAAGACATTCACCTGTATATTAATTCACCAGGTGGATCAGTGACAGCAGGCTTAGCTATTTATGACACTATGCAATTTATCAAGCCTGATGTGTCTACCTTGTGTATTGGTCAAGCAGCTTCAATGGGTGCATTGTTATTAACAGCAGGCGCTAAAGATAAGCG
>ERZ1046876.2238-NODE-2238-length-11768-cov-18.057714_pt1 | contig 11768 bp, 9 predicted proteins | sample MGYA00383094_ERZ1046876 | MGnify/ENA primary metagenome ERZ1046876 (study PRJEB29581, sample SAMEA5548364) | metagenome | biome: marine; feature: coastal; material: water | depth 50 m | study: Short-term variability in the microbial, nano- and picoplankton... | reverse complement strand
GTTTGGCTAATCTGGAAAAGGGGATCTGGTCAAAATGCGCCCATTGATAAGGTTTAGCATAACCCTGAGACAGGTAATAATCGCGGGTCCGGTCAATATACTTTACTGGTTCAGCCATGACAAAAGCCTCTTTTGATCTTAGTGTGAGTGCTTTCTAAAGACTACTCTCGACGCAGCTGCGTCGCAACATGCCGTCACTCAACTTTTTTGGCCTTGGTTTTATTCAGACTCATCACATCATACCGGGGGTGTTCAATTTACACTGCGCTAAGGAAAGTGGTTAACACGCAGGCGCTGCACCCAACCGAAACCATTCCCATTTGCCTAGAAAAATAGCGAGCACTCAAATTGACTCAGCACTATCGGTCAAAGGCTATTACCAAGCATAGGCTTCAGGCGCTTCACCGCAGGGTGGAAATATTTCATCGAGCTGTTTTAAGGTCGATACATCAAGTCTGATCTGCGGCACATGCAAGACTGATTTTAATTGATCAACATTCGCGGGCCCGACAATCGTCGCCGAAACGCAGGGTTGATGTAACAACCACGACAGTGCGATTGCACTCGGGGACTCGCCTAACTTCTGACATAACACTCGGTATTGTCTCAGTTGCTCTGATCGTTGGGTCATTGCTTTAATCATATCAACCGAATTGCGCCGGCCCACACCCTTTGCCTCTTGCTTTTCATCGCTATTGGCTAACAACCCACCGGCTAGCGGGCTCCAGGGAATCAGTCCGAGGCCATATTCCCGGCATGCGGGCATCACCTCAAGTTCAACTCTACGTTCAATCAAATTAAACAGGCTTTGTTCAGATACCAAACCGAGCTGATGTCGAGCATTCGCCTTTTCATTCGCTCGTGCAATGGCCCATCCGGGAAAATTGCTAGAGCCAACATAGGTAATCTTACCCTGGGTCACTAGGCGCTCCATTGCCTGCCAGATTTCTTCAATTGGCGCGCTACGGTCTATGTGATGCATCTGATAAAGATCGATATGATCAACGCCCAGGCGCTTCAAACTGGCATCACAGGCCATCTGAATATGACGTGCTGACAACCCGCGGTCATTCACCCTGCCGGACATCGGCTCATGAACTTTCGTTGCAAGTACCACCTGGTCTCGTCGAGATTTATCTTCTGCAAACCAGCGACCTAATATTTTTTCAGTCGCGCCTACGCCAAGCTCACCACCATACTGGTTCGCTGTATCAATAAAGTTAATACCTGCGCCAACTGCCTCGTTGAGTATTTCAAACGATTCACTGGCTGGTGTGCGGGGACCAAAATTCATCGTGCCCAGACAAAGTTCACTCACCTGCAGGGCAGATCTACCTAATTGTCGGTATTCCATCATTTTTTTCCGTTTCAGGGGGCTTTAAGCGTTGCGCCGGTGATGAGTGTTTCACTTGAATCTACAACAGAAAGTCGGGTCAGTCGTTGGGCGTTGGCAGAGAGCTTCTTGTAGTCCCGATAGGTAATACCGGGCACCACGGGCTCGCGAAACCAGGGAGCATAAAATTCAAGATTAGGTATCGATCTAGTTTTGTCCGAAACGTTCGGCGTACCGCCGTGCCAGGCACGAACATCTCTAATCATGATCGCACCCGCGGGCACAGGGCAAACCGTACTCAACTTCATCCACTCAGGTTCATCCCGAAGGCCAGGAATTTGAATTCTGGATTTCTGCGTGCCAGGAATTTGCCGAGTGGCCCCATTGAGACGGGTCACTTCCTGAGGCAAAAAATTTACGCAAACATAAGGGCTGGGAAGATCCCTGATCGATACATCACCGGTGGGATCATGAAAAGCACTGAACGGCGTTTTGTCTTTTGCAACCCAATCGTGCACATCCGAATGAAGTCGCTGGTAGTCCACCGCGCCGGGCAAACAAAAGTCACCACTTGCGGCTCGCAGAACGTAATCTTCTGAACCGAATATTGCGTTAAGAAGGTTAAGTACTTCGGGAATATCCAGCAACATTTGCCATTCAGGACGATGAAGTTGACTACGGGTCAGGCTCGAGCCGCCAAAGGAGTATCTGTGGGAACCCCGATTACCCTGGTTGCCCTTATCCAGCGCAACAATTTCGCTAACCACTTCATCGCAACCAGCAGCCAAACAATCAACCTGCTCTTCGTTTAAGATGCCTTCCACCGCAACAAAACCGTCGCGTCGAAAGAGGCGTACTGCTCGCTCGATATTATCGGGCGCGACAAGTTCTAGCCCCTTAATACCGTTGTTTTCATCAAGATAACGTCGAAGCGCAACAATCTCGGGGTCATCATAGGCTGCATCAGCCCAACCAATTTCAGTTTCGATTTTTGTCATTTCGCGCTCGCGCCTTCATCAGTGTTTTCAATATTCCATCTCGATACAAAATTTTGTTAGGCTCTTTGCGCAAGCGTTCACTGATTAACTGCTGCAAGCCATCTGTGTATCGATCGGATAACAGGTACGAATAGCATGTCATCCTTGATGCCGGGCGACATATTACCACAACAGGAGAAAACCCAACATGCAATACAGACCACTTGGCCGTACAGGGATTCAGGTCAGTCAACTCTGCCTTGGTACGATGATGTTTGGAGGGAAAAGTAACGAAACAGACTCTTTTCGAATGATCGATCACGCGATTGATCGCGGCGTAAACTTCATTGACACAGCGGATGTCTATGCAGGCAACGAAAGTGAACGTATCGTCGGCAAGGCGCTGGCAAACGAAAACAGGCGAGAAAACGTCATCCTCGCAACGAAGTTTAACTTCGCTAACCCTGCAGACAGAAACGCAAAGGGCCTCAGTCGTAGACACGTCATCAATGCCTGTGACGCTTCGCTGAAAAGACTGAAAACAGAGTGGATCGACCTCTACCAAATGCATCGATGCAGCTCGGCTGTTCCCATCGATGAAACACTACGAGCACTCGATGATCTGGTTAAAGCTGGCAAGATAAGATACATCGGCGGCAGCATGTTTCCAGCCTGGCGAATCGTTGAATCTCTTTGGGTCGCAAAAGAGCTGGGGCTAAATCGTTTGATTTGCGAACAGCCAGCCTACCACTTGCTAGATAGAACTGCGGAACGGGAAGTCATTCCTGCGGCACAATCATTTGGGCTCGCAGTCATACCCTGGGGGCCCCTCTGCGGTGGATTGCTGTCAGGCAAATACACTAGAGACCAGCAGGTTGAAGGCGCGCGCTGGCAAAATGGCAAGGACAATGCCAATCGACAAGCAACAGAACAGACTTGGAACGTGCTCGAACTTTTGAAGGAAATGGCAAACGACAAAAGTTGCTCAATGTCACAACTGGCGCTGGCGTGGAACATGGCTCAGCCTGGCGTAACTGCACCCATCATTGGACCACGAACTTTCGAACAAATAGCAGACAACCTGCGCTCGGTGGAAGTAGAAATGACGGAGGAAGATTTCTCCCGAATTGATGAACTGGTTCCGCCCAAGGGTTATATCGTTCGTTACTACGACGAAGCCAATGCCATCGATTTCAGACCACACTCACACCGGAGCTTTGCATAATAACAATGTTCGTGTCATCAAACGGAGTAGGGTCCGATATGCAGGGCAAACCCGAACGTCTCGCAGCCAAACTATGACAATCTCCCGGTAACTAATCCGGGAGACCCAAAACGCGCTTGGCAATGATATTCGCCTGCACTTCATTTGTACCGCCATATATTGTCACTGCCTTGCTTGCCAGCCATGACCTAGTAGCGCCAATTTCATCCTTGCTGAAGGCAGCACCTTCCCAACCTGTGCCGCTATTACCCATGAGCTTAACGATCAGCTCCTGTTTGTCTTGCGCGAGAGTCGAGCCAACAAGTTTAAATATAGAGGTTGCCTCTCCCGGCGCTTTCGCATTTTGCGACTCAGCCCCAGCACGACGCTGCGTCGCTTTAAACGCGGCATCCTGCATTTTCCATTGCACAACTTCATCGCGCAACGCTGGGTCACTGATCTTGCCATCGGTTACGCCAACATAAGACAAACCAACTTCGGCAACACCAAGATCTACAGACACACCCACAGGTCTTGATCTCGCAGCGGAGGGTCCTAGCCCCCCCTGCCCGGAGCGTTCATGCTGCAATAATCGCTTACCGATAGACCAGCCTTCGTTCAACTGTCCAACCAGATCTCGCCGCTCTGCAACTGCGTTATCTAAAAAAGTCTCGCAAAAGGGTGAGCTACCAGAGATAAGCGAAATCGGACGAACCGTGACACCGGGTTGATCCATTGGCAAAAGGACAAAACTGATACCCTGATGTTTCGGCACATCAGGATCTGTTCGAACCAGACAAAACATCCAATCTGCATTCTGTGCGCCCGAGGTCCAGATCTTCTGACCGTTGATGATGAACTCATCTCCACTGGCAACTGCTCGAGTATTCAGCCCAGCCAAATCTGAACCAGCACCGGGCTCACTATAACCCTGACACCAAGCCGCACCACCACGGGCGATGAGGTTAAGATGCCGTTTCTTCTGATCTTCAGTGCCAAATTCCAGCAAGGTTGGGCCCAACATTCTAGTACCCATATTCACTAACGGTGGTCTCGCGTCGATCGCTGACATCTCCTCAAAAAGCACTTGGGTTTGTGCGATGCTCAGCCCAGCACCACCATATTCTTTCTCCCACATAGGGACGGTCCAGCCTTTCTCGGCCATCATTTCCATCCACGCCTGAGTATCTGCACTGACTGTCACTTTGGTACTGCCGGTGTGAACTTCTCCAGGCCCACGCGCCCCCTTTGGGCAATTTTCTGCTAACCAGCTTTTTGTTTCTTCTCTGAAAGCCTGAAGGTCTGCCATCGATATTCTCCTAAATTTTTTGTCTTTTTACGTGTTCCGCTTTATATCTCTGAACGGTCCGGTATCTGATCGCTGCTCTTTGGGCATGCCGAGTACTCGCTCTGAAATGATGTTTCGCTGGATTTCGTCGGTACCGCCAGCAATAGAAATAGCCGGAACAGAAATCAGTACTTCTGCGACCATGCCTTCCTCAGCGGAAGTGGGGCCACTCAGCATTGCATCAGCGCCCGATATCATTGTGTGGACATGGGCTGACTGACGAGCAATCACACTTGCAGCCAATTTACCGATAGACCCGGCTGGGACAATTTCGTTAGATCCGGATTTCCGTTTCGCTTCAGCAGCCTGCGATGCAAGTACAGCCCCCTTTGACATACAAAACAATTTAGCCATTTCCTGACGTATCACTGGGTCCGAAATGGCGCCGGTCTCTTTTGCCCGCGACATGACGAGGTCTACTCGACCCTGCCGCTGCGGGTACCAGGTGTAAGGCTCATTTGCGATCTTCAATTCTTCCCGATATTCATCATAGACGAGCCCTTCCTGCGGATTCTCCGAGGTCGAAGCACCGGACAAAGTAGGCGCTGCTCCTCGCCGCTCGTAAGAAAGTGTGGTCGTAGCAACCGCCCAACCATTACCCTCGCCGCCAACAAGGTCTTCCGCGGGCACTATTGCATCAGTCATAAACACTTCATTAAATGACGCGTGCCCGTTCATCTGCTTCAAAGGCCGGACTTCAACGCCGGGCTGACGCATATCAATCAGAAAGTAACTGATACCCTGATGTTTGGGTATATCCCAATTAGTACGAGCAACAAGAATGCCGAAATCTGCATGGTGCGCACTGGTGTTCCATACTTTTTGACCATTGATAACCCACTTGCCATCAATCAACTCTGCTTTTGTTGAAAGACCTGCCAGATCAGAACCACTGCCTGGTTCACTAAACAATTGGCACCAGGCATGCTCACCTGTCAGGATAGGACGGAGATACCTGCGTTTCTGATCATCATTTCCCATCGCCAATATCGTTTCAGATGCCAGCCTTCGGGGCCCAACTGAAGCGGCACCCACTGCACCTTTCTCTCTGAAGATTTCATGCACCAGGGCAACCTGACCCCGATCAAAACCCCGACCATAATACTCTAAGGGCCAACCTGTCGCGGCCCAGCCTCCATCTACAAGTATGTCCCGCCACGCCAGCAAGGAGCGATCTGGAGACCAGTTTTCATCAAGCCATGATTCGAGCTCTGCCCGAATGGCCTCATTGGAAGTCAATGATTTTGTGTCTGCGCTCATGATTGTTGCTCCATCATTGATATCATTCGTTCTCGGTGAATCGCGGGTGTGCCCATCAGGACTTCCGAACTTTTTGCGCGTTTAAACCAGAGCTGGGTATCTTCTTCCCAGGTAAATCCAATACCACCTCTTAATTGAATCGCTTCTCTGGCGGCCTTCATGTAGGTATCGGCAGCAAGCGCTTTTGCCATACTGGCTGCATAGGCTTCACCTTCACCGGCATCCAGACAACGTGCCGCATGGTGCGTGGCTGCCTTGGCTATCTCAACTTCCATCAACAAATCGGCACAACGATGTTTTAACCCCTGAAAGGAACCAATGGGTCGACCAAACTGATAGCGCAATTTAGTGTAATCGATTGTTGTTTCCAACAAATGCTGGGCACCGCCAATCATTTCATGGGCCAGCACCACACAAATATGATCCCAAGTCCGATCAAGAGATTCACTGTTCACATGACCGATCCGTTCAACCATCGCATTCTTAAAACTGACCCGAGAGACCTTTCGTGTCTGATCAATCGTTTCAAGGAGATCAACTGAAACTCCCTCTGCACCAGCGTGGATTGTATACAAACCTAATCCGGTTTCGGCGCGAGCAACGATGACAAACAAGTCAGCAACATGTGCATCTAGCACCATAGCCGCAGTACCACTCAGCGAATTATTCGCAACGACAAGTTGCCGACCTACAGCTTCCGGCGAATTTAAACTGTCCAGCACAAGCGTCGCCAAAGTCTTGCCGACTGCAATATCTGGCAGCAACTTCACCTTGCTTGAATCGTTAGCAATGTTAAGTAGTGCATAAGCCGCCATCACAGACGATGAAAAGAAAGGGCCACAGTAAAGATGCTTACCCATCTCCTCCGCGACAACTCCTAGCTCAATCGAGCCAAACCCAAATCCACCAAATGCCTCGGGAATATGTGTGCCTGCAACTCCGACTTCTTCACATAGCTGACGCCAAACATCCTTATCGTAGCCGGCCTCCGAAGCCATCATCTCCCGCACACTTAAGGGTGTTGATTTGTCTTGCAGAAAACGCGCGACAACCTCCCGAAACTGTTCCTGATCTTCTGTAAATTCTGTCTGCATTAAAGGGTCCCTTGGCTAGACTCGTTCGATGATAATTGCGGGCGCCATACCACCCGCAGCACACATAGTGACAAGGCCCGTCGTCTTATCCCGACGCTCAAGCTCGTCAAGTACTGTGCCGATTAGCATCGAACCTGTCGCACCAATCGGATGGCCCAAAGCAATAGCACCACCATTCACGTTGAGCTTGTCATGGTCAACATTTAGATCGCGCATGAATTTCATCGGCACAACAGCAAAAGCTTCATTCACCTCGAAAAGATCAATGTCATCGAGGTTCATTCCGGCCTTCTTCAAAACCTTGTTGGCAGCATCAACGGGACCATTCAAAATGTATTCCGGTGAGTGTCCCATATTTGCCATCGCCCGCACCCGGGCTCGAGGTTTCAGTTCATTGCTACGGGCATATTCTGGCGACGCCAGAACCAGCGCAGCCGCTCCATCAACAATGCCTGAAGAACTACCCGCGTGATGCCGATGATCAACCTCCAGATCTGGCCAGGTTCTGTTCACCCACTCTCTGAAAGTCATGCCTGAATCCGCGAACGCCATATCCATTTGAGCTTCGAAAGCGGGTTTAAGTTGGCCGAGTTGTTCAGCAGTCGTCGCGGGTCTAGGATATTGCTCTGTGTCCAGTGCCAAAGAGCCGTCCGGATTGTAGACTGGCACTAAACTTCTTGTGAAAGCCCCACTCTCCAACGCTGCCCCTGCGCGTCTTTGACTCTCAGCGGAAAAGGCATCCAGTGAATCCCTGCTAAAACCTTCTTCGCTGGCAATCACGTCCGCAGCGATGCCCACGGATAACTGCGGATGGGCTTCACGGAGATCGATATTTCCTGCATCTAGCGTATTTGGTGGCTCCACCTCGCGATAGTAGGACATGACTTCAACCCCACCAGCGACGATCAAATCCTCCATGCCGCTCATAATAGTCGCGGCACCCAAATTCACCGAGGTAATCCCGCCGCCACAAAATCGGTCCAGCGTTACCCCAGATGCATTGATTGAAAATCCCGCATCCAGTGCTGCCATCCTACCAATACAGTTGCCCTGTTTCATGAATTGATGGCTGCAACTGACAATGACATCATCTATGTCACTGGTGCTGATATTCGTCCTCTCAACCAGCGATCGAAACACTGTTGATAATATTTTTTGCGGGTGAATTTCCGCAAGCGCTCCCCTTCCCTTCTTGCCAATTCCCCTCGGAGTTCTCGCGGCATCAATAATCCACGCTTCGTTCATACATTTGTTCCCCGGTGCATGCACCAATGGCCTATTGGTTTCTTGAGAACTATAACCCATTGCGTGCAGAGCATGTTATGACATACTCGTGATTTGAACAGGCTAAGCTGCGAACTCTTATGACCACGCCATTGACCGGACTCCGTATACTCGACCTTAGCCGCGGACCAGCGGCTGGACTCGCCACAATGATCCTTGCAGATTTTGGGGCAGAAGTGTTATCGGTCTCACGGCCGGGCATGACCGACCCCCTATCACAATCGCCCTCCTACCCAATGTGGAACCGCGGCAAAAACGGCATTAGCCTAGACTTCGATAATAAAACAGATAGCGAACAATTTGAGTCTCTTTGCGCAGGCGCTGACGTGCTAATTTGCAACTGGCGAGCAGCTGCGCTCGAAAAAAGAGGACTGGACTACAGCTCGATTTCCCAACGGCATCCCCATCTCATTTTCTGCCACATCACAGGATTCGGCCGCAACGGACCGCTTGCTAATCTTCCCGGCTATGAGCATGTCGCCGCAGCACTAGCAGGTCGAATGAACACATTTGCGGGTATTGTCGATCGCAATGGTCCAGTATTTTCCGCTCTGCAGGTAGCGACTTACGCCTGCTCCCAGTTCGCGACCTCAGGTATTCTCGCCGCATTATTGCAAAAGGGTCAGACAGGATCGGGCACGCTGGTTGAGACCAGCCTATTGCAGGGACTGCTGCCTTACGAACAGGGCCCGATGATCGGCCGTCAATTTGAATCACAGCTCGGTAATGTGTACGGCTCAGGCCCGGGTAATGAACCACCCATGCCAAGCCTTTATTATCATCCAGCGCAAGCCGGAGATGGGAAATGGGTACAGTTCGGCAATTTATTACCTCATCTTTTTGATAACTTTCTCATGGTGACAGATCTCATTGATGTTGTGGCCGACCCTGACTGGAACCCTGCTCAAATGATGTTACCGAGGGAGAAACATGAAGCGTTTCGAGAGCGCATGCTCCTTCGAATTCAGGAGAAACCCGCCGCAGAGTGGATTAGCGATTGTATCGAAAACGGCGGTGTTGTCGCGACGGCGTATCAGACGACACAGGAAGCGCTGAAAGATCCCGATATCATAGCCAACGGACACGCGATCCGTGGACCTGACAACAGCACGCAATTAGGCCCTATCGCGAGACTCACAAAAACGCCTGCATCGTTACACAGACAAACCCCTGATGACGAAACACTCGCTGCAAGTTGGCGCGATCACCCGCGCGAGGCCCCAACGACATGCAGCGATAAGCATCCCCTTGCGGGGATCAAAATCATTGAAATCGCTACGATTATTGCCGCACCTCTGGGCGCTTGCTTTCTGAGTGACATGGGTGCAGAAGTCATTAAAGTGGAACAAATCGGCGGCGATCCTTATCGAGGACTCGCAAAAGGTATTGGCTCTGCTCGTGTGAATGCCGGCAAGCAAAGCATCAGTCTTGATCTGAAATCTGAAGCCGGACGTGAAATTGTACTGAAACTTGTTAAAGATGCCGATGTGCTTATCCACAACTACAGGCCCGGCGTGCCGGAAAGACTAGGGTTTGGTTATGAGCAGGTAGCTGCGCTTAATCCTCAAATCATCTATTTGCAGAGCAACGGTTATGGCCCCGATGGACCAGGCTCACAACGTCCGAGCACTCACCCGATTCCTGGTGCCGCGATGGGAGGCGTCATGTATCAAATGGGCGACCGCGTGCCGGAAACACGCCAAGATATCGATAACCTGAAGCTCTGGACTCGCCGCATCATGCGCGCAAATGAGGTTAACCCGGATCCTAACACCGCAATGGCGGTGCAGACTTCTGTCATGCTCGGACTGGTTGCGCGGCAACGCACTGGGCTGGGCCAAAGAATTCTGATGGATATGTTTGGCGCTAATGCCTGGGCAAATTTCGACGATTTTGTCGACTATCCAGGCAAGCCCGCACGACCCATGCTAGATGAACTCGGCTTTGGATTGTCTCCAACTTACAGACTGTACGCTTGTGCAGATGACCAATGGGTATTCCTTGCCCTCGTCCATGATCATGAAAAGTTACGCTTTAGCAAACTGCTTGAACAGAGGGGTATTGCCGTACCTGCGCTCATCGAGCACACAGCGCAAACCGACGAACTTGAAGTTACCTCGTTTTTAGAGAGGCTTTTCCTTACCGATACCGCAGAGCACTGGCAGCAGAAATTTGTAGATCAAGGGATCGCTTGCGTCAGGTCAGATAACGCATCACCTGCGGATTTCTGGCTAAGCAACGAACAGGTCAAAGAGACCGAAATTACCCAGCGCGTCACTCATCCACAATGGGGAGCGTACCTACGACACGGTGCGGGTGTCACATTTGGCAGCGCTCAACCAGCGCTGACACCACCACCCTATGCAGGACAGCACAACAAGGACATACTTCTCTCACTGGGGTATTCGGAGGTAGATATTATGCAGTTTGAGCAACAACGCGTTATCTGGAGAGAGGCTGAATAGCTGCAAGCTATCCAGCCGTTTTATTACGCCTCGCCTCTACGTCGAGAAACTGCAAGCAAGATCAAACCCAATCCAAACAGAGCAAAGCCCGCAGGTGCCGGGAGCGGTACGGCTTGTCCAGACGAAATAGCACCGACAGCATCAATATCAGCTTCGCCGTAGGGGAATCCGCTTTGATTACCTGGTGTATCTGTCAATCTCACGTAGGAATATAGCTCGCCGACGTCAACCCCGACAATCGCATCGATATCAATGCCCGTTGGTTGGCCTAAAACGAAACCAAGATCAATCCAGTTTACATTGTTTGTCGATATCTCAACCTGAAACGATTCTACTGCTGAACCAATTTCAAAAATCCACAGATCGTTTTCGCTATCACCGGACGTCGTGAGCGAGTTATCGGTAAAAGCTACCGTCAGTGAGCCACCTTCGCCCAATGAAACTGCACCCTCCTACATACTATCATTATAATCAGGCGTGCCCAGCGCCTCTGCAGGACCCATGTAGGTGCCTCCGACATCACTACCTGGCATATAACTCACAACAAGGTCGGCGAAACTGATTGCCCCCTGCGGGAATTCAATTCCTCCGATTGGTGTCGCGCTAGCTTGGACGGCGACAAGTAATGAAGTTGATGCGACAATTGTACGAGCGAGACTAATCATGATCTTCCCTGATGCTAATTTGGTTTAAGTTTGAGCAAAAATCTGCAACTCTCATACCAACTATGTGATTTCAATTGTTCGGTAAGATAGAAATACATCTCAAATGCGATGTAAGATCAGTCGGGAAAAGTGAGGAGC
>ERZ1046876.2237-NODE-2237-length-11769-cov-4.202322_pt1 | contig 11769 bp, 11 predicted proteins | sample MGYA00383094_ERZ1046876 | MGnify/ENA primary metagenome ERZ1046876 (study PRJEB29581, sample SAMEA5548364) | metagenome | biome: marine; feature: coastal; material: water | depth 50 m | study: Short-term variability in the microbial, nano- and picoplankton... | reverse complement strand
TGGTCATGGGTGGACTTGAACCACCGACCCCAGCGTTATGAGTGCTGTGCTCTAACCAACTGAGCTACATGACCTTATACATTAAATCTAAAGTAGATTACATCGCCTTCATTGACAATATACTCTTTGCCTTCCTGTCTCCATACACCATTAGCTTTTGAAGCTTGCTCACTACCGCTTTTGACATAATCATCATAAGAAACAGTCTCTGCTCTGATAAATCCCTTTTGAATATCAGTGTGTATAATACCTGAACATTCTTGAGCATTGTAATACTTTTTTGCAGCCCATGCTCTTGATTCCTTTTCACCAGATGTAAAAAATGTTTTTAAGTCTAATAAGCTATAACCTGTTTTGATGATTTTTGATAAGGCAGATTCTTTTATTCCAAACTCTTCCATGAATTCTTTTTTTTCGTCATCAGAAAGTTCATTTAAGTCTGTTTCTACTTTTACGTTTACCTCGACTAGTTTTATATCCTCTGGTAGTGATCTCCTGAATGTATCTATTTCTTCTTTTGATGTATCTTCATTAATATTGGCAACCACAAACATTGGTTTTTGAGTTAGTAACTTTACGTCAGGAAAGTTTTCTTGAACTTTTTCTAAATCTTTTTTATTTAAAAATTGGTTGTTATTTAATTTAGTTAAAGCTGCTGTCGCTTCTTCTGTTAAAGCGGTTTTTTCTTTATCAGGTGTTTTGCTTTTTGTAATTCTGTTGGTCACACTTTCAAGAGTTGATATATCAGATAATATTAATTCTGTATTAATATCATTAAAATCAGATTCCGGATTAGGCTGACCATTTACATGAATTATATCGTCATCAATAAAAAATCTTACAACGTGTGCTATAGCGTCAGTATTTCTAATATGAGTAAGAAAATCATTTCCCAGACCTTCTCCTTTCGAGGCTCCTTTAATTAATCCTGCAATATCAACAAATTCTATGACAGCATTGATTTTACTTTTAGACGAGTTTAAGTCTGATAGTTTATTTAATCTATTATCAGGTACTTCAACTGTTGCTACATTTGGATCTATAGTACAAAAAGGGAAATTTTTAGCATCAATTTTTTGAGAAGTTAAAAGATTAAAGATAGATGACTTACCAACATTTGGCATTCCTACAAGTCCACACTTAAATCCCATTAGTATCACCATTTAAATTATTCATAAAATTAGCATAGGTGCCTTCAAATAAATCTTTATAGTTTTGGATAATAGTTTCAATGGCTGTGTGTATCAGGTCTTTATCATTTGGAGAAGGTTTACCTAAAACATAAGAAATAACATCTTCTTTAATAGCAGGTTTACCTATACCAATTTTTAGCCTCCAGAAATCTTTTGTGCCAAGTTTTTCAATTATATCTTTAATGCCATTATGACCACCACTTCCACCTGAAAATCTTAACCTAATTTTACCTGCTGCTAGATCTAAATCATCATATGCCACAATTATTTGGGAAGGATTTATGTTGGTATTCTTGATAAAGTTTTTTAGAGGTGTTCCGCTATCATTGATAAACGTCATCGGTTTTAAAAGAGAAATGGAAAAGTCATCTGACTGAAACTTTGTGTCATGATAGCCTTTTTTTAAATTATCTTTAAATGACAAATTGAGATGCTCTGTTAAAGAATCAATAAACCAAAAACCTATATTATGTCTAGTATTAAGAAATTTATTATCAGGATTACCTAGACCTACAATCAATGATGGAGGATTATCTTTGGGAATCATTTTAGGAAAAACTATTTACTGGCTTCTTCTTTACTTTCTTCAGCAGCTTCTGCTTTCTCTGCAGTAGCTTCACCTTCTTCGCCGTCAACAGGTGCAGCTTCAACTTCTTCTACTTTCTCAGCTTTAGGTTCATAACAACTTACTACAGGTGAGTCATGCTCTTCATCTACAGCTGTTGTAAATTCAACATCTTTTGGCATCTTAATCTCAGACATATGAATGCTATGACCAAGTTCTAGGTCAACAACGTCAATTTGAATATTCTCTGGTATATCTTTTGGCAAACATGATACTTCAAGCTCGGTTTGAATATGAGATATTATACCGCCACCAATCTTAACACCTGCACATGTGTCCTCATTAACGAACATAATAGGTACATTGACAACTACTGCTTTGTTTTTATCAACAGCAAAAAAGTCCATATGAGTAATAAATGATTTTCTTGGATCTCTTTGAAGATCTTTTAAAATAACATCGACAGTCTCTTTATCGATTTTAAGTTTGATGACATTACTATAAAACCCAGAGTCTCTAACTTGTTTTGAAACCTCATTAGCATCTAAAACAATATTGCTATTATCAATATCGCCATATACTACTGCTGGTATACCGTTTTCCTTTCTAATTTTCTTGGAAGTGGCTGTCCCTAAACTTTCTCTTTTTGTTGCTTGTAATGTGTATTCTGTATTCATAACTTATTTTTCAATGGATTATACTCTTATTCTATGAAAAGTGAACTAACAGATTCTTTATTATCGATTCTTCTTAGAGTCTCGGCTAACATTTCTGCAACAGTGATCTGTCTAATCTTACCGGTATCAATAATTTTCTTTGCAAGTTTGATCGTATCGGTAACAATTATGCCGTCAATTGTAGAGTTTGCAATGTTTTGATCTGCTTTTCCTGAAAAAATCGGATGTGTTATATATGCAAAAACAGATGACGCGCCTTTTTCCTTTAAAGCATCGGCTGCATGACACAAAGTACCTGCAGTATCACACATATCATCTACTATAATGCAGCATTTCCCTTTAATATCGCCTATAATCTGCATAACCTCTGATACGTTAGCTTCTGGTCTTCTCTTATCAACTATTGCTAAATCAGAATTTAATTGTTTCGCAAGAGCCCTAGCTCTTACTACCCCGCCAACATCAGGTGATACAACAATGACATCTTTATAATTTTGCTTGTGAATGTCTGCTAAAAATAATGGAGTAGCATAAACATTATCTACAGGGATATCAAAAAATCCCTGAATTTGATCAGCATGTAAATCAATTGTTAATAGCCTCTCTACACCCATACTTGTAAGCATGTTAGCTACAACTTTTGCTGTAATAGGAACCCTAGCTGAACGAGCTCTTCTGTCTTGTCTAGAATAACCAAAATATGGAAGAACTACTGATATTCTCTCAACAGAAGATCTTTTTAATGCATCTGCCATAATTAATAGTTCCATAAGATTATTATTAACTGGATCGCATAGCGGTTGAATTATATAGACATCCTGCCCTCTTACATTTTCCTCTATTTCTACAGAGATTTCTCCATCACTAAAAGTTTTTACCGAGGCTTTCCCTAAAGTTATACCAAGGTTTTTAGCAACCAACTTAGCAAGGTCTTTGTTGGCATTACCAGAAAATAACATTGAAGTTTTTATATCAACCATAATTGTATCCAAAAGCTGGGGTGGAAGGATTCGAACCTCCGAATGACAGGATCAAAACCTGCTGCCTTACCGCTTGGCTACACCCCAAATTATTATGAAAAAATATCATACGATTCTAGACTACTCACTATTTTTGATCTGTATTTTCGTCCAATTTCCTTATTGGCTTTATTAGCACTTTCGTAATCGTCATACTCAATATATAGCGTGCTTCCTGTACCGGACATTCTAACGCTACCAAACGAGGAAAGCCAATATTTTGTGTCTTTAAGTTGAGGATATTTGACGAATACAGTATCTTCAAGGCAGTTATATTTAGAATTACTTAAGTCAGTATTAGTAGCATTACTTGAAAAATACTTTGGAGATAATGATTGAAATATCTGTTGTGTTGAGATGCTTATGTCTGAAAATATTAAAACAAAATATTTTTTAGAAGAAACAAGGCTCTCTATTACATCGCCCTTGCCTCTAACACACGCTGCTCCACCCTCAATGAAAAATGGAACGTCCGAACCTATATTTTGAGAAATCTTTAATAATTGATTTTTAGATAAATTTAAATTAAATAACGAGTTGATTGCAATTAATGTAACAGCAGCATTTGAACTTCCACCGCCTAATCCAGCTCCAATAGGAATATTCTTTTTTAAAAATATATCTACACCAATTTCTTTATTACTTTCAACAGAAATAAATTTATATGCTTTAGTAATTAAATTATCTAATGGATTAATTAACTTTGAGTCTGTGGTGAAGTTTATACTTTTATTATTATTCTTTTTGAATGCCAAACAATCATATAAATTTATTGTTTGAAATATACTTTCAAGATTATGATAATCATCTTTTCTTTTATTTAAAACATGTAAACATAAATTAAGCTTCGCGAACGATTTACAATTTAGCTGCGTCATTTTTATTCCTATCAAAAATCTTAAGTAATTTTTTATTTTTAGGATTATCTGAAATAGATTCTCTTATAACAGAACGAGCTTTATCATCAAAACCATTCTTTAAAAGAATTTCATAAAAATGAATAACAATTTCTGGATCTTGATTTTTAGCATATGCAAGAGACGCATATTTATATGCGTTCTCATATGACCCTTGTAAATAAAGTATCCAAGCAAGGCTATCTAAAATAGCTGCATTGCCCGGATCAATGTTTATCGCTTTTCTTATAAGTTCTTCTGCATAGTTAAGTTGAGTGTCATGCAGAGAAAGACTATATCCGTATGCATTCAAAGCGATTGAATTGTATGGGTTAAATTTAATCATAACTTCAAAATCTTTACTCATATTTGAGATATTCCCGAGTTTTTCATAAGCTAGAGCACGAGAATATAAAGCTCTCTCATTATTTGGAAATGATTTTAAAATCTGATTAGATATGTCTATGATATTTGTCGGATCATAAACTTCCTCATGAATAGATAATTTTAGTAATAAAGAATTTAAAAGATTATTTTTGGTTTTTATTTTAATTTCTTGATCAATATATTTTAATGCTTTATTTAAGTTATGTTTTTTTAATAAAGCTTTAGCAATATTTAATATTTTAGTATTAACAAACGTTCCTTGTTCAATTCTATAGTAGTGTAATAGCGCTTCATCATATCTTTCATTTAAATAATCAATTTGACCTAAAAAGAAATTAATATTATCTGATGAGTATGTTTTTGATAACAAAATATTAAAATATTTTTCAGATAAACTATAATAGCTTTTATCGAAACACAGTAAAGCAACTCTAAACATAAAATCATCATCAGATGGATCAATGTTAATCAACTTTTCAATTAGTGTAGTTGCTAATTCAGTATTTCCAATTTTCAGATAAAGCGTAATAAGTTCTATAGAAACCTCTCGATCAGTCATAGATGAAGAGTTAATATAACTTTCTAAAATATCAATTGCTTTTGGGTCTTCATTTAATTTGGAAAGCGAATTTGAATATTTTCTAATCAATATTCTATTACCTTCAATATCAATTTCTTCTATAAAAGGTATTACAAGACTGTCCAAATTATTTTTTTGTAAAATATTGATATAAGATAAAAGAAGTAATTCGTCATTATACCGCGATAGATTCTTATTAAAGTATTCAACTATATTATTCACAATTAGGTTTCTTGAGAGGATATCTTCAAGATCAATATATGATTTATTATTTTTTTTAGAATAAACACTATAAAGATAATCAAAATGCTTATTAGCTAAATCATATTTTCCAAGTTCAATGTTAGTTGCGAAAGCAATTTTATGAGCATATATATTTGATTGATCAATTTCTAACCATCTATTAAGTATAGTTGTAATTGAATCATATTTTCTAAGATCGCGTGCTTTGTTGATCATGTTAAAAAAATCATTTTCGTCTTCAAAGTATTGAATGTTAGATGTAAAAATATTCAGCGCATCGCTATGTTTATTTTTATGCAACATAAGCTCAATAACAATTTTGTAATACATTGAGCTATACTTATAAGTAGAGCCCGCATACGAGGTTTTGTATGTGATTTGTGTCGATTTTTCACTGCTTTGCGAGCCACAAGATACAAGGAATATAAGCATAATTAATGTTATAAATTTTGTATTTTTTACCATGTATGTATAATAGCACATGCTAATATGTTAATAGGGAAAACATAAATGACCATATCAGTAATAGGGCTAAATCATAAGTCGGCAAGTATCGATGTCAGAGAGAAGTTTTCTTTTACCGTAGAAGCGTCCGCTTTATTACTAAGAAGAATAAAAAAAAATCCTAAGATAAATGAGATAATACTAGTTTCAACGTGTAACAGAACTGAAATTTATACTGATAGCGAAACTGGCGCTCAAGATGTTAAAGACTGGCTAATGACTGAACAAGAGTATCAATCATTCACAAATCATATGTATATTCATCAAGAAGAGGATGCAATTAAGCATTTGTTTAAAGTCGTGTCTGGATTAGATTCTATGGTCGTAGGAGAAAGTGAAGTTTTAGGACAAGTTAAAACTGCATATAAAGTTGCATTAGAAAATAAAACAATTGATAGTAAATTAAAAAGATTATTTGAGTATTCGTTTGCAGTTGCAAAAAACGTAAGAACAAATACTGATATAGGTGGGAATGCAATATCATTTATGTACACATCTATTTTATTAATTAAGAAGGTTTTCTCGATAATAGAAGAAAAAAAATGTTTATTAATAGGAGCGGGTGAAATGACAGAACTTGCGCTTAAATATCTAAAATCGAATAATGTAAATGACATTACTATATGTAATAGAAAAGAAGAAAAAGGAAAAAAACTAGCTTCTGAAAATGATTGCAGATACTCTCATCTAAACAACTTATCCACAATTATTCATGAATATGACATTATTATTACGTCAACCTCAAGTTCTCTTCCGCTTATAGGCAAGGGTAATATAGAAGATGCTCTAAATAAAAGAAATAATGAGTCTCTTGTTATTATTGATTTGGGTGTACCAAGAGATGTTGAGTCTCAAATAAAAACGCTAGATAACGTATATCTTTATACAATTGATGATTTAGGTGAAATCATTGAACAAAATTATAAAATCAGAGAAAAATCTATCAAAGAAGCTGAAGAAATTATTAAATTTAAAATAGTAGAGTATAAAAATTGGCTATCAGAGAATAATAGCTCTGAAATTATAAAAAATTATAGAGATTATGTTGATGATATAACTAATGGTATCGTTATTAAGGCGAAAAGGATGTCTAAAAATGGAGATGACATAAACGATATTATTGATTATGTTTCTGAATCAATTAAAAATAAGCTTGCGCATGAAACTACTGTAAAGTTGAAAGAGCTGTATCCACATCTCGATCAAGATAAGATTGAACATCTTAATAATCTTTTTAAAGAAAACTAATGAATCAGGACCTAAGAGAAAAACTTGAGAATTACCTCTCAAGTTACAAAGATATTACTGAAAAATTAAGTTCACCAGAAGTGTATTCGGATAGAATTCTTATGAAAAATCTCAATCAAGAACTGACTAAACTAGAACCTGGTGTAAAATTATTTCAAAGGTATCTCTCTGTTGAAAAATCTATATCAGATACACAAGAATTATTAGAAGATGATGATAAGGAAATGAGATCGATAGCTCAAGAAGAATTAAAATCATATGAAAAAGAGTTAGTAGAGATTGAATCTAAAATCATTGAAGCCACTGTTGAGAAAGATCCAAATGATTCGAGAGACATATACATGGAAATAAGAGCAGGAACTGGTGGTGAAGAAGCTGCTATTTTTGCTGGCGACTTATATAAAATGTATTCAAAGTTTTCTGAAAAAAACAAATGGAACATTGAAATAATAAATAGCAATATCAGCGATCATGGAGGTTTTAAAGAAATTATTTTTAAAATTACTGGTAAGAATGTATACAGTAATCTGAAATTTGAATCTGGAACACACAGAGTACAAAGAGTTCCAAATACTGAAACGCAAGGAAGGGTTCATACGTCCGCTTCTACTGTAGCAGTATTGCCAATAATTGAACAAGTCGATGATATAGAAATTAATCCATCAGATTTAAGAATTGATACTTACAGAGCATCTGGAGCAGGCGGACAACATGTAAATAAAACAGACTCTGCAGTAAGAATAACTCATATACCAACTGGAATAGTATCTGAGTGTCAAGATGATCGTTCACAACATAAGAATAAGGCTAAAGCTTTGGAATATCTTCACTCAAGACTATTGTCAGCTGAGCAAGAAAAACAAAAAAAAGATACAGATGAAAGTAGGAAAAAACAAGTTGGGTCAGGAGATAGATCAGAAAGAATAAGAACATATAATTTTCCTCAAGGTAGAGTCACAGATCATAGAATTAATTTAACTCTCTACAAACTAGAACAACTAATAGAAGGAGACATTGAACCTCTAATAGATGCACTAATTGAAGAATCAAGAAAATAATGAAAATTTTGCAAGCTCTAAAAAAAGCTGCAGACTATTTAGAGAAAAATACTAATCAATCACCTCAAGAATCAAAAATAGAAGCTGTTTCAATTTTTGTAAAAATATTAAATATAAAAAAATCAATCCTATACTCAAGTTATGATAAAGATATTTCAATAAATGATTATCACAAAATAGAAAAAATATTAAATATCAGAAAAAATAAAATACCATTATCTTATATTCTAAATAGTCATTCGTTTTTCAAAGAAGAGTTTTTTGTAAATAAAAATGTCTTAATACCTAGACCAGAGACAGAGAGTATAATTAATGAAATCTTGTTGCAAGGCGATGAATTCTTTAAACAGAAGAAAAAATGTATTTTTTTAGATGCAGGAAGTGGATCAGGATGTGTTGGTATCACTCTTGCTAATGAAAGACCTAAATGGGAAATCATTTTGTCGGATTTATATATCGAGGCTTTAGAAGTAGCCAAAATTAATTTAAAGCTGTCTAATTATAATAATATAAATTTATTGTGCGCTGATTGGTTAGCCCCTTTTAAACAGAATTCACTAGATTTCATTTTTAGTAATCCTCCTTATATTGCTATTGATGATAAAGCAATTGAAAGATCTGTTGTATCGAATGAGCCATCTACAGCACTTTTTTCTGGGGCAGATGGACTCGCTGATATAAAAAAAATTATAAGTTTATCAAAACACGCTCTATCCTCATCGGGAATCTTATTTATGGAAAATGGTATTGAGCAATCTGATGCGATTACTTCCTTACTAGAATTAAATGATTTTACAGACATAAGAGTACACTTAGATTATAATGGCGTTGGACGATTTACTTCATCACGGAAACATAGTGGATAAAAATACGATTATAAAACTGACTCAATTATCTAAATTAAGCATACCAGAAAGTGATATTGATGAGCTTTCTAAAAATTTAGACAATATATTAAAACTTATTAGTGAAATTGATGCAGCTCCTACTGAGGGAATGGAGCCGATGGCACATCCTTTAGATTTTAGTCAGCCATTACGTGATGATATATCAAAAAACGATATAAATAGAGATGAAAATCAAAATGACTCGTCTAAAACAAAAGATGGCTATTATACTGTTCCAAAAATATTAGATTAAATATGACATATAAATCTGTAAAAAAAACAATTGACGCTATTAAAAAGAAAGATGTGAGTGCTACAGAGCTTACGCAAGAATATTTTAATTTGATTAAAAAGAATGACAAAGATCTTAATTGTTTTATAACTCTTACCGAAGAAAAAGCGTTACAAAAAGCAGGTGATATCGATAAAGATATTTCAAAGAATAACCTAAAACCCCTATCAGGATTACCAATCGCGCAAAAAGATATATTTTGTACTAAAGGAGTAAAAACTTCCTGTGGATCTAAAATGCTAGACAATTTTATAAGTCCTTATGATGCAACAGTTATAGAAAAACTTAATGAAGCTGGGACAATCATGTTGGGAAAAACAAATATGGATGAATTTGCAATGGGTTCATCTAATGAAACCAGTTTCTATGGGCCAGTAAAAAATCCTTGGGATACAGATTATGTACCTGGTGGCTCATCAGGTGGTTCAGCATCTGCAGTAGCTGCTAGAATAGCACCTTGCTCTACAGGAACTGATACTGGAGGATCAATTAGACAGCCTGCATCCTTATGTGGAATTTGTGGTTTGAAACCTACTTACGGAAGAGTATCAAGATTTGGTATGATTGCTTTTGCATCTAGTCTTGATCAAGCAGGATTATTTACAACTGACGCGCTTGATGCGGCAATACTATTAAAAGAAATATCGGGTCATGATCCTAAAGATTCTACTAGTTCAAATGTAGATGTGCCTGATTACTATGATTACTGTGTCAATGGTAAAGAAATGTTCACGATTGGCATACCTGAAGAGTTTGTCAAAGATTTAAATGATGATGTTAAAGATACGTTTTACCAATCAGTTAAAGTCTTAGAGAAAATTGGTTGCAAAATAAAAACAATCAATCTTCAACATACGGGATTAGGAGTCTCTGCATATCAAGTAGTTGCCCCAGCAGAGTGCTCATCTAACTTATCAAGATTTGATGGCGTACGATTTGGTCACCGATCTAAAAATATGTCTAATTTAGAGGAACTATACAGAGAGTCTAGATCAGAAGGTTTTGGTAAAGAAGTTAAAAGAAGAATATTAGTTGGAACATATGCATTATCTGCTGGATATTACGATGCATACTATTTAAAAGCACAAAAAGTTAGAAACTTAATAGCTCAAGATTTTAAAAATGCATTTAAGGAAGTTGATTTAATTTTAGGTCCTACCACTCCAGATAAAGCATTTAAAATAGGAGAAAAAATGAATGATCCTATAGCTATGTATCTGTCTGATGTCTATACAGTAAGCACTAATTTAGCAGGACTTCCAGCCATGTCTATACCCATGGGATTTAAAGAAGGTATGCCTTTAGGTTTACAGATAATTGGCAATCATTTTGATGAAAAGAATATTCTCAAAATATCACACTTGTTTCAAAAAGAAACAGATTGGCATGAAAAGGAGCCGGGTGAGTAATATGTGGGAAACTGTAATAGGTCTAGAGATACATGTTCAACTAGCAACTCAAAGCAAGTTATTTTCATCTTCATCTACAAATTTTGGATCTGAACAAAATACACAAGCATCTATCATAGATCTAGCTATGCCAGGAGTTCTTCCGGTTTTGAATAGAAGCGCAGTAGACATGGCAATAAAGTTTGGATTATCAGTTGATGCTAAAATTGCCAGTAAATCTATATTTGCACGTAAAAATTATTTTTATCCTGATTTACCAAAAGGTTATCAAATTTCTCAATATGAATTACCTATAGTATATGAAGGTAAATTAGAAATTAATCTAGACGGTAAAAATAAAACTATAGGAATAACTAGAGCTCATCTAGAAGAAGATGCGGGAAAATCAATTCATGATCTATATAATGGTGAAAGTGCAATTGATTTGAATCGTGCGGGGACTCCATTAATAGAAATTGTATCTGAGCCTGATATGCGCAGTGCAAAAGAAGCGGTAGCTTATGCCAAAAAGATCCATGCATTGGTTCAATATATTGAAATTTGTGATGGCAACATGCAAGAAGGTTCATTCCGTTGTGACGCGAATGTTTCTATTCGCCCCATGGGCCAAGAGGAGTTAGGTACACGTGCTGAGCTTAAAAATATTAACTCATTTAAATTTTTAGAGCGCGCTATTAATCTTGAAGTTGAACGTCAGCAAGATATTTTAGAAGAGGGTGGCTCAGTTGTTCAAGAAACGCGTTTGTATGATGCGGTTAAGCACCAAACTCGCTCAATGCGCTCTAAAGAGGAAGCTAATGATTATCGTTAC
>ERZ1046876.2236-NODE-2236-length-11777-cov-15.223767_pt1 | contig 11777 bp, 8 predicted proteins | sample MGYA00383094_ERZ1046876 | MGnify/ENA primary metagenome ERZ1046876 (study PRJEB29581, sample SAMEA5548364) | metagenome | biome: marine; feature: coastal; material: water | depth 50 m | study: Short-term variability in the microbial, nano- and picoplankton... | reverse complement strand
AAAAGTTCGTCTAATGTTCCAAATCCTCCAGGCATAACAACAAAAGCCTGAGCATATTTCATGAACATTACTTTTCTAACGAAAAAATAATCAAAGTGTAATGACTTATCATCATCAATATAAGGGTTCTCACTCTGTTCAAACGGAAGTTCAATACTTAAACCTACGGAAGGTCCTAAAGCTTTTTTAGCTCCCTTGTTAGCGGCTTCCATTATTCCTGGGCCACCACCACTAATTATTCCAAATCCAAGATCTACTATTTTTTCAGAAATTTCGGTTGTTAATATATAATGTGGATGATCTGGTTTTGTTCTAGCAGAACCAAATATTGATACACAAGGGCCTATCTTACTAAGTTTCTCAAATCCATCTACAAACTCACCCATGATTTTAAAAACTGACCATGAATCATTTGTTTTTACCTCATTCCATCCTTTTAAATTTTTACTATGCATAAAACTAAGTTAGTTCTTTTTTTAAATACACTGCTGTAGGACTCTTATCAATATTAATCAATTCTTCAGGTTTACCACTGAAAATAACCTGTCCTCCTAATTTTCCTCCACTAGGACCAATTTCAATAATATGATCAACAGTTTTAATAACATCCATATTATGTTCTATGATTATAACAGTATTTCCTTTATTTACAAGTTTATTAATCATTTCAAGTAAAACCTTAATATCCTGAAAATGGAGACCTGTCGTAGGTTCGTCCAATATATAAATGGTATTTCCCGTATCCTTTTTTGACAGCTCTGAAGCTAACTTTATTCTTTGTGCTTCTCCACCAGATAATGTTGTTGATTGTTGACCTAAAGTAACATAACCTAACCCTACTTCTTTTAACGTTTTTAATTTTCTTAAAATTTTTGGAAAATTTTCAAAAAAATCACAACTCTCATTTATAGTCATGCTTAAAATATCAGCAATAGATTTACCCTTATACCTAATTTCTAAAGTTTCTCTATTAAATCTTTTTCCTTGACAGTCATCACAATTAATATAAACATCTGGAAGGAAATTCATTTCTATTTTTCTCAATCCTCCACCTTGACATGTTTCACATCTTCCCCCAACAACATTAAAACTAAATCTGCCAGGTTTATATCCTCTTATAAGAGATTCTTGTGTCATGCAAAACAAAGACCTAATATCACTATATACACCTGTATATGTTGCAGGGTTACTTCTAGGTGTTCTTCCAATTGGAGATTGATTAATCTCTATAACCTTATCAATATGTTTCAATCCATTAATTTTTTTATAGGGAAGAGGTTCTTTAACTCCGTTAAAAAAATGATTATTTAATATTGGATATAAAGTTTCATTAATTAAAGTAGATTTTCCACTTCCTGAAACTCCTGTAACACCAATCATCAAACCAAGTGGAAAATCAACACTTATATTTTTTAAATTATTTCCTGTACATCCTTCAATACTTAACTTGTTTTTTGATATTCTTCTTGTTTCTGGAACCGGAATACTTTTTATGTTTTTTAAAAATTGAGAGGTTACTGTATTAGTTTTTAAAATTTCTTTATAAGTTCCATTAAAAATTATTTCACCACCATTTTTTCCAGCAAGTGGACCAACATCAATTATACAATCAGCTTTCTCCATAATTTCCTTATCATGCTCTACAACAATTATGGTATTACCCAAGTCTCTTAGTTTTTTAAGAGATTCAATTAACTTTGAGTTATCTCTTTGATGAAGTCCAATACTTGGTTCGTCCAATATATATAAAACGCCAACCAATTGAGATCCTATTTGAGTGGCTAATCTGATTCTTTGAGATTCACCACCAGAGAGTGATTTAGTAGGTCTGTTTAAAGAAAGATAATCTAAACCTACGTTTAATAAAAAATCTAAACGTTTATTAATTTCTTTTATTATTTCTGATCCAATTATTTTATTTCTATCACTAAGTTTTGATTCTACAGAATTAAACCAGTTTTTTAAATCGATAATATCTAAACTACTTAAATCATGAATGTTTTTATTGTTTATAAGAAAATAACTTGATTCTTTATTTAGTCTGGACCCATTACAACTTTCACATTTAACATTATCCATAAATCCATTCGCCCATCTTTTTATTCTAGCACTATAGATTTCGTTTGCTTGATTTTCAATAAAAGGTATAACACCCTCAAAATCTATTTCATACTTTCTTGTCAAACCCAATGATTTTGATTCTACAGAAAATGATTCGTTCCCCCCATATAAAATAATATCCAATGCTTTTTTGGGAATCTTGCTAATAGAATCTTTAATACTAAATTTATATCGTTCAGAAATTGTTTCGATTTGTTTGAAAATCCAGCTATTTTTATAATTACCTAAAGGTAAAAGTCCACCGTTCTGTATTGAAATACTTTTGTCAGGAAGAACTAAATCGATATTTACTTTATTTAATTTTCCTAAACCATTACATTTTTTACACATTCCCTTAGGAGAATTAAACGAAAATGAATTTGGTTCAGGTTTTTCATAAGATATTCCAGTCGAGGGACATATCAAACTTCTACTATAATATGTGTTAGAATTGTCTTCTTCATTAACAATTAACAATGAATTATTTCCATGATACATTGCAGTAATTAAACTGTCTTTTAATCTCTTTTTAGATGTTTCGTTATTTTTTAATATTATTCTGTCAATAACAATTTCTATATCATGTATCTTATACCTGTCTAGTTTCAAGTTTGGTTTTAATTCAGTAATAACGCCATCTATTCTAGCTTTTAAAAAACCCTGTTTTTGAATAGAAGAAAAAAGTTCTCTGTAATGGCCTTTTCTTGCTTGAACAACAGGGGATAGGATAGTAATTTTTTTATCTTTAAAATTATTAAAAACCAGGTCAATAATTTCATCATCAGTGTAACTGATCATTTTTTCATTTGAATTATAACTATATGCTTCACCCACTCGGGAATAAAACAATCGTAAATAATCATATATCTCGGTTATAGTTCCTACAGTTGATCTTGGATTTTTTGATGTTGTTTTTTGCTCAATTGCAATTACTGGAGAAAGTCCATCAATTTTATCAACATCAGGTCTTTCTAATCCTCCTATAAACTGTCTTGCATAGGCTGAAAAAGTTTCAATATATCTTCTTTGTCCTTCAGCATAAATAGTGTCAAACGCCAGAGAGGATTTACCACTTCCAGAAATACCTGTAATAACTACAAATTTATTTCTTGGAATATTTACATCAATATTCTTTAAGTTATGTACTCTTGCGCCTTGGACTAAAATGTTATTACTCATTTAAAAAATCAAGGTTGCAAATTACGATAATATATATAATTTTAAGAACAAGTTTTATTTAATATCCAATACTTTTATCGTCACCTCTTTTATCTTCTCCACCATGAAATATTTTATTTTCATCAATATGTATTGCATCAACACGACCAATAGTAGAATGATTGGAGTTTAATAAGTATCCTTTGTTAACTAAATTAACTTTGACTTTTTCTGTAAATATATTTTTTTCATAAAATATTTTATCAGGAAGCCAAGTGTGATGAAATCTGGAGGCATCTACAGATTTTTGCATATTAAAATCAAATTCATAAAAATTTAATAATGTTTGTAGCACAGAGGTAATAATTGTTGGTCCTCCTGGGCTTCCTAAAACCATTGAAAGTTTTCCGTTTAATTCTATAATTGATGGTGTCATAGAACTCAACATACGCTTTTCGGGTTCAATTGAATTTGTTTTTCCACCTATCAGTCCATACATGTTGGGAGAACCTGGTTTAATAGAAAAGTCATCCATTTCATTATTTAAAAAAAATCCAAGTTCAGGAGATATCAGTTTTGATCCATAATTACCGTTTAATGTTGTAGTAACTGAGACTGCATTTCCAAATTTATCAACAATTGAATAATGAGTAGTTTCATTGGTTTCATTAATTAATAATTTACCAGGACTAATATTTTCAGATGGCTGAGCGGTGTCAAAACTAAATGAGTTAAATCTTGATTTTATATAGTCTTTATTTAATAATTCCTTTGTTGGAATATAATTAAAATCAGGGTCACCTAAATATCTACTCCTATCTGCAAAAGATAGTTTTTCTGCCTCAACTAATAATTGAATATACTGTTCACTGTTATGACCTAATTTATATAAATTATAATTTTCTATCATTTGTAAAATCTGACCTAAGACAACTCCACCGCTAGAGGGTGGGCCCATTGTAATTATATTTAGATTTTTATATTTTAATTCCAACGATTCTCTCCAAACAGGTTTGTATAATGCAAAGTCTTCTTTAGTAATAATTCCACCTTTTTTAATTATGTAAGAAGACAGTGTGTTTGCTATTTCTCCTTTGTAGAACTCATCAACTCCATTATTAGATAATTGAGTAAGGGTTTTACCTAAAGGCTTATTTATAAATAAATCATTCTTTTTAAAAGTCTTATTAAACAATTCTATAGAATCATTTAATTTCAATATTAAATCTTTATAATTATTAATTGTTTTTACTTGCTTTGAAGTCAGTCTGTAACCATTATTAGCTAAATCTATTGCTGGTTGAAACAATTCTTTTATTGGAAGAGTTCCAAATTTATCATGAATCTCAAATAATCCTGCAATAGTTCCTGGAACTCCAATAGCTAAAGCCCCGTTTTGACTTAATCCTTTAATCACTTCATTATTATTATCTAAATACATCTCTGATTTAGAGTTAATAGGCGCTTTTTCTCTAAAATCAAGAGTTCCGTTTTTACCGTCTGATAATCTGTAAACCATAAAGCCTCCACCACCAAGATTACCTGCATTAGGATAAACAACGGCGAGCGCTAAATCTGTAGCAATCATAGCATCAAATGCATTTCCACCTCTTTTAAGTATATCTACACCTACTTTTGAAGCTTCATGTTTAGCAGAAACAACCATTCCGTTTTTATATGTTTTATTTTCACAAGAAATTAATAGGATTATAACTAGCAAATAGAAAAGGTAATTTTTGAACATAGTTGTAAATGTTTTTATATAAAACTAATATAAAATATTAATCTAGTTGTATCTTTGATGTATGACTTTAATTAAATCAATTTCAGGTATTAGAGGTACAATTGGGGGTGAATTTGGAGACAATCTTACTCCAATAGATGCTGTGAATTTTGGTTGTGCATATGGACAATGGATTTTAAATAGAAATCCTAATAAAAAATCAACTGTAGTTATCGGAAGAGATGCTAGAATTTCCGGTCAAATGATTCAAAACTTTGTTCAAAATTCTTTAATATCACTTGGGATTAATGTAATCGATTTAGATTTATCAACAACACCTACTGTTGAATTAATGGTAAAGGAACATAATGCTGAAGGTGGAATAATTATTACAGCAAGTCATAATCCGACAGAATGGAATGCTTTAAAATTATTAGATGAAAATGGAGAGTTTTTAAATTCTTCTGAGGGTGAAAAAATTGTAAAAATTTCTGAATCAAAAAAATTTATCTTTTCAAACGTTCATGAGCTAGGTAAAATTACTAAGTCTGACGATTCTATGAAAAAACATATCGAATCTGTATTAAACTTGAGTTTAGTTAATGTAGAAAAAATTAAATCAAAAAAAATTAAAGTTGTAGTAGATGCTGTAAATTCTACAGGAGGACTAATTGTTCCTGATTTTTTAAAAGAATTAAATATTGAAGTTATTAAACTTTATTGTGAACCAAATGGAGATTTTCCACATAATCCTGAACCATTAAAAAAGAATCTAACAGAATTATCAAAAAAGGTTATTGAATGTAATGCTGATTTAGGTATTGCTGTAGATCCTGATGTTGACAGACTAGTGTTTGTATGTGAAGATGGTGAATTGTTTGGAGAAGAAAATACTCTTGTTGCTTGTGCTGACTACGTCCTTTCTAAAACACCGGGTACAACTGTGTCTAATTTGTCTTCATCACGAGCACTAAATGATATTACCAAAAAACATAATCAAGTTCATTATTACAGTGCGGTTGGTGAAGTAAACGTAGTAGATAAAATGAAGAAATGTAAAGCAGTAATAGGAGGAGAAGGAAATGGGGGAGTAATATATCCTGAAAGTCATTACGGTAGAGACTCAATTGTTGGAATTGGTTTGTTTTTATCATTGTATGTTCAGCGAGGATTAATTGCTAGTAAGTTACTTGAAACATTTCCTAAATACTTTATGGTTAAAGAAAAAATAAATCTTTCTCCTTCATTAAATGTTGATAATATTTTAAGTCAAATTGCCGAAAAATATAAGAATGAAAAAATTGATTTAGTGGATGGAGTAAGAATTGATTTTAAAGAGAGTTGGGTACAATTAAGAAAATCTAATACAGAACCAATAATTAGAATTTATAGTGAAGCTAAGAGTATCGATAAAGCTTCAGAATTAATTAAAGAAATCGAAATTTTAATTAAAAATATAATTAATTAATCTTTTGGCGCTTTATCCTTGTGTTTAAACCTGTTATGTGTCCAATAATAATATTCAGGAATTTCTCTTATTTGCTTTTCTAGCTTATTTAAGTATATATCAGTAATCTGATAGTCTTCATACTCATTTGGAAATTCAGAAATTAATTCTACAACTACCTTATAATGACCTCTTTTAACCTTTACTACTTTACCAAAAACAACAGGAATATCATGTTGTTTAGCTATTCTTTCTGAACCCGTGAAAACAGGAACCTTAATTCCTAAAAACTCCTTCCAGTAGGTTACAGACCTAATTTGAGCTGATTGATCAGCTGCCATCCCATATAAAAACAATTTATTTTCTTTAAGTTGTTTTTTTATATATGATCCGGCCTCGTATCTAGAAATTAATTTTGAGCCGTGTCTTAATCTAAATTTCTTAATTAGTACTTCTAGACTTTTATTTGATAGGGGAGTGTAAACTGCAAAAGGAAGCTGAGGAACATGATAATTAATAGACAAAAACCATTCAAAACCACCGTAATGAGATGTCATAAACATCACACTTTTATTCTTTTTTTCGAAATCATAAAAAATCTTAGGATTCTCGATGTAAAATCTTTTTTTCATCTCTTTTGGAGACATTGAATAAAATTTTAACATTTCAAAAAACACATCGGTAAAATGTCTGTAAAATTCTTTTTCAATTCTAATTAAATCTTTCTTTGATTTTGCAACTTTTGATAATTCAAGATTTTTTCTTACAATTTTTCTTCTAAAACCTATTACGTAATATGATAGATAAAAAATTATATCTGAAATAAAATACAATAATTTAAAGGGCAGAATCGATATAAATAAAAGTAACGGGTAAATAAAAATTTTTGTTATTAAATTCATCATTACAAATCTATCATATTATTATCATAATTAATTGATTATAATTAAATTCATATAAGAATGTTTTTATATATTTAATATAATTTAAAAATTTATTATGAAAAAATTAACAACATTATTATTACTATTTTTTGTTTTAAGTGTTTATTCTCAAGACAGAACTCATTGGCATGCTTATTCATTTTCAATAGATGGATCTGATGAAGAAGCGGTAGTTGCTTTACTAGACAAACAATTTTCAACAAATAAAGCTGAGGGAATTACAGCTTATTTATACAGTGTAATGTTTTCAGACTCTGAATTTGATGTAACACACCAAGTTATTTTCACTGGAAATGCTGATGCTTTTAACACGATGTGGTCCTCAGGTCCAAATGTAGAAACACAATTATTTTTTAGTAAAATGAATAATTATTTTAAAGAGGGCGGAAGTTCAGGAAATGGAACTACAGTATTAAATTTTAATTCAGAAACTGTGTTTCCTTTTCAAGTAGTTTCAATAGTTAATTCTAAATCTTGGTCAAGTCGAGATATTATGAGAAGCACTATGAAAAGTTTAAATGAAAAATATCCTAGAAAAGATAGAGGGACAATTCACGGAAACATTAGAAGTGGAGTTCATCCAGAGGGAACGCATTATTTTGTTGCAGGATACAATTCGTATGGTGATTTATTAGAATCTGATAGAGATTTCAGAATAAGTAACCCTAATTACATGAAAGACAGACTTAAAATGAATAAGGATGTTGATTGGAGCACTTTCAAAACAGTAAGAAAATTCACTAGAGTTTTAGTCAAAAAATGGTAATGATTAAATTATTATAAAAAACTAACCCGGAACTTGTTCTGGGTTTTTTTTTATATACTTTTGAAAAATGCTTTTTATAATTATTATCATTACATGTGTATTTTCTATAAAAGGGTTCAAAGATTTAGGTTTTTTTAACAAATATAAATTTCAAATTCAGTCAATTAATAAAGGAGAGAAGTACAGGATGTGGTCTTCGGCATTCTTACATGCTGATTATAGTCACTTATTTTTTAACTTATTTACTTTGTGGGTTTTTTCTGGTGCAATTTTAATGAAACTTGGAGGGTTCTATTACATAGTAATCTATTTTTTAAGTCTTTATTTTGGTAATTTTTTTACATTAAAACAACATAAAGATCAGGTTTTATACTCTGCTGTTGGTGCAAGTGGAGCAGTTACTGGAATTGTTTATTCCTCTATATTATTATTTCCAGATATGAAACTAGCTTTAATATTTTTTCCAATACCATTACCATCATATGTTTTTGGTTTATGCTATATTTTGTATTCAATATACGGAATGAAAAAAAACACTGGGAATATTGGACATTCATCACACCTAGGAGGAGCTATAGCTGGAATGATCATTACAATTCTAATTCAGCCATCTATTCTAATAAATCAAACTTGGTTAGTACTTTTATTGCTAGCTCCATTTATTATACTTTATTACGATAAAAAAAACAGTTTATTTTAATTGTTTAGCGATCATTTCAGCCAAATCATTGCCCTTAACATCAATGCCAATTATATTTTTAGATTCATCTAAAACAAAAGTTGTAGGCATTTGTGTAACCTTATATTGTTTGGCTATTGGTTCTCCCCAAAATTTTAAATTTGAAATATGAACCCAATCCTTAATATTATCATTTTCTATTGCGTTAACCCATGATTCCATATCTCTATCAAGTGAAACCCCTACAATTTGAAACTCTTTATCAGAATACTTAGATTTCAAATTAACTAAACTAGGGTTTTCAACTCTGCAAGGTGCACACCAAGAAGCCCAAAAATCTAATAATATTACTTTAGACTTAACATCACTTAAAGACACAGGTTCAGCAAATAAGCCTGGTCCTGTAAAGTCCGGAGCTAAACTACCAACAGAGGGAGTTTCTTTATCTTTTTTCATATCTTCTATTTTGTTTTTAATTTCAATAGAAGATTTAGTGTTTTTTATTATATCAGTAAAACGTGAAAAATAGGATTCAATTATTTCAAGATCAATCTCTTTATTCATAAGCATTCTTTGAAGAATAAGAGAAGATAAATAGGAATCATTATTTTCTACAATAAAACTTTCCTCATATTTTCTTAATTTATCTTTCAAGGACTCAAATTGACTATTTAAATCATTAAGAAGAAGTGTGTCTCTTGCAAAACTGGCATTTCTCATTTCAGATTGAACTTTATTTAATTCAATATAAAAATCTTTAGTTTTTGACTTGTAAGTACTAAAATCATCATTTGATTTAGTTCCAAGGACTCTAGAAGATCTTAAACTGTCTTTATAAATTTTAACATTTATAGTTCCTGGTTCAATAACAACTGGAAGATTTTCTCTTTGCTTATCAAAAACTACGTAATGCATTTCAGGAACAGAAATTGAATCTGTAAATGAAAATTTACCTTCAAAAACTTTAGTTGAATCAACAACGACTGGTAAATTACTTTCTCCTAGTTTTACTAAAAAAACATCTAAATCTTCATCATGATTAGTTTCGGCATTTATAGTAAAGGTATTGTTTGAACAGCCGTATGAGATAATTAAAGTTAATAACAAATAAATACATTTCTTCATTGGAGATTTAATAAAATATAACTTTAGCAAATATAATATTTAAATATTATAGATATTAATGGAAAGCAAAAGTAAAATTGTTAATAAACTTAAGTTAATTACCAGAGATAAGCATGTAATTACTAGCAAATGGGGCAAAGAACCGTTTAGTAAAGGTTGGCGATATGGAGAGGGAGAAACATTAGCTGTTGTTAAGCCTGGCACACTATTAGAATTGTGGGAAGTTTTACAGGTTTGTGTTGATTCAAACGTTATTGTAATAATGCAGGCCGCTAATACCGGCTTAACAGGAGGGTCAACTCCATTTGGAAAGGATTACGATCGATCAATAGTAATTATAAATACATTAAGAATAAAGTCTATTCAAGTTATTGGCAATGGTAAACAAATTATTGCTCTTCCTGGAAGTAGTCTGTATGATTTAGAAAACAAACTTAAACCCTTAGGAAAAGAACCACATTCTGTTATTGGTTCTACATCAATTGGAGCCTCAATAGTAGGAGGAGTATGTAATAATTCTGGTGGATCATTAGTTCATAGAGGTCCAGCCTACACTGAATATGCATTGTATGCAAAAGTCAATAAAGAAGGTAAGCTAGAATTAGTAAATGAGTTAGATATAAACCTAGGATCTAATCCTGAAGAAATCTTATTTAATTTAGAAAACAAAAATTATAATAATTCGGATATTTTAAACTCTAAAAAATTAGCTTCCGATGATAAATACTCTGAGATAGTTAGAGGAGTTGATCAAAGTACTCCAGCACGTTTTAATGCAGACAAAAGATTATTACATTCTGCTTCTGGAAGTGCCGGAAAAATTGCTGTATTTGCATTACGTCTAGATACTTATGAGGCTCCTAAAAAAAGTAAAGTATTTTATGTTGGCTCTAACAATCAAGATGATTTTTGGAAAATAAGAAAAGATATTCTTATCAATTTTAATGAACTTCCTAGACTTGGAGATTATATGCATAGAGATTGTTACGATGCTGCAAAAAAATACAGTAAAGATACTTTTGTAGTAATTGAAAGACTTGGAACAAACTTTTTACCCTCACTTTTCGAATTCAAAAGAATTGTGGATATCATCGCAGAGAAAGTTAAATTTCTTCCCGAAAAATTTTCTGACAAATTAATGCAGTTTTTAAGTAATTTTTGGCCTAATCATTTACCTAAAAAAATGGAACTTTTTAGAGATAAATATGAACACCATTGGATAATTGAAATGACCAACGATGGAATAAACGAAGCAGAGGTTTATTTTAAAGATTTTTTTAAAGATAAAAAAGGTGATTTTTTTATATGTAATTCTCATGAAGGAAAAAAAGCAATGCTTCACAGATATGTTTCAGCAAGTGCAATTGGAAGATATCAGGCTTTAAATAAAAATAATATTGGAGAAATGATGTCTTTAGATATTGCCTTTCCGAGAAATGAAAAAAACTGGCTCGAAATTCTTCCTAAAGAAATCAATGATAAACTTGAACTAAAATTTTATTACGGTCATTTATTTTGCCATGTTTTTCACCATAATTATATTCTAAAAAAAGGGGTAGATGCTAAAAAGTTAAAACAAGAATTGTTAGAAATATACGATAGAAGAGGAGCACAATATCCTGCTGAACATAATGTAGGTCACGAATATAAAGCAATGCCTGTTCTTACTGAATTTTATAAAAAATTAGATCCTACTAATTTTTTTAACCCTGGAATTGGACAAACTAGTAAACTTAAAAATTGGAAATAACCTTTTATAAGCTAATCTTTTTTATGAAAAATTTTAAACCTATTTTTGTTTAAAATTTAATAATGGCTGGAAATACATTTGGTAA
>ERZ1046876.2232-NODE-2232-length-11793-cov-4.875021_pt1 | contig 11793 bp, 11 predicted proteins | sample MGYA00383094_ERZ1046876 | MGnify/ENA primary metagenome ERZ1046876 (study PRJEB29581, sample SAMEA5548364) | metagenome | biome: marine; feature: coastal; material: water | depth 50 m | study: Short-term variability in the microbial, nano- and picoplankton... | reverse complement strand
CACCGATGAAGAAACCCCCCGGGACCGTGACGGTCGACGGGGTGTTGATCGAGGTGATCAGCCACGACATCACGCCCAGGATGCCCAACCAGCCGAAGATGTAGCGCCTCCGGGCCTGGGGTCCGCCTGCGAATGTTGGTGCCGCCAGAGCGAAGGCGGCCAGCAAGAGCATGTCGAGTCGTACGACCTGTCGCATCGGTGTCAGGAACGTGCAGAAGCCGGCCACCAGGATCAGCACGGCGACGATTCGACCGGTTTCGCCGGTCGACGGGCGGGTGAGCCACGAGAGTAGGGCCGCGCCGCCGACTGCGTAGACGAGGAAGATTGGCAGGTCGGTGCTGAACACGTGGCCCATATCGAAATCTGGGTCCCGCAGAACCAGGTAGGTGAGGAAGAATGGCGCTAGGAGCCAAAGCACCAGGAGGGTGGCCCGGGTCGGATTGGTCGGGAGGCGCTCTCGCATCAGGCGTCCCGCGAAGTACGCCGCCACGACGATGAGCAGCATGATCGTCCACGGCAACTTGGTGGTCATTGCCACTGTGCCCGGTTCGGCCAACACCCTCGGTACGCGCTTCGCTATGTAGGTGTGGTGGCCGTAGGGGACCACCCACAACGAGCTCACCAACCCGGTCAGGGTGACCACCAGCACTGTCAGCGAACTGACCGTTCGTTCGTTTTCGCCTCTAACGGCGAAGCGACGGATGGTCTCGCCGACGGCGGCCACGGCCAGAGCGGCGGCCAGCCACTGGACGGTGGCCGAGGCGCTGAACGGAGCGAGGAGGGCGAGGAGAGCGAGAAGGGCGCCGATGGCCAGGAGCTTGCGTCCGAGCACCGCCACCGGCACCGTCGAGCCGGCCTGCCATACAGCCAGCGACAGGCCTGTGAGGATGAGGAGGACGGCGACGCAAAACCAGACTCGGATGTACTGCTCATCGGGATAGGCCCGCGTCATGAACAGCTGCATGTTGGTGGCCGTGCTGTCCCACTGGCGGACCGGATTGAAAATGAACGACAGGAAGCCACGGAAGATTGCCAACAGGATGATTGTGGTGACAACGGTCAGGACGGAGTTGAAGGGGCTCGAGAAGAGGTTCTCCTTCACCCACTCACGCGGTGCCAATTTTGGCATTTCGGGCGGCGCGGACAGAGGCACACTCGCCATCGCTTCGACCATGGAAGGCGTCGAGCCTTGATCCGAGAGCGACATCTACCGCTCCACCAGTTTCATGCGGACGTTGAACCAGTTGACGACCACCGAGATGGTTAGCGAACAGCTCAGGTAGAAGAGCATCCAGATGGCCACCACGGGCAGTGTCCGGCCGGTCTGGTTGAACACCGTGGTACCGACCTGGACCATGTCGCTCATGCCGACGGCGACGGCCAGCGAGGTGTTCTTGGTCAGGTTCAGGTACTGGTTGCCGGTCGGGGGCAGGATGACCCGGAGAGCCTGAGGGAGTACCACGTGGCGGAGGATCTGTCCCCGGCGGAGACCGACAGCCTTGGCCGCCTCGGTCTGACCCTTGGGCACGGCCAGGATGCCGCCTCGGACGTTTTCGCCGATGAAGGCAGACGTGTAGAACACGACAGCGAAGAACACCGAGGCGAAGCCAATCGACATCGTCAGACCGTTCTTCCCGTAGTTGGGGAATTTGCCCTTCTGGACGATGTCGGGGCGCATGGCGTCGAATGGGCGGGCTGAACCGTCGACGTTGAACTTGTCGGCTAGGACCTCGAACAAGTCGCGGCCGCTGTTGAGGGTCCACGCCGAGAGGCCGGACCAGCGAACCACCAGGAAGACGACGGCCAGTGAGGCCACAGCGGTAAAGGCAATCCGGAACCAGTCGTCGTCGGTGAGCGAGAGGTGTCCGCGGGCACTGCGGTGGTCGGAAACGAAACGGCGGATCCAAACGGTGGCACTGCCGACAGCGATGGCGGAGAACAGCAACTGTGGGACGGCGACGGGAAACGAGTCGAGCAGGTCAGCGACGGCACTGAAGACGGAGCCCAGCCAGGAGAACACAGGGTGGACGAACAGGCCGATTAGCCCGAACAGGGCGATCGTTCCGAGCGCCCACAGGATCGGCGAGGTGTTGGCGCCGGTCTCGTCCTGAATTCGTTGACGGTGACGGCGGACGAAGTGAGCGGCCACCACACCGACGAGCATCACGACCGCCCACTGGTAGAAACCATCGGCTATGTGAACTCGTGGCATCGAGATGCCCTTGTTGGACACATGCAGCCAGCCGTTGATGGGTCCGGTTTCGAGGCCGAGCTTGGGAAAAGCGGCTGTCATAACCGAGTAGTAGATGATCATCTGCACCAGCAGCGGAATGTTCCGCAATATCTCGACCCACGAGGTGGCAATGCGGCGCACCAGCCAGTTATCAGACAGCCGGGCCAGGCCGACAATCACGCCCAGGATCGTGGCGAAGAAGATGCCTGCAATGGATAGCCGCAGGGTGTTGACCATGGCGGCCCATAGAGCCCGCCCGCCCGTGTCCGGGTGAGTGTCGATTCCCTCACTGATCTGGATGTCGACGGGGCGTTCGAGGAAGTCGAAGTCGGTATTGATGTTTCGTGCCCGAAGGTTGTCCCCGGCTTGACTGGCAAGGAACCACATCGTTCCGAGCACCACGAACAGCAGCACAACCTGTGTCACCCACTTGAGAACGACGACGTCGCGCCACAGCGGTACTCGCTGAGAAACCCGCTCTTGGGTGGTGGTGGCCGTCATGGTCGACGTGGGCTCAGATCGTGGGGCTGGGGATCAGTCAAAGGCTTCTCTGGAAGGGTTCCAGAAGATGGACAGTATCCGCGTGCTCAAGTGTCGTTAACGCGAATGATCCCGGGGTCTGGGAGCTGGCGCCCCCAGACCCCGGGATCATCAATAGCGTTGGTTCGCCTACCTAGCGGGCCGGCGGGGAGTAGATGAGGCCCCCGTCGAGCCATCCGGCGTTGGCGCTGCCCTCGCGGTACAGGCCCACCGGGTTCAGGTTGCGGTCATAGACCTCGCCGTAGCTTCCAACCTGCCTGATCACCTGGTGGAAGGCGTCGGCGGACAGACCCATAGCAGTCTGGAGCTCACCATCGCCGCCGCACAGACGTGCCACCTCGGCCTCGGCCGTGGCGCACGTGGCATCCACGTTGGCGGAGGTGACGCCGTACTCGTCCATGATGATCATGGCGTACACGGTCCAGTTGACGGCATCGGCCCAGGCCGAGTCGTTCTGACCGTATGTCGGACCGAGCGGCTCCTTGGAGATCGGCGTGGCCGGGAAGATCACCCACTCCTGATCGGCGGGCTGCTGCTTGGCCTTGCGGCCCACGAGGGCCGAACCGTCGGTGGTGGTGATGTCACACCCACCGGCGATGAAGGTCTCGTAGACCTCATCACTCGTCTCGAAGCCGAGCAACGTGATTTCGGCACCAGCCAACAGGGCGGCCTCGGCGATGTTCTTCTCCGTGGTCGTACCGACGTTGGTGCACACGATGGAGCCGTCGATGTCGGCAACCGAGCTGGAGCCCGAGAAGCCGTCGCTGACACGGGCCATCAACTGCTGGCCGTCGTAGTAGGTGGTGGGACCGAAGTCCATGCCCACCGAACTGTCACGGCTCTGAGTCCAGGTGGTGTTACGCATGAGCACGTCCACGTCGCCCGTCTGGACGGCGGTGAAGCGCTCCGACGCGGTCAGAGCCACGAAGTTCACGGCACCACGTCACCAACGACGGCGGCGGCCACTGCACGGCAGAAGTCGGCGTCGATACCGGTGACCGAACCATCAGCCTGAGTCTCGGAGAACGCGACGGCAGAGCCACTGACACCACAGTTCAGAGTGCCTCGGGCCTGCACGACGTCCAGGAGACTGCCGTCGGCGACGACCTCGACCTGAGCGGTCGTGGTTGCCGCTGCTGCGGTCGTTGCCGGTGCTGCGGTCGTTGCCGGTGCGGCGTCCTCGCTGTCGCTACCGCATGCAGCGGCGACGACACCGATCGACAGGAATATGGCAAGAAACTTGAGGAACTTGCTCTTCATAAAAGTTAACCCCCTCCGGGTCATTGGTTCCCGAGGGGCATCACACGCCGCCTACAGGTGCCACCCATCGTTGGATGACGTGTTGAGGCTAGGTGCCGGCGGTCACACGAGCAACCTCGGTTATACGTTGATTGCATAACTGGATCCGCTGAACCTGTGAACCATCACACCCGCGGACCCATTCCTGAGCGACGTTGTCAGCTTCCAGCGGATTGGAGTACCGAGCCGGTTCTGCGTGTTGGGCCTGGGTGTCGGGTCGGCGGATCGGATCAGCGGACCGAATGGACCTCTTCAAGAAGGCCGGTGGTCACGCAGTACACGAAGCCCCGGATGTGGTCCTTGTGTCGCACGAAAGGTGACAGGTGCAGTCGCTGCATGGACTGTCGGACGCTGGCGTGGGGATCGGTGAATGCTTCGAGCACCCAGACTGGTGCCACGCCGATCTCGTCGACCAGGTCCGCTCGGAAATCGTCCTCGTTGACCTGCTCGAGACCGCAGTTGGTGTGGTGCACGAGCACGATCTCGCGGGTCTTGAGGAACCGCTGGGAAATACACAGCGAGCGGATCACGTCGTCGGTGATGACCCCGCCGGCGTTGCGGATGACGTGCGCTTCGCCATGGCCCAGGCCTAGTAGCTGGAACATGTCCATCCGGGAGTCCATGCAGGCCACGACGGCCACGTGGCGTGTCGGTTCGACCTGGAGTTTGGCGTCGGGGAACTCCACGGCGAATGCCTGATTGGCAGCCACGAACTCGTCGGCGATAGGCCGGTGATCTGAGTCTGAATCTGAGTCCTGGTTCATGGGCTTAGTTGACCTGCTTGGCCATGCCTTCCCAGTAGGGGGCACGAAGCTTGAACTTCTGGAGCTTGCCGGTGGCCGTCCGGGCCAGTTCGTCACGGAACTCCACTGACGTGGGGCACTTGAAGTGGGCCAGCTTCTCCCGGCAGTGGTCGATCAGCGCCTGCTCGTCGGGCTGACTTTCAGTATCCACATCAGTGCCGGAACCAGGCGCCAGGACCACCAGGGCCTTGATGGTTTCTCCCCACTTCTCGTCGGGCACGCCAATGACGGCTACCTCGGCCACCGCGGGATGCGAGAAGAGGGTGTCCTCCACCTCGATGGACGACACGTTCTCGCCCCCCGAGATGATCACATCCTTCTTGCGGTCGGTGATGGTGGCGAAGTTGTCGTCGGCAATTGTCGCCCCGTCGCCCGTGTGGAACCAGTCGTTGGCCATGGCATCAGCGGTGGCTTCGGGCTGCGCCCAGTAGCTCTTGAGCACATGGTTGGACCGGGCCAGCAATTCGCCGTCGGGAGCGGTGTCCAGTGTGACGCCCAGCGCGGGAGCGCCGGCCCGCGACAGCCGGGCGGCTCGCTCAGCCGGGGTGTCGTCATCCCATTCGGAGCGGTTCCGGTTCATGGTGAGCAGCGGAGCCGTCTCGGTCAGTCCGTAGATCTGGATGAACTCCCATCCCAGTTCGGTCTCGACCCGTTCGATGGTGCGGGTGGGCGGGGGAGCGCCGGCCACCACGCAACGCATGGTGCCCCGCCCGGGGATCTCGCCGCCCCAGTCGGCCGCAGCGTCCAGCACGGCGGACAGCACGGCGGGGGCACCGCACAGGAGGGTCACCCCGTGCTCGGCGATACGTCGCAGGATCTCGTGGCCGTCGACCTTGCGGAGCACGATGTGCTTCCCGCCCATGCCGGTCATGGCGTAGGGCATGCCCCAGCCGTTGCAGTGGAACATGGGCAGCGTGTGGAGGTACACGTCCCGGTCGTTCACCCCGGTCTGCCAGCCGAATACCGCAGCGTTCAGCCACAGGTTGCGGTGGGTCATCTCGACGCCCTTGGGTCGGGCCGTGGTACCGCTCGTGTAGTTGATGGTCGCCGTGGCATTCTCGTCGGGCGCCCAGGGGAGCGGCTCGACGCCTTCCAGGAACAGCGAGTCGGACTCCTCGCCGGCCAGCAGACGGGTACCGACCTTCACGTCACCCAGATCGGCCTCCAACTCGGGGTCCATGATCAGGACCTCAGCGCCGGAGTGGTCGACGATGTACTGCACCTCCTCGGCATTGAGGCGGAAGTTGATGGGCACGCCGACCCGACCGAAGGCACTGGTGCCGAACAGGAAGACCAGCAGGCGAGAAGCGTTATGGCTCACCATGGCCACCCGGGCCCCCAGGTCCAGCCCCAGCTGGTCCAGGCCGGCGGCCATGGCCCGGGAGAGTTCGCCTACCCGGCGATATGTCAGGTCGGGCAGTGGGGCGGCCACCTGGTCCGGCTCGTCAACGAAGGCGACCCGGTCTCCGTAGACGAGTTCTGCTCGGCGGAGGTGGTCGGCGATGGTCAGCGGGATCTGCATGCAGGGTTCCTCCGGCGAAATGGTGGAGCGGGTCGTCGACCCTTGGCGTGACCCGAGAGTATGCGCGGGTGGGCCGCGGTCCGTCCCCGGGACTGGGCCCGGTCACGGGAAACAGGTCACCGGCTGCCCTGTCGGAGGCCCTACGATCCGGTGGGTGGGACAGGCCGAACGAGACGAGACGCTGGACGAGTACCGATCGAGCATCGACAACATCGATGCCGCTCTCATCCACCTGTTGGCCGAACGCTTCAAGGTGACCCGGAAGGTTGGCGCCCACAAGGCTGCCGTTGACATGCCGCCCGCTGATCTTGAGCGTGAAGCGTCCCAGGTGCAGCGAATGCGCGAGCTGGCCGAGTCAACTGGTCTTGATCCGGTGTTCAGCGAGAAGTTCCTGCGGTTCGTTATCGACGAGGTGATCCGTCACCACGAGAACGCCAGCAACGGGGACTAGCCCTCAGCCATCTCCCGGTCCTTGGACACCTCGTCAAGGTCGGCGAACTCTTCGCTGGTGTCGACCCAGTTCTCGAACTCGATTACCCCGATGTCGGTGAACCGGTCGCGCAACCATCCGTCGCCGGCATCCAGAAGCCCCAACTTCTTGCAGTTGGGGACGATCTTGGAGAACAACATCTTCTGGAACAGTCGCAGCTCATCGGGCATCTCGAGGCTGAACTTGACCATGTCCTTGACGGGTACGCCCATGCGTTCCCAGACCTCCTGGCGCATGAACCGGTCCCGCATGCGCAGCGCCGCCTCGAAGGTGAACTCCTGTCGGTCGCGCAACTCGGCCACCGTGAGCTCCTGGTAGACCTCCTGGAGGCTAAGTACTCCGAAGGCCACGTGCCGGGCCTCGTCGGACATCACGTAGCGAAGCAGCTTCTTGAGTAGCGGCTCCTCGGTGGTCTGGTGCATGAATCCGAAGGCAGCTAGTGCCAGGCCCTCCACCATGATCTGCATGCCCAGGTAGGTCATGTCCCAGCGGCTGTCCTCGAGAATGTCGTCCAGCAGGGCGCCGAGGTGGGTGTTGACCGGGTACTTGATGCCCCCGAGCTTCTGGTCGAGGTACTGGGCGAACACCTCGACGTGGCGAGCCTCGTCGACCACCTGGGTGGCCGCGTAGTACTTGGCGTCGATCCACGGAACGGTCTCGACGATCTTGGCCGTGCACAACAGGGCACCCTGCTCGCCGTGCATGAACTGGCTGAGGCTCCAGTTCATGGACTCCACACCCACCTCGAGCCACTCGTCCTCGTTGAGCTTGTGGAGCGGTGAATCGGGATTGTCGGCAAAGTAGGCCACCTCGGCGGGGTCGGCCGGAGCCAGCACGGCGTAAGGATCAACGTCGATCGACCAGTCCAGGTCGGTCTGACCGTTCCACTGGGAGGTTTTGGCCTTCTCGTAGAGCTTGTCGAGGGCGGCCCGCTCTCCCTTGTCGTAGCGCCACGTGAAGATGGCGTCAGAGTTGTCCTCGACCACGCTGATCAGCGAATTGACGTCGTCGTTACTGCGGGAGAAGTCGGTGATCCGGTCCGGGTCGTTGGCATACGCCCGAAAGTCGAATGCCGCGTCGCTGATGTTCTCCGTGTCCATCTCAGTCATGGCTGCGGCTTCGGGAGAGGGGTTCTCGGTGGTGGTCATGGTTACTCCTGCTTTCTGGTGCGGGCTGTCTGGGACCGGTCAGTGGGTTGGGGTGTCGATGACCTCGACGCCCTGCAGGGCATCCGGGTCGAATGAGGCTCGGTTGGCGGCGTCGTCGAGTTCCCGGTCGGCTACCGGTCCGTCGAGGTCGAGAGCTTCGGCGGTGTTCTCCCAGTCCTCGAATTGGATGATGTTCATCTCCTGGAAGCGCTCGCGCAGCCAGCCGTCCCGATGGTCGAGCAGGCCCAGCTTCTTGCAGTTGGGGACGATCTTGGAGAACAGCAGCTGCTGGAACTTCTGTTGGGAGTTCTGGTCGGGCAGCAGGGCCTCGATCTCCTCGTTGGAGATGCCGTAGCTGGGCCACAACTCGGCGTTCAGTGTGCGACGCCGCATCTGGTTGCAGGCCTCGAAGGCAAATTCCTGACGGAGCCGGAAATCGTCGGCCGAGAGGTCGGCGTAGATCTCCTGCAACGAGAGGATCCCGAAGGCCACGTGGCGGGCCTCGTCGGACATTACGTAGCGCAGCAGATTCTTGAGTAGGGGCTCCTGGGTGGTGCCCAGCATCATGCCGAAGGCGGCTAGGGCCAGGCCTTCGATCACCACCTGCATGCCGAGGTAGACGAGGTCCCAGCGTTCGTCTCGGAGCACCGAGTCGAGCAGCGACTTCAGGTTCTCGTTGATCGGGTAGGTGGTGGGCATCTTCTCGTCGAGGTACCGGGCGAACGCCTCGACGTGGCGGGCCTCGTCGACCACCTGGGTGGAGCCGTAGTACTTGGCTTCGATCCACGGGACCGACTCGACCAGACGAGCCGTGCACAGCAGCGCTCCCTGTTCGCCGTGGAGGAACTGGCTGAGCGACGCGCACTGGGACTTCACCGCGAAGTCGACCCACTGGTCGTCGTTCCACGAGGCGACGGGGGAGCCCTTCACGTCGAGCAGGCTGCGGGCTGGGAATCCGGCCGGGATGCCGGTGACCTCGGCCTGCAGGCGGACCATGCGCTCCGGGTCGACGTCGATGGACCAGTCCAGGTCGTCGCTGACGTTCCACTGGGACCGCTTGGCCTTTTCGTAGAGACGGTTCAGGCCGTCGCGGCCGCGCTCGTAGTCCCAGGTGAACTGGGTGTCGAACTCGGTTCGGACCTTCTCGATGAGCCGGTCGAACGCGGTCTCGCCCTCAGAGCTTCCGTCGTTGGAGATGTCGGGTTCGGTGATGGTCATGTCTCGTCTCCGTTGGGCGAACTTGCGATGGGTGAACTGGCAGTGGGGGACTCATCAGAGGGGAGAGCCAGGCCGGCCAGGACGCGGTCGATCACCGCGTGCCAGTGCTCGGGCTCGGGGAGGTCCAGACCCATGGAACGGGTCAGCATCATGCCGAAGCCGATGGCGTGGGCCAGGCGGACCACGGCCTGTTCGTCGAGGTCGGGGTCCAGCAGTCTGTCGCTGGTTCCCTCGCTCACGATCTTGCCGAGCCGTCGGTCCTCGTCGGCCATCCGAGCCCGGAGTCGCTCGGCCAACTGGGGATCGCGACGGGCGGCCACCACGGCCTCGAGGAACAGGCCGTGGCCGCCGTCGAGGTCGTCGAGGAGGTGATCGCCGAGACTGGACAGCACCTCGGTCGCCGAGCCGCTCTCGCCGCTGTTGAGCACGGCATCGAGGGAATCGGGCATGTGGTGGTCCACGGCTTCGAGCAGTAGTTCGGCCTTGTTGCCGAAGCGGTTGTAGATGGCGCCGGTGGTGACACCGGCCCGACGGGCGATCTCGGCCACGCCAGCCTTCTCGTAGCCCTTCTCGGCGAACAGTTCTGCTGCAGCATGGAGTAGTCGGTGGGTGAGTCCGTCACCAGAGGTGTCGTCCGACTGGGTGAAGTGGGCATCGGCCAGAGCCATGTGCTGATAATAACCATTATTCTCAGGTGATCAAGTACAGGTGATCAAGTACAGGTGATCAAGTGCAGGTGGCCAAGTACAGGTGGCCAGGGGAACACGGATCTGACGGCCCGCAGGACGTAGGTTCCTCCTCCATGCACTTCGGAGCCTGTTTCTTTCCCACGTCCTATGCCATCAGCCCGGTTGAACTGGGCGCTGCCCTGGAGGAGCGTGGTTTCGAGTCGATCTGGCTGGCCGAACACAGCCACATCCCGGCGTCTCGCGAGTCGGCCTGGCCGGGGGGTGCTGACCTCCCGCAGATGTACTACGACACGCTCGACCCGTTCGTGGTCCTCGGGGCCATGGCGGCCACCACCACGACCCTGAAGCTGGGCACCGGCATCGCGCTCGTCGTGCAGCGTGATCCGATCCACACTGCCAAGGAGGTGGCCAGCCTCGACGTGCTCTCCGACGGTCGGGTGCTGTTCGGGGTGGGCGCTGGCTGGAACCTCGAGGAGATGGCCGACCACGGGACCGACCCGGATCGTCGGTTCGGGCTGATGCGTGAACGGGTGGAGGCCATGAAGGCCCTGTGGGGCGGCGACCCGGCCGAGTACCACGGGGAACAGGTCGACTTCGATGCCACGTTCCAGAACCCCAAACCGGTCCAGCGGCCCCACCCTCCGATCCACGTGGGTGGGGTGGCGCCCGGCGGCCTGCGTCGGGCCGTGGCCTACGGTGACGGATGGATCCCCATCGGGGGACGGACGGCCGTCGACGGTGCCCAACTCTCCGCATTGCGGGCCGACGCGTGTGCTGAGGCGGGGCGTGACCCGGCCGAGGTGGAGATCTCCATCTACTACGCGCCTGCCGACGCCGGCGTGCTCGCCGACCTGGCCGAGCACGGCATCGAGAGGGCGGCGTTCGCCGTGCCCTCCGCTCCCCGTGACGAGGTGCTGCCCCTGCTCGACTCCTACGCCGAGGTCATGGCCGGCCTGTAATCCGGTAATCCTTCAAGAGCGGGTGGCCGCCAGGTCGTCGGACAACGCGGCCCGCTGGAGGTCGGTCAGTTCGACGGCCAACTCCAGAACGGGAAAGTCGCTGCCCAGCCTGACCGGACCCGCCTCCAGGGAGAACGTCAGGTACTGGACGGCGGACAGCCGGCCACGACCGACCTGGGTGGGGTCGAACTCGGCGTAGGTACGTGTGCCGTCGGCGGTCTCGGCGTACAGGCACTCCTGGAGGCCCAGCCAGGCCTCCAGCAACGGCCGACGTTTCGCTTCGTCCTCGATCTCGATGAGCAGGGCACAGCCCAGTTGGCCCGGACCGCCGAGCATCCCGTTGTAGGTGTCGAGCTCCTCGCGGATGCTCGTCTCGCGCACGATCCGCTCGGCCCGCATGATCTCGTGGACCTGGTAACGCATCGTGTCGTGATTCTCGAACAGGAACGTCAGGTGGTCCCCGAGGTGGATGCGGCGCGCCGCCTTGATGGCCATCACCTCGGCCCGGACGGCATCGCGGTCATCGGCATAGGTCTGCCAGTCGAGGACCTGGTCACGTCGGACGTGGTGGGGGGCCGGGGTCGGACTGTCGGTCATGGCGCGCCTGTTTCTTCGGGGGGTGCTTCGGGGGCGGCTGGTGCCACCGCGGTGGGGAATCCGTCCGGCTCGTAGGCCCGGGCCAGGATCGACATCGGGTGCATGGGCCGCTTGTCGGCGTGCTGGCCGAACTGGAGGGCTGCCAGGGGACAGTCGGTGGCCCACACCTCAGCGGGTTCACCACCGGCAACGGGGGCCGCCATGCCGTCGAAGGCCTTCTTCCCGATCCGGACCGAGGCCTCGAAACCCTCCACCTTCATGGCGTGCGTGCCGTCGTGGCCGCAGCACTCCATGG
>ERZ1046876.2221-NODE-2221-length-11822-cov-17.595564_pt1 | contig 11822 bp, 12 predicted proteins | sample MGYA00383094_ERZ1046876 | MGnify/ENA primary metagenome ERZ1046876 (study PRJEB29581, sample SAMEA5548364) | metagenome | biome: marine; feature: coastal; material: water | depth 50 m | study: Short-term variability in the microbial, nano- and picoplankton... | reverse complement strand
GATTCAAGTAGTTGTGCGGTAGAGTTTATTCATGCGTATTCGCTTATTCATGATGATTTACCAGCAATGGATGATGATGACGTTCGTCATAATCAGCCATCTTGTCACAAGAAATTTGATGAGGCGCAAGCAATTTTAGCGGGAGATGGCCTTCAAGCCTTGGCTTTTGAAGTGTTGGTTAACGATCCTTTGTTAGATAGTGACATTAAGATTGAACTACTGTCGACACTCACCCATGCTGCTTTTGAAATGGCTGAAGGTCAAGCAATTGACTTATCAATTGTTGATAGTCAAGTTGATATTTCTGTACTTGAAAACATGCACCGTAAAAAAACGGGCGCATTATTAAGTTGTGCAGTCGATTTAGGTGCAGTAGTAGCTCAATGCTCCGCACAAGATCGTAACATTTTGCGTGATTTTTCTCGTGCTATTGGCTTAGCTTATCAGGTGCAAGATGATGTGCTGGATGTGGAAGCTCCAGTAGGGGTTTTGGGTAAAAAACAACATTCTGATAGTGAAAAGAATAAGCCTACTTATCCGGCTATTATTGGTTTAAAAGAATCTAAAGAATCTTATAGGTCTCTATATGGTCAAGCGGGTGATTTATTACAGACCTTAAGCGTTGATGCTCAAATGCTTAAGGCGCTTATTAAGAAGCTAGAAGAAAGAACATTTTAAAACTGAACTAAAACACTGCCCCAGCTAAATCCACCGCCAATACCTTCCATTAATAGATTGTCACCTTTCTTAATTCGACCATCTCTAACCGCTACGTCAAGCGCCAAAGGAATAGATGCTGCAGAAGTATTGCCATGATTTTCTAGTGTAACAATAACCTTATCCATCGGTGTTTTGATGCGTTTAGCAACCGCTGAAATAATGCGAATATTGGCTTGGTGTGGCACCATCCAGTCAAGCTCTTCTGAACTCATGCCTACCTCATTTAAAGTGTCTTCAGCAAGTGAAGATAAACGACTTACAGCAATTTTAAACACTTCATTACCCGCCATTTCAATAAAACCAGTCTCATTGATAAAATTATTATTAACTTGTAAAGAAGATAAGTAATTGCCGTCACTAAATAATTTAGAATGCAAGATGCCGGTTTCTTCGCTGCCACTGAGCACCACAGCGCCAGCGCCGTCACCAAATAAAATAGCAGTAGATCGATCATTCCAGTCAACAATTCTAGACATTGTTTCACTGCCCACAACTAGCACCTTGTTAGCTGCACCAGTTTTAATATACTGCTCTGCAGTAGTGAGAGCAAAAACAAAGCCAGAGCAAACAGACTGCAAGTCAAAAGCAGGGCAAGAAGCGCCAATGGCATTTTGTAGCATGGTTGCCGTTGCTGGGAATATTTTATCTGGAGTGGTTGTGGCAAGGATGATTAAATCTAATTCAGAAGCATCAATACCTGCCATCTCTAGTGCATTATTTGCTGCATTTTCTGCCAAATCACAAGTACTTTCTGTTGTTACTATGTGACGTTGTTTGATTCCAGTTCGAGCGATAATCCATTCATCGGTGGTATCAATGGTTTTAGATAAATCTTCATTGGTGATAACAGTTGGGGGTAGGTAGCTACCTGTGCCAATGATTCGTGCAAATTTATTCATTTTTTTCTAATTCTTTTGAAACTTGAAATGATATTTTATCAATAATTTTGGCATTTACCTCAATATAGGCTTCAGAAATCGCCACAAAGAATGAGTCGCTGCTTGCGCCACCATGGCTTTTGATAACAATACCGCGTAATCCCAGTAAACTCGCACCATTGTATTTTCCTGGATCTAAGCTAGATTTAAAATCTTTTAAAACAGGCATAGCGATTAGAGCAATAATTTTAGTAAGCCAATTTTTAGTAAAAGCACGTTTTAAATAATGCCCCATCATTGCAGCCACACCTTCACTGGCTTTAAGGGCAATATTACCTTCAAAACCATCACATACCACTAAATCAACAGTACCTTTATAAATATCATCACCCTCAACAAAGCCGTGATAATTTAGGTTAGATGCTTTAAGTAGTTCGGAGGTTTTTTTAATTTTATCATTGCCCTTCATGTCTTCTTCGCCAATATTAAGAAGGCCAACTGTAGGCTTAGCGATATTTTCAGTTTGCTCAACAGCAATAGAGCCCATTGTAGCAAACTCAAGTAAAGCCTCGGGGCTAGAGTCAACATTAGCGCCTAAATCAAGCATGTGAGTATGACCCATCATGGTTGGCATACGCCCCATGATGGCCGGTCTGTCGATACCCTTAATGGTTTTTAGTACAAAGCGAGAAATGGCCATTAGGGCGCCAGTATTGCCAGCACTAACGCAAGCATCTACATCGCCTGTTTTAACTAAATTAATGGCAACCCTCATTGAAGAATCTTTTTTCTTGCGTAGGGCAATCGCAGGAGATTCGTTCATTAACACTACTTCAGTAGCATGAATAGTTTGAATTCTAGAGTGATATTTTTTAGCAGAAGGGTGGTTATTTATTTCAGTCTCGATAGTCGAATGATCACCTACAAAAGTTAATTGCAAGTCCTGAAAAACACCCAGAGCCTTAATACCTGCTTCAATAGTAACAGGTATTCCATGATCTCCCCCTGAGGCATCAATTGATACCTTAACTGTCATGGAAGTTTTAAGCTTCTACTTCTTGAACGTCTTTAGTGTTGATAACCTTTTTGCCACGGTAATATCCGTCAGCAGTTACGTGGTGACGTAAATGAGTTTCACCAGTTTCTTGATCTTCAGATAATGCAGGGCTAGTTAGAGCATTGTGTGAGCGACGCATGCCTCTTTTTGAAGGGGTTTTTCTACTTTTTTGTACTGCCATTTTATTGACTCCTGTGTGAGTTTTTTAATTGTTCTAAAACTGCAAAAGGGTTTTTACGCTTTTGCTCTATTACTGGGCTTTTATCCTTGTACGATTGGCATTCATGTGAATGCATCGGTATCATTGGAATGGATATTAACACCTCATCCGTTACAAATTCTATTGTTGAGAATTCTTCATCTGCATTCAGAATTGTCTCAAAGCTTGGATCTAAATCTTCAGCCTGATTTTCATGAATAATAAAAGCCAATTTAAAGGTTGGATTAAGCTGAAGTTTTACTTCATTTAAACAGCGCTGACAATCTAATGCCGCTGCTAACTCTACACTTCCTTCGATACAGGGAATTTTTCCATTTTCAATATAAAAATTCAGATTCACTTTGACGTGATCGTCAATGTTAGTCACAAGTTCTCTAATTCTCGGAAAGTCTTTAACAGAGTAAGTCTGTGAAAAAATTAATCCTTTTTTAGCAAAGCTTAAAAGTTTTATATTGGTTGGTATTCCTTGCATCTTTTATTATCAAAAAATAACTAAACAATTTTACCAAAAATACAGTGTTAAATTAATATTAATGCAAAATTAATCTTACTTATAATTACTTCATTTAAATGGTTCATAATGATGCGATTATTATCATTAATAATGATTTTGTTTTTAAGTCAGTCAGTCTTGTCTTATACTCAAAAAACCTTTGTGGATCAGCTATTGTCAAGTCATGAGTTTTTTGAAAAGGAAATGATTAATCTTAAGATAAAGAAAATTGAAATGATTGGTGACCAAGACAACTACCAAAACTGGGATTGGGATATTGGTGCAGAATTTGGGAGGATTCATAAAAACAAGCTTAAATATGATTATACCTCTAGTACTGATTATGCTCAAAACACAACCCAGCAAGTGCGAAAAATTTCATCAGATTTATCAAAAAAATTCTTTTCTAATGGTTCGGAGTTAAAGTTATCGTTTGACAGATCTCTACCGATTAAAGATGAAGGGATGTATGACAAAAACGGCTATCAATTGGACAAGAATACTAGCGAATATTTAGATGACTTAAGTGTTAGCTGGACCCTGCCACTACTTAAAAATAAAGAGGGTGTTATTGATCAAAAAACTTACGATTTGTCAGTGATAGATTATGAAGATGAGAAATTGGTTTTAGCAGAAGTTCAAGAAGATTTCATTGAGGATAAATTACTTGAATTTATTGATTGGGTGGCTTTTAAATGGCAAATGGAAGTTGTGAGCAAGACTATAAAAAATCTGATAATTGCTCAAGAAAAAGCGGTCAATTCTCATTTTCGTGATAGTGATATTTTAATTCGTTCAATTGATAAAAATAGACGATTGTTACTGGGACTGACATCAAAACTAAAAGCGCAAAGTGGTCTTTTACTGGATTCGGTAAGTTCGCTTAATTTTGACAAAAATCCACCAATACTCAGTCCTAATTTTAATATTAGTTTTGTCAATAATCTTGAGTATTTTTCTCAAAAAAATGTAAGAGATTTAAAGCGTATTAATTTAGAAATGCAAAAGAATGGTCGATATATTAAAACCTATCAAAATTCTCAAATGCCAGATTTGGATTTTACTTTGAGCGCTGCACAAGATGATAATAAGGGTAATTACACCAGCTATTCCAAATCAGCTGAAACCAAATACGAAGCTAAATTGGTTTTTTCGTACCCTCTCAGTGGTGATATTAGTAATCAAGTTTATTTGGATAAATATCGACTTAAAACAATACAGATTGAGCTCAAGTACGATAATGAATTGAGAGATATTCTTTCTGAGTCAAGAAAAATCACAACAGATATAGAGCAAGGTTTAACTCAGTTATCACTTATTAAAAAACAATTGTTAACGATTGAGCCAAGTCGAGAGTTGGATTTGTACTTAGTAAAACAAGAAAACGTTAGATTTGTTATTTTTGAACAAGATGATTTCCAAGAGTTGCAGCTTGAAAGGATCGATATTTTAATCGAGTTGTATAAAAACAAGCTAAAGTACGATAGCTTGCTAGATCGATTATTGCCAAACTAATTAAGCCTAATATTTCTCTTGCATAGAGAGCGTCCACTCTCGCACTTCTTTAGTGAGGGTTGATGCATTTTTTCCAGCAGGACTTATGGTGGCTCCAATCACCACTGTAATGGTGCCAGGTTTTTTGATAAAACTGCCTTTAGGCCAAAGTTTTCCAGCGTTATGAAATACCGGCACAATGTCGCAGCCTGTTTTTTTAGCAATAGCCATACCACCATTTTGATATTCGCCCAGTTGGGTATGAGGTTGGCGCGTACCTTCTGGAAACACAACCACAAAAATTCCTTCTTTGATTCGAGCTGCACCTTGTTTAATTACTTTTTTAATGGCTTTAAGTTTTTCACCACGATTGATAATAATGGGTTTAAGTAAAACCAAGCCCCAGCCAAAAACTGGAATCCACTGTAATTCTTGTTTTAGAACCCAGGTTTGATGAGGAAAGATGGTTTGTAGAGCGAGAGTCTCCCAAGTGGACTGATGGTTTGAAACAATAACACTGGCTTTGTTAGGAATATTTTCCTTGCCAATTATATTAAGCCTTATGTTGAGTGTTATTTTCAACCACCATAAGCAAAATAAAGACCACTTTGATAAAATTCCGTAGCGATATTTAACCGGCAAAAAGAAGAGTGACAAGGCTAAAGCAACCAAAAAACTAAGAACTAGCGTTGAGCCTAAAAAATACAGTAATGATCTCAAAAACAGCATAAGAAATGACAAGTGTAAACGTTATAATTTGTAGAGTTAAATTTTAACGGTTTTATATGAGTATTAACACTATTTTATTTGATTTGGATGGTACGCTAATTGATACTGCCCCAGACTTGGCCTATGCGCTAAACACACTACTTAAAGAAGAGGGTAGAGTTGAAAAATCTTATGAAAAAATTAAGCCTTTGGTGGCCTTTGGTGGTAAAGCGTTAATTCAGTTTGGCTTTGAATGTGACGACGATCATCCTGAATTTATCAATAGACATCAAAGAATACTAAAAATTTATGCAGATAATATTGATAAGTTTTCCAAAGCATTTTTTGATATGAGGGTGTTAATAGACGCGATAAAAGATCAGAAGATGCAGTGGGGCGTTGTGACTAACAAGCCTGAAAATTTAACCCACTTATTATTAAATAAGCTAAATATTAAGCCAGATGTGGTGGTTTGTGGCGATACCTTGGAGTTTAACAAGCCTCATCCGGCGCCTTTGCTGTATGCTTGTGCGCAGCTTGCCACCAGTCCTGAATATTGTTTATTTGTGGGTGATGATAAAAATGATATGTTGGCAGGAGATAGTGCTGGTATTAAAACTGTTGCTGTGACTTATGGTTATGGAAAAGTTGAGCAAGATTGGAATTATGATTATTTGGCAGAAAAGCCAGAACAAATATTGGAGTTAATCAATGGAAATTACTAGCATTTTAATTGGCTTACTAGTCGGCGCAATTGGCGTTTATTTTTATTTAAATGCTCAATTGCAAACTTTAAAAACTGACAAAATCCATCTTGAAGTTAGTCTTGATGAAAAAGTTAAATCTTATGAGAATCAAATTGATTTAATTAATATTGCCAAAGATCAAATGAGCAAGGATTTCAAGTCAGTTGCTAGTGAAATCCTAGCCAAAGATCGTGATAATTTAAGTGAAAAAAATTCTGAATTACTCACACCATTGCAAGCACAACTTAAAGAGTTTCGAGACAAGATTGAGGTGATTACTAGCGAGCAAATTAAAGAACGCGCAACCTTATCTGCTCAAATTGAAAACCTTAAAAAAACCAGTATTGAGGCGCAAGAAACCACACAAAATCTAACCAATGCACTAACTTACGACAACAAACAACAGGGTGATTGGGGTGAGATGATTCTTGAATCTATTTTATCCAGTTCTGGACTTAGAGAGGGTCGTGAGTTTGATACACAAAAACAACTCAGAAATGAATTGGGCGAGGCTTTTAAGCCAGACGTAATATTGCACCTTCCAGAAGATAAAGACATTATTATTGACTCTAAAGTATCACTTAAAGCCTACAAAGACTATATTGCTGACCAGTCAGATAAATCACAACTTAAGGCGCATGTAGCTTCAGTTGAGGCGCATATTAACGGCATTAGCATTAAAGAGTATGAAAACTTAGAGGGTGTTCTAACACTTGATTTCATCTTTGTTTTTATTCCAATTGAGTCAGCCTTGTTGGTGGCGCTTGATCAAAAGCCGGATTTATTCACCACAGCCCTTAAAAAGAATATTGTTTTGGTCTCACCGTCTACACTAATGATGAGTTTAAAAACGGTGCACCATATTTGGCAAACTGAAAGACAGAATCAAAACTCTGAAGAGATTGCTCGTCAAGCAGGCGCCATGTATGACAAACTATTTGGCTTTATTAAATCAATGGATGACATTGAAAAGCATCTTGATAAGGCGCAAAAAAGCTATAAAGAAGCGCGCAGTAAATTGTCAGACGGTAAGGGTAATTTAATTGGTCGTGCGGAAAAACTCAAAGCACTTGGTGTGCAAAGTAAAAAGGAGCTAAGCTAATGGAAATTTCAACTAACTATCAATTTACTAAAGGTGAACTAAAAGATAGAGTTATTTTGGTAACTGGTGCTAACCGCGGCTTTGGTCGTGCAATGACACTTGATTTGGCCAAAGCGGGTGCTACTGTTATTATGCTCGGACGTGATCTTGGCTCGTTAGAAACCACTTATGATGAGGTGGTTGATTTAGGCTATCAAGAGCCTATTTTGTATCCGCTAGATTTAGAAGGTGCCTCTCCTGAGCATTATCAGCAACTACAAGGTGATATTTTTGCTAATTTCGGTCAGCTTGATGGCTTGATTCATAATGCTGGCATTATTGGCACACTAATGCCGATTGATCAGTACGATATTAAATTATGGTATTCAACTATGCAGATTAACGTTAACGCACCATTTATGCTAACACAAGCCTTAATTCCAGCACTTAACAAATCTGACGATGCACGTATTTTATTCTTATCGTCATCAGTAGGGCGAGAGGCAAGAGCTTACTGGGGTGCCTATGGCGTAAGTAAATTTGCCATAGAAGGCTTAAGTAAAACCTTGTCCGAAGAGCTTGAAAAAACCAATATCAAGGTTAATTCATTAGATCCAAAGCGCATGCGTACAAAGATGCGTCAAACGGCTTATCCAGCTGAAAATGCAGACAATAATCCATTGCCAGAAGAGTATTCTCCAGCAATTGTTTATTTAATGAGTGAGGCTTCTAAAACCCTAAATGGCGAACAACTAACCTTAGAGGGTTAGCGCTGTAAGTCTTCTGTTAGGTGCGGGTGAATAGTTTTTAAGATTTCTTTAAAAACTTTCTCGTTGCCCGCAACAACATTACCTGTTTCTAGGTATTTGCCACGACCAGAAAAATCACCCACATAGCCACCTGCTTCTTTAACCAAAAGCACACCTGCTGCAATGTCCCAGATATTAAGCTCAATTTCCCAAAAACCGTCCATTCTCCCAGCTGCCAAATAAGCCAAGTCAAGTGCTGCAGAGCCCGCTCTACGAATACCCGAAACCTTTGGATGAATGGCTTTAAACATGTCAAGATAAGCATCAAGATGTTGAGGTGCTTTGAATGGAAAACCTGTACCAATTAAGGTGTTTTCAAATCCTTGAGTATTAGTTACACGAATTCTTTGCTCGTTTAAATATGCGCCATCACCTTTTGATGCAGTGAATAGTTCTTCTTTAAAAGGGTCATAAACCACAGCATGTGTTGGTTCATTGTCTTCATACAAGGCAATTGAAACGGCGTACTGTGGAAAGCCATGTAAATAGTTAGTGGTACCATCAAGCGGATCAAGAATCCAAACAAAGCGTTTGTCCTTACCAATAATTTCACCATTTTCCTCACCCAAAATTGAATGATCAGGAAAGGCATATTTCAATTCATCTATAATAGCGTCTTCGGCAGCTTTATCCACTTCAGAAACAAAGTCATTGACTGCTTTGTTCTCAATAGTTAAGCGGTCAATTTGATTGTGATATCTTAAAATGATATCACCCGCTTTACGTGCTGCTTTGACAGCGATATTTAATGTAGGATGCATGAGCGTCATGAATAAAAATAAAGAAATGAATTATACCTTTGATAATGTACGCGTGGTTATGGTTAATACCACCGAGCCTGGCAATATTGGTGCAGCTGCTAGAGCGATGAAAAATATGAACCTTTCAACGCTATATTTGGTTAATCCAAAGACTCATCCATCGGCTGTAGCAACTGCTAGAGCAAGTGGAGCAGATGACATATTAACCAATGCTGTGGTATGTGAAACCCTTGAAGAGGCTTTACAAGGTGTGCATCTTGTTATTGGTGCAAGTGCTCGACAGCGTAATGTTAAATGGCGACAAATGGATGTGGTTGGTGCTTGCGCGGAGATACAAAAAGCCAGCGCTGTTGAAAGTCAAGAAGTGGCCGTGGTGTTTGGTACGGAAAATTCTGGCTTGAGTAATGAGGAGTTAGACTTGTGCCAAATTCTAATGACCATCCCTGGTAATCCTAATTATTTTTCACTCAATGTTGCCTCAGCTATTCAAGTATTTGCTTATCAAAATTATATTTCCAATACAACAACGCAGTTTGAAAAAAGCACTAATGAATTAGCTAGTTATGATGAGTTAGAAGGTTTTTATGCCCATCTTGCTCAAATGCTTGAGCATATTGACTACTTTGAGGAAAAGCGCCCTAAAGAGCTTCTTATGCGTCGTTTAAGACGATTTTTTGGACGTGCAGAACCTGAAAAAGAAGAGGTTGCAATTTTTAGAGGGATTTTACGAAATATTAAGCCTTTTAAAAAATAGCAAATTATTGAAATAAGCAATAAAACTATCTAAAAATACCTTTAAAAGGTCGATTTAAAGCTTAAAAAAGCTTGTTTTAGAGGTTTGCTAGCCTGTATCGGGAAAATATTAGAAATAATGCAAATGACAATAAAAAACCCACAAAAAGCGGGTTTTTTATTGCTTTAATTAGTTGAATGTTAGCTGATCAACTTGTTCATGCGTTTCACAAATTCAGCAGGGTCTTTAAGTTGGCCGCCTTCGCTAAGTACAGCTTGATCAAATAATACGTTAACTAAATCTTCATCCATCTTGGTTTTTAGTTTTTCAACCAATGGGTGAGCTGGGTTGATTTCAAGAATTGGCTTAGTTTCTGGTATATCTTGACCAAGGGACGCCATAATTCTTTCCATGTTGCCACCCATCTCGTTTTCATCAGCTACCAAGCAAGAAGGGGACTCACTAAGGCGATTGGAGATTTTTACTTCTTTAACTTGCGCATCAAGAATTTTTTGCATTTCTTCTAAAGTCTTTTTAAAGCCTTTGGCAGTTTTTTCTTTTTCTTTCTTTTCCTCTTTGGTGTCTAAATCTTCTAAATCACCCTTGGCAATTGATTTAAGGTTTTTACCTTCAAATTCAGTAAAGTTGTTAACCATCCATTCATCCACGCGATCAGACAGTAGCAATACTTCAATGTCTTTTTGCTTGAAAATTTCTAGATGCGGAGAGCCTTTGGCAGCGCCATAAGTTTCAGCAGTAACGTAGTAGATGTCTTTTTGATCATCAGCCATGCGTTCAATATATTCAGCTAAAGAAGTTGTTTGATCTTCACCATCAGATTTAGTTGTTGAAAAACGCAGTAGAGAAGCAATTTTGTCTTTGTTACTTGGATCTTCAACTACGCCTTCTTTCATTACCATGCCAAATTCTTTCCAGAATTGAGCGTATTTTTCAGGCTTGTTTTTTGCCATTTTTTCAAGATCTTTAAGGATGCGAGAAACTGAAGCTTTACGAATAGTGTCAACAACCTTATTACCTTGTAGAATTTCACGAGAAACATTTAATGATAAGTCAGCTGTATCGATCACACCTTTAACAAAGCGCAAGTACATTGGCATTAGATTTTCATTATCTTCCATAATGAATACACGTTTGGCATAGAGTTTGATACCACCTTTGCGCTTAGGCTCCCACATGTCAAATGGTGCTTTTGATGGGATGAATAATAGTGACGTGTAATCTAGCTTTCCTTCAACACGATTGTGAAGTTGCGTAAGCGGCGCCTCAAAATCAAAGGTTAATGATTTGTAAAATTCGTCATAATCCTCTTGCTTTAGATCGCGTTTGTCTTGTGTCCAGAATGCATTGGCCTTATTAACCATTTCGTATTCAATCGTATCAGAATCTTCTTCTGCTGGCTTAATCATCATGATTGGTACAGTAATGTGGTCTGAGTATTTAGAGATGATGCCGCGTAAGCGATACTCATCTAAAAATTCTTTTTCCTCCTCTTTAATATGTAGTGTAATTTTGGTACCAAAATCTTCTACAGTGGTTGTTTCAAGTGAATACTCACCTTCACCTTTTGATATCCAAATAGTACCGTTAGCTTTATCGTCACCTGCTTTTCTAGTGGTTAAAACAACCTCATCTGCAACAATAAATGATGCATAAAAACCAACACCAAATTGACCAATTAGGTTTGAATCTTCAGCTTGTTTTGCATCGAGACTTTGTAAGAATTTTTTAGTACCAGAATTAGCAATCGTGCCAATATTAGCCATAACTTCTTCTTCAGTCATGCCAATGCCGTTATCAGTAATGGTAATCGTGCCAGCTTCTTTATCAACATCAATGTGCACTTGAAGTTCTTCTTTACCTTCAACCATTGTATCGTTTGATAAAGATTCAAATTTAAGCTTATCAACTGCGTCAGAAGCGTTTGATACCAACTCACGTAGGAAAATTTCTTTGTTTGAATACAAAGAGTGAATCATTAAGTGTAGTAGTTGAGAAACCTCTGTTTGGAACGAATGTGTCTGTTTTGCCGTCATTTTATTTTGTCTCTTGTTTGTGCGTAAAATGTATTGATATGGTCAAGTTAGAAAAAATCAAGTGAAAA
>ERZ1046876.2219-NODE-2219-length-11823-cov-3.930489_pt1 | contig 11823 bp, 8 predicted proteins | sample MGYA00383094_ERZ1046876 | MGnify/ENA primary metagenome ERZ1046876 (study PRJEB29581, sample SAMEA5548364) | metagenome | biome: marine; feature: coastal; material: water | depth 50 m | study: Short-term variability in the microbial, nano- and picoplankton... | reverse complement strand
ATTGCGGCAGCTCTTCGCTTGCAGGAAGAATTTGGCTTCGATCTGATTCTCGATGGTGCCGCCGAGGCTTATCTGCTTCTCGAAGAAATCAAAGCCGCCGGAGTTCCGGTCATAGTTCACCCCACGATGGGGCGCCCCTATGGTGATCTTGAAAATATGACTTTCACTCTCGCAGCGAAGCTTCACAAAGCTGATATTCCCTTCGCCTTCCAGTCCGGTTACGAGACTTATGTTCCTAAAACCCGGGTGGTTCATTTTGAGGCTGCTATGGCTGCCGCATACGGTCTCCCCCAGGAGGTGGCGCTTGCCGCCTGTACGATCCAGCCAGCTGAGATTTTGGGCTTGGATAAGAAGATCGGATCTCTTGAAAAAGGGAAGGATGCCGACCTCGCGCTTTTCGATGGCGACCCACTGGAAACGACAACCCACACCATCCACGTTATCATTGGCGGGGAAATTGTTTCGTCCTCTGCAAAATGAAAGTTCTTCTTTTTGTTCTTACTGCGCTGCCTCTAATCGGAGCCTCCAAGCCTAATGTTCTTTGGATCTATGTTGACGACATGTCCGATTGGTTCGGGTGTTATGGCCACAAGGTAGTTTCGACTCCGAATATTGATGCGCTTGCGGCCGAGGGGACACGATTTGAAAGGGCTTTTGTGCCAGCCCCGGTTTGTTCATCGACTCGCTCGGCTTTGATCACTGGAATGATGCAGACCTCACTTGGCCTCCATCATCATCGTACTATGTTTAAAAAGCCGCTGCCGAAGGAGATCCAGGCTGTTCCCACGCATTTTCAGAGGGCGGGATATATAACCTTCAATGAAACTAAGGATGACTACAATTTTGAGGAACCTCGCTCTCATCTCTACTCGCATAAATTTGGAACCAGAGGAGATTTTTCAGGAGATTTGGAATGGATGGCAGAGCTTCAAGGAAAGCCGTTTTTCGGCCAAATCCAGTTAAAAGGTGGGAAGTTGGGAGGAGAAGCAGGTCAAAAATTCCCTTCAAAAAGCAGAGTTGACGCGTCCAAAATAGAGGTGCCACCATTCTATCCTGATACCGAGGTGTTTCGCGATGCTATCGCTCGGCATTATGAGCAAGTCGCAGTCGTCGATTCCGAGGTTGGAGCAATTATCTCCGCGCTCAAGAAGAACAATCTTTGGAAGAATACCATCGTTGTCTTTTTTACCGATCATGGGAGCCCGCTTCCTCGTGAGAAACAAAATCTGTATGAAGCGGGGCTAAAGGTTCCTCTCATTTTCCGTGGTCCCGGAATTCCGGTAGGAGAAGTTCGTAATGATCTCGTCAGTGGAATCGATATATCTTCAACTTCACTTTCGTTTCTCAATTTTCCTTTGCCTGAAAACTTAGAGGGCGGTGATCTCTTCGATAAAAATTATGTGCCACGTGATTTTGTGATTGGAGCAAGAGATCGTTTAGGCGTTGCGATTGATCGGGTTCGCACGGTGAGGACTGATCGATTCCGCTATATCCGAAACTACCAAACTGATCGGGAGCTCTACCAACTACAATATCGTGAGGACCATGCCACGTTGAAGGAGTTAAGAAAAATGTATCTGGAGGGGAAATTGACCCCAGAACAAGCTTCATATCACGATGCTGCTCAGAGATCGGCGGAGGAATTCTATGATCTTCAAAGAGATCCTTATCAAATGAAAAACCTTGCGACCGACCCTGCCGTCTCTGACGAACTCCAAAGACATCGTAATATACTTGAGAAGTGGGCAAATGAGACCGGTGACAAAGGTCGTTTGCCCGCCTCAAAAAAAGAACTAGAGGCGGTTTATAAACGCGCAAAAGGAAAAGTTGCTAATCCTGAGTATAGATTCTTAAAGAAATAGCCGGAAGCTGGAGGTTTTGGGAATTTCCGATAATAGTTTGGCCTCGACTATATGAACCGCCGTCACTTTTCTAAAACCTTGGCGCTTGGAGGAGTGGGTTCCCCTCTTTCTACCATGGCAGCTGATGCGCTCAATGTCCTCTCCAGGCCAATCCGGTTGGGAGTGATCGCAGATCTGCATGTTGACCTGATTCCCGATGGGGCAGAGCGGCTCGACTCTTTCCTTGATGAAATGACGAAAACTAAGCCGGATGCTCTTATTCAGATGGGAGATTTTGCCTTTGCCAAAGAGAGTAATCAGAAGATTGTCGATCGCTTTAATAAAGCTCATGAGATCGCTCTCCATGTTATTGGAAACCACGATACAGATGGGGGGCTCTCAATGGAACATGTTCTCAAATCATGGGGAATGAAGGACCCCTACTATCATCATGTCGTTGAAGGACTTCATCTCCTGGTGCTGAATGCTAACGAAAAAGGTTCGGTGAAACATAAGGGTGGGTATCCGAAATTTATCGGAAAGTCCCAGGTGGCTTGGCTGGAAAAAACGCTCAGTAGCCTTGAAGGGCCAGTAGTGATTGTTTCCCATCAACCGATCGCAGGGTCCTATGCAATAGATAACGCAGCAGAGATTCAAAAAATTCTCTCAAAGCATTCTGACAAGGTGGTCTTGGCCATGAACGGTCACACCCACATTGATCTACTTACCGAGGTTGGCGAGATTCCATATCTCCACATTAACTCGGCGTCGTATCACTGGCTGGGATCGAAGTATGCCCATGAAAGCTACCCGGCTGAAGTGCATGCCAAGCACTCAGCTTTAAAATATACAAGTCCCTACCGAGAGGCTCTTTTCACGACTTTGACTTTCGAGCCGAAGAATCGGCAGATTATTGTTGAGAAAAGGGTAACCCAGTGGGTGGGGAAAAGCCCCGAAGAATTGGGGCTCAAACGTGAGCCCGAAGGGGCGGTCACTCCCGGGATTCGGGCGCGAGTGATTGGAAAGAAGTAGCTGAAAGTTAGCGGCTATGGCCGCCAGGGCTCTTCCTCCTGCCCCTTTTTCTTCTGCAGGAATTTGGCGTTGGTATCTTTATACCAAGCGTGAAGCTTGGCGCGCATTTCCTTCACGCGTTCTTCGTTACCCTCTTTCACGTCGTTCTTTTCGCTGAGGTCGTTTTTGAGATTGTAGAGATGAACTCGTCCGTCTTCGTATCGTTCCACCAATTTCCAGTCGCCCATTCGAATAGCGCCCGAGGGGAAGCCGCCCTGGTTACTGTAGTGGGGATAGTGCCAGTAGAGAGCGTCACGATTGAGATTTCCTCCTTTGAGAAGGGGAAGAAGGTCGACGCCGTCTAAGGCAGCTTCGCTCTCGCCACCGGCTGCTTTCACGAAGGTTGGAAAGAAGTCGGTGCTCATCACGGGAACCGAAGAAGTCGAACCGGGCCTTGTCACCCCAGGCCATTTTACGATGAAAGGTTCGCGGATACCCCCCTCATAGATCCAACCCTTTCCGCCACGCAGTGGAAGATTCGAAGTCGGAGATCCCTCTGAGGTTGATAATCCTCCGTTATCTGAGGTGAAGCAAATGACGACCTCATCTTCGAGACCGAGATCGTTGATTTTTTTCATGACCTTACCAACCGCTTGATCCATAGCTTCAACCATAGCGGCATAAACGGCATGCTTTTGGAGAATACGAACCTTACGGGGTCGCGTGCCAAAGATTTGTTCTTCGTCACCAAACTCCTGCCCATTGATTTTTGAGGCCTTCTTTTTGTATTTCGCGACGAGGTCGGGGCGTCCGATGAGGGGCGTGTGAACCGAGTAAAAGGAAAGCATGGCAAAGAAAGGTTTCTCCTTGTTGGCCTCCATGAACTTGCAGGTGTCGGTGGCAAGGCGGTCAGGGAGATGTTCGCCATCTGGACCGTCGCTTAGACGGGGATTACCATAAGGAGAAAAGTATTTCTTTCCACCATAGGGACCACCTGCTTTGAACCCTCCCGCATTGACATCATATCCGTGCTTGGTCGGCCAGAATTCTTCGGTTGGACCAAGGTGCCATTTCCCGGCGAAGAAGGTGGAGTAGCCTCTCGTCTTGAGTGCTTCAGCAAGGGTTGTTTCATCGTGGTCGAGGCGATCGTGAAGCGGGGCACACGCGAATTTTCCACCACGTCGGCCACTGAAGAAATTGGTGCAATCCTTGCGGGTGGGGTAGCGGCCGGTTTGGATTCCGAAGCGGGTAGGTGAGCAGACCGGGTTGGCGGCGTAACCGTCGGTAAACTTTAGACCTGATTTAGCAAGACGATCGATGTTGGGAGTCTCGTAAAAGCTTTTGGGGTTGTAGGCTCCGATGTCCATGTAGCCGAGGTCATCAACGAGAATGAGAACGTAGGATTTCCCCTGTAGAAAGGCGGTCGCGGCAAGAGACAAAAAGAGAGTGAGTTTCACTCAAAATGATACCTGAGGAGGGGGGCTAACCTTTCATTTAGAAAGCGATACCCACCTTTGATGTTGCATCAAGTTGCATTCATCATAATCTTCTGCTATGAAATCTTGCTTCTTTTTTCGTCGGATTTACCAAACGGTTTCGTTTTGTCTTCTTTTCAATCTAGGAGCGGAGGAAAAAGAGATGGATTTGCGGCAAAAGCGGGAGGATTTGGTGGTGGGGGAGTCATGGGCGATCTGTTATTCGGGTTTTCGGAGGGGTCAACATCCCGACCGTGGAGAAGGAGCCAAGAATCCAAGTGATGCCGAGATGCTTCAGGATCTCAAGATTCTTTCAAAGGACGGATTCAGGCTCATTCGGCTCTACGATTCTCGCGAAAATTCTGCGGCAATCTTGAAGTTGATCAAAACTCATAAACTTCCGATTAGGGTCCTCTTGGGAGCGTGGCTTTCGGCAGAAGTTAATAATCCAAAATGCCCATGGAAACCAAAGCCCTTTACGCCAGAAGAATTGTCGTCTCAGAAGGTCGGAAATGAAAAGGAAGTGGAGCGCCTCATTAAACTTGCCAATCAGTATCCTAAAGTTGTGGCGGCCGTTGCAGTGGGAAATGAAGCATTAGTCGAGTGGAACGATCACATGGTTCCGGTGAGTTCCGTAATGAATTATGTTAGAAAAGTGAAAAGTGAGATTGAGCAACCCGTTACAGTTGCCGACAATTACGATTGGTGGGCTCGGTTTGGAAAGGCCTTGGCCAAAGAAGTCGATTTTGTCTCTGTCCACATTTATCCGGTCTGGGAAGGGAAAATGATTGATGAAGGAATGTCATTTGGCGTTGCCAATATGGAAGCGGTTCGTAAGGCCCTGCCTGATGCGAGGTTAGCAATTACCGAAGCGGGGTGGGCCACCGTGGCTTCCGAATTTGGGAAGCGTGCTAGTGAAAAAGCGCAAGCCCGATATTACCGCGAGATGAAAATGTGGGCAGCGAAGCACAATATCACCACTTTTTTCTTTGAAGCCTTTGACGAGGATTGGAAAGGTGACCCCAACAATCCCCTTGGAGCTGAAAAACACTGGGGGATCTATGGAATCGATCGCAAACCAAAATTGGGAATGGAGTAGTTCTCTATTTTTTTTGACTATAGGATCGACCAAAGATGATGTAGGGCAATTGCATCCCGCTATTTTCATCTTTTGATCCTTGGTGGTTGGATTAGAACCATGACTGATGAGATCACGCTTAATAGCAGCTCTATTCTTGGTTGCGATGGCCTCCTGTTCCCTTCCGGATACCCCCCTGTGGAATGAGCGAGAACCGGGCTCCGTAGTAGGCATGCCAACTGAGCTGATCGCAAAAGCAGTTGTCCATGGATCAATGAAATCATTGGTAAGCAACCCGGTGACCGGAACCACAAAAGGCGTCTCCATGTGGTATGAAAGGTCGCGTCTTCTTAGCGAAAATTTCCTCAAGGAGGAGGCTTTGCTGAATCCGGCCTATGCTAGGGGGGCGAATATTGAAGAGGGTCTTGACTTGGTGGGCTTACCCAAGCCCCTTCCCGGAAAAGTAGATCTTTTAGTGGATGGTGCTGAGTTTTTTCCGGCACTCTACCGATCTGTCGATGGCGCGAAAGAGCAGATTGATAGTCAGGTTTTTATTTTTGATAACGATGACGTTGCAACCGATTTTGCCAACCGATTGCGGAAGCGAAGTAAAGATGTAAAATGCCGGGTTTTGATGGATCGACTTGGATCAATTGGGGCGTGGTGGACGCCGCCTTCTGAACCTCTCCCAGATGGGTTTATCCCCCCTTCGTCGATGCCCCATTACCTAAAAAAGAACAGTCAGGTTAAAGCGAGAATGTCTCAAAATCCGTGGCTGGTGGCCGATCATTCTAAGCTAATTATGATCGATCGGAAAGAGGCCTATCTCGGAGGGATGAATATTGGAAGAGAGTATCGATACACCTGGCATGACCTCATGGTCAGGGTCACGGGTCCGATCACTACCGAGTTGCAGAATCGTTTTGAGCATTCTTGGAAGCTTCAGAGCTTTTTGGGAGATTTCCGTTCTTTTTTGTATCGTGATAAAAAACCGGATTTAGCTTCAACTGAGGCGTCGCATTTTCCGATTCGAATCTTACGAACCAAGCCAGAGAGGACGGAGGTTGAAGAGGCGATTTTGGTGGCGATCCGAATGAGCCGTCGCGAAATTTTCTTGCAGAATTCCTATGTCACTTCCGAGTTGCTTCTCAGGGAGTTGATCTCGGCCCGTAAACGGGGAGTAGAGGTGAATTTCATTTACCCCGTTCAAAATGATTCCAAACTACTCGATTCTGCGAATCGCCGATTCGCCGCAACCCTCTTGAAACATGGGTGCCGAGTTTATGCTTACCCGAAGTTTTCGCATGTAAAGGCGGTCATGGTGGACGATTGGGTCTGCCTCGGTTCGGCAAATCTTGATGGCTTAAGTATGCGAATCAATGGGGAGCTAAATATAGCTTACTCCGACAAAAAAAGTGCGCAGGAGCTTCGGCGGCGTGTCTTCGAAGAGGATATGAGGCGATCTAAAAGGCTCAGCGTAAAAGATCTTAAGGCGTCACCATATTCACTTTCGATACCGCTTTTACAGCAGCTGTAAAAACAGGCGATGCAGGAGTTGCGCTGAAATCAGGCGATTCAGCATCCCATTTCTTTCGATCACGCGTTAATCTAGATATCCCATTTCCTTCATCCATCCGCCGGCTTGGCTAGTCCATTCGCCAACTCGTTGTGGGATTTTTTTCATCCCGTATCCGTGGCCGCCTTTTCCGTAAATGTGGAGTTCACAGTCACGTTTGGACCGATGCATGGCGAGGTAGTAAAGAGCAGCTCCTTCAACGAAGCGTGCATCACCATGTGCGATAACAACGAAAGATGGGGGGGTGTTTTTATCGACGGAGACTTCGGGAACTAACTTGTTAGGGTCTTTTTCGTTTTTGAGATAAGCGGGATAGATGAGGAGACCAAAATTTGGAATAGGAGAGTGTTTGTCGACCTCTTCCCTCGGGAAACTCACAGAGCCATCCGAGGTGAGAACGGTTGCGGTGAGGTGACCTCCGGCGGAGAAGCCAAGCAGGCCAATACGCTTAGGGTCGATTTTCCATTCAGAAGCCTTTGAGCGAACGAGGCTTACGGCGCGTTGGGCGTCCTGCATGGGAGCATGGTGTTTTTCGAGATTCTTGCGACGAGGAACGCGATACTTCAGCAGGACTGCCGTGACGCCGATCTCGTTGAGCCAATTACAAACGTCGGTCCCTTCGTGTTTCGAGGCGAGAATGCCATAGCCTCCCCCTGGAGCTACAATGACAGCAGCTCCGGTGGACTTGTCTGTGGGAGCTGGGTAGAGTGTGATGGTAGGGTTACTGACATTTGAAGTGCGGGTGATCCCATCATTGTTGCGATCTTCGACCTTTTCTGCACCCACTTTTTGGTCTTTTTCGCCGGGGACCTCGCCGGTCCAGAGTGGCAGAGTGAGAAGCTCGGCGTGAGCACTCCAAAATGGGAGGATGAGAAGGATTGGGAGTAATTTCATAAAGCTGTTTTTGGGATACGAATCGTTCTAGGGGAGTATTACGAGGAAATAATAGGCTTTAGCCCCCAGCCATTTCTGATTTCAATCATGGTTAGGAGGTGATGTTAAAGGATTCATTTCGATAGCTGATGATAAGATGAAAATTCCACTGATTAGGATTCCCGTGGCTATAGGTCCACTTTTGATGTTGTTCGTTTGTGTGACTGGTTGCGGGACTAAGATCACCCCCCAATTGCATTCATTCGAGTCAGATGGATGTAGTTCTTTTCCTGATGGCACTGCCAGTGAGCCGGTCCTCTGGCGTGACGATTGCGTGGTTCATGATTATGCCTATTGGAAGGGGGGAACTTGGAAGGAGCGGAGGAATGCAGACCGGAAGCTGCGAGATGGGATTCGTCGCAAAGGGAAGCCCGTGATCGCTCAGTTGGCGTATGTGGGAGTGAGAGTGGGGGGCACTCCGTGGCTGCCAACCCCTTGGCGTTGGGGATTTGGATGGCACGAATTTCCCAGAGGCTATCGCCCGGTGAGTCTCGATGAATGGCTCATGATTAAAAAGATCACCCCCCTTCTAATTTTAGAGAAATGATTGGAGCAATATAATTGTCCCTCATCTGGCAATAAGAGACGCGCTTCTCCGTTAAGTGCTTTGATTGAAGCATAGTCCGTCTTCTTCGATAGATTAGATAGTTAACCTAAGGTATTAAGAAGACGTGATTCGATCGATAGCTCGTGACTATGACTGATGATTTGATGGGATGCAGCGCTCAAATACGATGATAAGAACGACCAGCCTCTTTGCCATTTTCCTCATTTCTACCGTGCTTGCCGAGGAGTCTTCTTGGCTATCCGGCGATGATCTTGCGATTGATTTAGTGGCATCCCACCCTGTGGTTGAGCAGCCGATCTTCCTGAATTTCGATCATCGAGGGCGAATGTGGGTGGCGCAGTATCGTCAGTATCCTTTTCCTGCTGGATCGAAGGTGGTGGGAAAGGATCGTTTTTGGCGAAGCGAATATGATAAGCTTCCAAGCCCTCCCGGGCACCCCGAATATGTGCCCGGGAAAGATCTCATAAGTATCCACGAGGATACCAATCGCGATGGGTCTTTTGACAAGGTCTCTCCATTTTTGGAGGGGCTGAATTTCCGCACGAGTTTTACGCATGATCACGGCGGCCTATGGGTTCTCCAACCACCGTATCTTTTATTTTATGAGGATAAGGATCGTGACGATAAACCAGACGGTCCACCGCAGGTTCATCTTCGTGGCTTCGGAATTGAAGACTCACATTCACTCGCGAATTCGCTGACTTGGGGGCCCGATGGTTGGCTTTATGGGGCCAATGGTTCTACGACTTCGTTACGAGTCACAGTGGAGGGAAAGAAGGATCCTCCGGTGGTGCGAGCGGGGCAGTTGATTTGGCGATATCATCCGAAGAGAAGGGTTTTTGAGATCTTCGCTGAGGGCGGCGGGAATAATCTAAGCTGCGAATTTGATTCGGTGGGGCGTCTCTACTCCGGAAGTAATACCGCCCATGTGGCGTTCTATTACCAACAAGGGGCCTACTATCAGAAGACTTTTGGGAAGCATGGCGAACTTTCTAATCCGCATACTTATGGGTATCTTCCCGGGATCCTTCATCAGAAGTATGCCCGAGTGACAAATTCGGTTATGATGTACGAGGGAGGAGAGCTTCCGGCCCGCTTTGAGGGCGCAATGGTTTTTGCAAATCCTCTGACGCTGGGGGTTGGGTCATACCGTCCAAAGTTGGAGGGGCTTAATTTTTCGGTAGTTCCAAATGGGATTGTGGATGTTCGGAAGGACGACAAGTGGTTTTGTCCGGTCTACGTGGATACCGGCCCGGATGGTGCTCTCTACGTTTGCGATTGGTATGATGAGCAGTGTAATCACCTCAAGCATTCAGAAGGGCAATTGCATGCCAATGATGGACGACTCTTTCGGATCCGGGCACGGGGAAATAAGGTCTTGAATAAATTTGATTTATCAAAGCTCACTCTCTTTGAGTTGCTAGAGCACCTGAAGGGTTCTAATCGATGGTGGCGGGAAGAGGCTCGCCGCGCGCTCTGGCAACACAAAAACCGGGAGAATGCATTGCCTACATTACAGAAGTGGATTTCCCATGAGAAAGGGCAACTTGCTCTTGAGGGTCTCTGGTGCTGGAGCTTGATTGATGGTTTGGCGATCCCAATTTTTCGGAAAGCGATGAGAAGCGCTACCCCCCATGTTCGCCGTTGGGCCATTCGACTCGCGGCTGATAATGGTGAATTGACTCCCGCGCATCTTGCTGAGTTGAGTGAGGTCTTGGTGGCTGAGGAAGATCTTGAAGTGCTAGCGCAAGCGGCCTCTTCGGCGGCCCGTCTTCCGATGCAAGAGGCTTTCGCTATTTTGCATCCAATTCTTGGTAACAAAAGCATTCGCAATAACACGCAGCTTTCACTTCTGACTTGGTGGGCAATTGAGCCACACTGTGAAAAATTTCCGAGGGAATGCGTGGCACTCCTTTTGCGCAAAGAAGTGATGGCTCCCAAGGTTTTTGTTAGGCTTAATCGATGGCTTGCTGCCAGTGGGAATCCCGACAATTTGAAACTATCTGCCAAGATGCTTTTGGCGATCGGGGGATTCACTAAGGATGAGCAACGAGAACTTTGGTTTCATTTTGATGAGGCTTTTAAAGGTCGCTCGTTTGCGACGATTCCGGAGGAGATGATTCTAGCTTTAGCTGGAAGGACCGACTTACCTTTGCATCTCGAATTACGTTTGTTCCCCCAGAATCGTTCCGTTCTAAATGAGGCGCTTAGGCAATTAGAGGGGCTGAAAAAAAATCGTGAAACGCTTCTTCGGCTCATTGAATACTTTGGTGAAACCCCTCACCCTGATGCGACATCCAAGTTATTAGCCCTCTTGAATGTTAAAGACGCTGGAATTCTCATCCAAATCTTTGCAAGCCTTCAGGGCATTGAATCCCCCGAAATTGCAAAGGCAGTCTTGAAGCGCCTACCCACTCTCCGACCAGAGGAAATTCAGGCTGCTGAAATCCTGCTGCTTTCTCGTGCATCTTGGATCAGCCAATGGCTTGGCATGGCTACAAAGGACAAGGCTTTAAAGGGGCTTTTAACACCGGATTTACAAAAGCAGATCGTATCGAGAGCTCACCCTGAACATCTTCAAAAATTAGAGATGCTCTTCCCAAAAGCAACTGAGCCTGAGAAGACTTCCGAGGTTGAAATTCAAAAGGTTCAGGCCATTCTAGCGAAATCGATAAAGCCAAACATTCGAAATGGGCATGCTCTTTTCAAAGCTCGTTGTGCGGCTTGCCATGTTCTTCATGCAGATGGCGGAGACATAGGGCCCTCCCTTACTTCATATCAGCGGGAGGACCTTAAAACTCTACTCCCCTCAATTTTAGAACCTAGCCGGGAAATTCGGGAAGGCTTCGAAAATTATATTCTGGAGGTTGGGGATGGCCGTAAGCTAATGGGTTTTCTTAAGACGAAAAATAAACGTGTTGTCATCTTACATCCTGCGGGCGGAGCTCCCTTGACGATTGCTGCGGACCAGGTGCTATCTTTGGAGCCAACGAGAACAAGCTTGATGCCACCCGGACTTTTGAATGGTCTCAGTGAACAGGAATTAAGTGATTTCTTTGCATATTTGCGAAGTCCACAGCCGCTGAATCTTCAAAAAAGGTGAGGCTATTGCTTTTTTGGTCTCTTTCCATGCGGAGCTTGCTTCCGGTCTTTATCAATCAATTCACGGTTGAAGATCTTTCCGGGATGAATCGGTTGGTGTGACGATTTTGCGATTGCGATGAGTCGATTGAGAATATCTGGTTGGGATTTCGAGAGGTCGTTTTTTTCTTCAATATCCTTGGACAGGTTAAAGAGTTTCCACTCTCCCTTTTTTGCTTGGTAAGCTTTCCAGTTTTTCA
>ERZ1046876.2218-NODE-2218-length-11826-cov-4.374395_pt1 | contig 11826 bp, 12 predicted proteins | sample MGYA00383094_ERZ1046876 | MGnify/ENA primary metagenome ERZ1046876 (study PRJEB29581, sample SAMEA5548364) | metagenome | biome: marine; feature: coastal; material: water | depth 50 m | study: Short-term variability in the microbial, nano- and picoplankton... | reverse complement strand
CATACTATATTAACTTCTATCTTCATTGCAATACCAGTAATGATGACAGAATTATATTCAATCTCTGTGGATGATTTCCCCCAGTTATATTCATCAATATTTATATTATCGCTCATAGTGACATTACCTCTACTAGGGTATGATAGAAAAAATCCAATTCTGGTTAGGAATTTTTCGGTATTGATATTAACGTTAGCATTATTAACAGCGTTTATATTTTTTCAAAGCAGTTTACTTATAATTATGTTAGCTCTAGTATTTTATATTGGCTCTTTTAGTGTACTTGAGGCAGGGATCCCATCTGCTTTATCAAAGAATACGAGTATTGATAATAGAGGCCTGACAATGAGTATTTATACCTCTTTTCAATTTTTCGGAACATTCCTTGGAGGTTTTATTGGTGGTTACTTGTATGATGTATATGGATTAAGTGGTATTTTCTTTTTTACTGCTGTAATATCAATTGTGTGGGCATTAAGTTGTCTAGCCGCTAACATCAAAGGAGCATAAATTGTCAGTTAATAAAGTTATATTATTAGGTAGAGTTGGAAGTGACCCAGAAGTTAAATTTATGCCTAGTGGCAATGCAGTCGTCAATATATCGATAGCAACAAATAGAAAGTTTAAAAATCAAGAATCTGGTGCGTATGAGGATAAAACCGAATGGCATAGAGTTGTGTTTTTTAATAAACCTGCTGAGACAATAGGGCAATATGTTCGTAAAGGCCAACAGCTTTATGTAGAAGGAAGATTACAGACACGCAAATGGCAAGATAAAGACGGTATAGAAAAATACTCAACTGATATTATTTCTGATAATTTTACATTTATAGGAAGCAAATCTGATTCCTCTGATAGTTTTTCTCCTCAAAAAAACCAAGATAGTAATGATTTTTCTAATCAAAATATTATTAAGGATGAGGATATACCATTTTAGTAAATGATAAAAAATAAAAAGTATTTTATCAAAACGCAAGGCTGTCAAATGAATGAGTACGATTCTGATAAGATATCTGAATTACTCATGCATCATTATGATATGACGTTAGCCAAGGATTCAAAAGATGCAGATTTCTTGATTCTAAACACCTGTTCAATAAGGGAAAAAGCACAAGAAAAAGTTTTTTCTGAATTGGGTCGATGGAGAAAAATTAAAGAATCACATCCTGAAACATTAATTGCAGTAGGCGGTTGTGTAGCATCTCAGGAAGGAAAAAATATACGTCAAAGAGCTCCTTACGTTGATATTATTTTTGGCCCCCAAACGCTTCATCGTTTACCTAAAATGATCGATGATACTATCACTAATAAAGTAAAGTCAGACGATGTTACTTTTCCTCTTATAGAAAAATTTGATTACTTACCTCAAAGCACATCATCAAAAGTATCAGCTTATGTTTCTATAATGGAAGGTTGTAGTAAATATTGTACATTTTGCGTTGTACCATATACTCGCGGTGAAGAAATAAGTAGATCACTTGACGAAATATTATATGAAGTTTCCTGCTTAGTGAAAAATGGTGTTAGAGAGATTGTATTATTAGGACAAAATGTGAACGCATACAAAGGAACAAGGCATAAAGATAAAAAATTAATTAGCTTTTCTGACCTTATAAGATATGTATCAAAAATTAAAGGAGTTGATAGAATCCGTCATACAACATCGCACCCTATAGACTTTACAGATGATTTAATAGATGAATATAATAATAAAAAACTCTGTAGCAATCTCCATCTGCCAGTCCAGTCAGGATCAGATTTTATACTTTCAAAAATGAAACGAAAACATACAGCGCTAGAATATAAAAATATGATTAAAAAAGTGAGATCAGTTAGGCCTGAAGTTAGCATAACATCAGATTTCATAATTGGATATCCAGGGGAAACTGATGATTATTTTCAGGAGACTCTTAAATTAATAGAAGAGGTCGGCTTTGATGATGGATATAGTTTTATCTATAGTCAAAGGCCTGGTACGCCAGCATCATTCGAACATGATAATGTTACGCTTCAAGAGAAAAAAAATAGATTAGTAAAAGTACAAAAACTTTTAAGAAAAAATAGTGAAAAATATCTATCTCAATTAGTAGATACAAAGCAAGAAATATTGGTAGAGGGAATCTCTAAAAAAAATAGTAATGAGCTCTTTGGCAGAACTTTTACTAATAAAATAGTTCATTTTGAAGCATCTGACGATTTGATAGGAAAATGTATTCAAATCCTAATTACAAAGGCTAATAGAAGCTCTTTGGATGGAAAATTATAGAATTATATGAAAACAAATCAAAAAAATATTAATCAACACATAAAACTCGAACCAATCGATAATGATAGATTAGCTAATCTCTGCGGCTTATTGGATGAAAATATTCGCCAGATTGAAATATTTTTTGAAGTGGAAATATCTAATAGAGGAAATTCTTTTAAAATAACTGGCGAGAATGTAAATGTTGCAAATACATCAAATTTTATTGAGAGAATATATAGTCTTTCTGAAAATGAGGAAATAACACCAAAACAACTTCATTTATACCTCAACAATTCTAGAGATTTCCTGTCAAATAGTGATGAATTTGATGATAATAAAAAAATAAAATTAAAAAAAATAGTAATTAAACCTAAATCTATTAATCAGAAAAAATTTATAGAAACTATCTGTAATAATACTATCACTTTTGGCATAGGCGCAGCTGGAACAGGAAAAACTTTTTTAGCAGTAGCTAGTGCAGTTCATGCTTTAGAGCAAAGTTATATTAAAAAAATAATATTAGTGAGACCTGCTATTGAAGCTGGTGAAAAACTTGGTTTCTTACCCGGTGATCTTGCTGAAAAAATAGACCCTTATCTTCAACCGCTATACGATTCTTTATATGTATGCTTAGGTTATGATAATGTTAACAAGCTTTTAGAAAAAAATATAATTGAGATTGCTCCTCTAGCATATATGAGAGGAAGAACTCTTAATGATGCTTTTATTATTTTGGATGAAGCTCAAAATACTACAATTGCGCAAATGCAGATGTTTCTTACACGAATTGGATATGGATCAACTACAGTTGTTACTGGAGACGTGAGCCAAATAGATTTACCAAAGGACTCACAATCAGGGCTTAAAGATTGCTTAGAGTTTATATTAGATATAAAAGGAATAGATAGTGTTGAATTCGAATCTAAAGATGTTATGAGACATAAAATTGTTTCTTCTATTATTAATGAATATGACAAAAGAAAAAAAAATAAAAATTAACTATATTACATTTATAAAAAAACAATATATGCCTTCTACCTCACGTTTTAAGAAATGGATAAAAATAGGTTCTGTAAAAAATATTATTTCACAAATTAATATTATATTTGTTGGTAAACAAAGAATGAGGAGCCTTAATAAAAAATATTTAAATAAAGATAAATCAACAAATGTTCTTACATTTCCTTACAATGACGATAATCATTTTTCAGGAGATATTGTTTTGTGCCCAGAAGTTATTAACAAAGAAGCAAAAAAGTTTGGTTTTTCTTCTGATTTGAGATGGGCACACATGATTATTCACTCTATGCTTCATCTGCAGGGGTACGATCATAAAACAAAAAGAGAACGAATGAATATGGAAAATATGGAAGTAAAATTACTTGCTCATATGAACTATGGTGATCCTTATGTCAGAAGATAGAGACAATAGTTGGCTTAATAAAATTAAAGATCTTTTGGTAGAAACACCTAAAGACATGAAAGGCTTGATATCACTTTTATCCACAGCAGTAAAAGATAATCTCATTAGTCAAGATTCTTATCAAATGATACTTGGCGTTTTTAGTGTTTCTAAAATACCAGTAAGAGAGATAATGATACCTCGACCTCATTTAATTGCAATTGATGTAAATGAAGAATTAAATACTGTAATTACAAAAGTGATTGACTCTGGACATTCAAGATTCCCTGTAATTAACGGTAATCTCGATGAAATTATCGGAATACTGCACGCTAAAGATTTACTAAAAAATCAAATTAATATGACTGACGACTTTGACCTCCATGATTACATGAGACCAGCAACTTTTATCCCTGAAAGTAAAAGACTTAATATTCTGTTAAATGATTTTAAAGCAAGTAGAAACCATATTGCCATTGTCATAGATGAACATAGTAATGTTTCTGGGCTTGTAACTCTGGAAGATTTGATTGAAGAAATCATTGGCGAAATAGATGATGAACATGATATTTCCTCTAAAGAACTTATAATAAAACAATCAAGCAATAAATACATTATTGATTCACTACTAACACTGGATGATTTTAATGAAAAGTTTAATTCTTCACTTGTAGATGAAGACATAGAAACATTAGGAGGTTTTCTCATTAATAAGTTTGAGAAGGTACCTAAAAAGCAGGAAATGATAGAAATAGATAATTTTTCATTTTCGATTATATCGGCAGACTCAAAGAAAATTAATCGTATACAATTAACAATAAAAAAGAATAGAAACGTCAATTGAAGTTTCTTTATTTATTAGTTTCTGCCTTTTTATTTGTTTTATCATTCTCTCCATTCGATCACAAAATATCAATTTTTTTATCTATAATCATTCTTTTTTTTATAGTTGATAATTTATCAACTAAAGAGAGAAGCAAGTATCTTTTTTTCTTTGCAATCATGATACACCTCATTGGCGTTTCTTGGGTGAGCGAGTCTTTAATTACGTACGGTTCGATGGGCTATATAATAAGCTATGCAATTACATTATTTTTTATTATCATAATAAGTATCCCATATGCTTTAATAGGATACTTTTATAAACCTATTAGAAAAAATAATATCTTTAATATTAACTTTATTGCAATATTATTTATTTTAGTTGAATTTGTGAAATCATCTATTTTTGGTGGATTCCCATGGTTATTGATTGGTTACACTCAGAATGGAACAGTATTTGATTATATCTATCCAATATTAGGTACTTATGCTGTAAGTTATATAATTATTTTCACTTCTGCGATAATCTATCAGGCCTTATATATGAGGCCAAAAAAATATGTAGTCACGTCATTAATTCTTGTAGTAATATACTTATCATTTCCGCTATCTAATGATAACAGTGAAACATATGTAGGAAAAAAAATTAGTTTCGCTCTCTATCAACCTAATATATATCCAAATATCTCATATAACTCTGATGAGTATAAAAATACTGTTAATAAATATATAAGTGTTATCAATAATAACAAGTCTAAAGACCTACTGATTTTTCCTGAAACTATAATTCCAAAAATATTATCTAGAAACAATTCTTTATATAAAAAAATGGAATCATCAACTGGTGAAAATAATATTCTAATCACAGGCCTTTTTACAAAAAATAAAAATAATTATTTTAATAGCATGCTATTTTTTTCTGATGACATAGAAATTTATAATAAAAGAAAACTTGTGCCATTCGGAGAGTATACTCCTTGGTATGATACAGTCATTAAATTATCTCAGATAATTGATATACCTTTGTCTAACTTATCACCGGGTTCTAATAATCAAAAAGAAATTATGATAAAAAATATAAAAATAATACCTATGATTTGTTTTGAAAGTACATTTCCTAGCTTAATACATTCAGATTCTGAGAATGAAATTATAATAAATATTAGTAATGACGGTTGGTTTGGAAATACATTAGCTCCATATCAACATCTTCAAATAACACAAATAAGAGCGCTTGAGTTTAATAGATTTATACTAAGAGTAACAAATACAGGTATCAGTGCAGTTATAGACAATCATGGAAAAATTCTTGATTTTATAGGCAATAATGAAGAGGGTATAATACAAGGTAATGTTCCTCTAAAAAATAAGAAATCAATTTATTCACAATATGGAGATATAAGCATTTTGATGTTACTATTTTTGTCATTACTTTTAACAGGACTAACTGGAGTAATCAAACGTAATGAATAAAGATTATCAACCAAAAAACATTGAAAAAGCTGCTCAAGATGTCTGGATTAAGGAGACATTTACAAAGAAAAAACTCTCTGATGATAATAATAAATACTATGTACTTAGTATGTTCCCATATCCTAGCGGTAAACTGCATATTGGGCATGTTAGAAACTATACCATTGGTGATGTAATCACAAGATCAAATAAAATGATTGGAAAGAATGTTTTTCAACCAATGGGTTGGGATGCATTTGGACTTCCTGCAGAAAATGCAGCAATCAAAAATAATGTACACCCTGAAGAGTGGACTAAAAAAAATATTAAGCACATGAAAAATCAACTTAAAAATATTGGTATTTTATATGATTGGGACAATGAAATATCAACAGCAGATCCTAAATATTTTAAATGGGAACAATGGTTTTTTATTAAATTACTTAAGAAAGGACTTGTTTATAGAAAACAATCTGAAGTTAACTGGGATCCGGTAGATCAAACTGTATTAGCAAATGAGCAGGTTATAGATGGAAGAGGGTGGAGATCTGGAGCATTAGTAGAACGTAAGGAGATTCCACAATGGTTTTTAAAGATAACAGATTATGCAGATGATTTATTAAATGATATAGATAAACTAGAGGGTTGGCCTGAATCTGTTAAATTAATGCAGAAGAATTGGATAGGAAAATCTAAAGGCTTAAATATAAATTTCAAGTCTGAACAAGGGAACTCTACATTTACTGCATTTACTACAAGACCCGATACTTTGTTCGGAGTTTCATATCTTGCTATCAGTATAAATCATAAGTTATCAAAGAAATTATCTAATACGAATAAAGATATTAAAAATTTTATTGAAAAATATCAAAAATTGAAATTATCAGAGGAAACTTCAGCAAAACTAGAAAAAGACGGAGTTTTTACTAATCAGTATTGTATTCATCCTATAACTAATAAAAGAATTCCTATATGGATTGGTAATTATGTATTAGATAATTATGGAACTGGTGTAGTAATGGGCGTGCCAGCCCATGATGCGAGGGATTTCGAGTTTGCTAAGAAATTTGACTTCGAAATTATTCAGGTAATAAGAAATAAAGATAAAGATAAAGAATTACCTTTTCTTGAAGAGGGAGTATTAATTAATTCAGAAATGTTTGACGGTTTAAGTTCTAAAGAAGCAAAAAGTAAAATTTCGAATTATTGTGAAACAAATAATTATGGCGAATCAATGACTTCATTTAGATTAAGAGATTGGGGAATATCACGTCAGAGATACTGGGGGTGCCCTATACCTGTTTTTTATTTAGAAGACGGTACTGTTTATCCTGTGCCGGAGAAAGATTTGCCAGTAGAACTCCCTAAAGATGTAAATTTAAATGGAGACGGTAATCCGTTAGATAAAGATGATAAATGGAAAAATATAATCTGCCCTTATACAGGACAACCTGCCACTAGAGAAACAGATACGTTTGACACATTTTTTGAATCCTCTTGGTACTTTTTGAGATTTCTAGATCCTGATAATGATGAAAAAATAATTGATGATAAGTTTAAATCATGGTTGCCAGTTGATCAATATATTGGAGGTATAGAACATGCTATTCTCCATCTTTTGTATGCGAGATTTTTTTTCAAGCTTTTGAAAGATGAAGGTATAGTTAATCATGATGAACCATTTAAATCTTTATTATCGCAAGGCATGGTTCTTAAAGATGGTTCAAAAATGTCCAAATCTAAAGGTAATACAGTCGACCCCGATAAAATAATAGAAAAGTATGGCGCGGACACGATTAGATTCTTTATTTTATTTGCAGCACCTCCAGAGCAAAATTTAGAATGGTCTGATTCAGCTATTGAAGGAGGGTTTAAGTTTCTTAAAAGATTATGGAAGTTATCCTATTTAATTAGTAATTGTTCATCCCAAAATACAGACAATAATAATAAATTATTAATCAAACATAATGAGACAATAAAAAAAGTTACAACAGATATTTTCCAAAGAAAATCTTATAATACTGCAATTGCAGCAATCATGGAATTCTATAATAGTTTATCACGATGTTTTGACGAAAATACGATAAGTAAGGATGTTGCCACAAAATGTATAGACACTATTGCAAGACTACTATATCCAATTACGCCTCATATATGTTATTCAATTTTATTAACAGTCAATTCGGACCAGGCATTAAACCCAACATGGCCTCAAAAGATTAATGATATTGATAATAATCAGGAAATTCAGATAATAGTGCAGATTAATGGTAAGCTTAGAAGCAAGTTACTTGTTAAGCCAGGGCTTAATAAAGAAGATGTTCTGAAACTTGCTAAGAATGATCAAAAAACTAATGAACATATTACTAAATGTGAGATTATTAAAATAATCTATGTGCCTAACAAACTTATTAATTTTGTCATTAAATGAATATAATCAATAAATATCTAGTTGTCTGCATATTTACTATAATACTTGCCTCATGCGGTTATCATCTCAGAGGCTCTATAGATTTTGAAGAGCTGGATAATGTGAGGTTAATATCAGATAATAGAAATAGTTTTTCTATCATGCTAGACAAAAGATTGATGTCAAATGAGCAATCTAATATCTCTCAATATCCCGCTATAAAAATTATTAGCGTAACAAGTCAGAAGCGACAACTCTCAGTCAATTCTTCAGGAAGAGTAGATGAGTATGAGATTACTAAAACTCTCAATTATCAATTTATCTTTTCAGAAACAAATATATTTACTGAAAAACTAAAAGCTAGCGATTCATATGATTTCAATGAGTCTCAAATGCAAGGCACAAAAGAAAAAGAAGTAATTACTAATAATAGTATAGATAGACAGTTAGTTAGAAAGCTATTATCAAAGTTTAGATCTGCCAAAAAAACTAATTTAAATCAATAGGTCCATAAGGTTCGTTTCTTGTTTTGTCGTGATCATGCATTCTGTATTTAATAAAATCATTTAGATTATTAAAACTAAAAAAAGGATTACCCTCAATTTCTTCTTGGAGAGTAGATTCTCTTTTTATAGAGTAGTTATGCCCAGGCATAATAATCGTATCATTATTAAGATTTTTCTTTAAGCTTTTCAGTGATTTAAACATTTGTTCAGGACTGCCTCCATGAAGATCACATCTACCACATCCAAATACAAATAAAGTATCTCCTGCAATTAGGTTATTACTTATGGAATAACAACAAGAACCTGGTGTATGTCCTGGAGTATGAATAGATATTATTTTAGATTTTCCTAAATATATACTTTCTTCGGAGTCAGTCATTTGTAAATTATCATAATTATTCTCCCAGAAATTTGCTTCTAATTTGTTGATATAAATAGGGACATCGTACTTATTTAGTATCTTATCAATGGAATTTACATGATCATGGTGACTATGTGTAAGTAGAATCTTTTTAAGAGTAAGTTTATTATCAGTTATAAACTTTAATACGTCAGTAAGGTCCCATGCAGGATCTACTATTGCAGCTTCTTTTGTCAATTTATCCCAAATAAGATAAATAATATTTAACATTGGGCCAACATCAAATGTTTTTACGGATATATTAGAATTAGCTTGCATACACATTAATTATAATATAATTTGTGAAGATATTTATGACAGAAATAGTATTAAAACCAGAATTATTGAAAGGTCTTCAAAAAGTCCTTGTTGAATATGAGCCTAAAAATGAGGATCCTATTTTAGCATCGCAATATTTGTCAGCAGTAGTAGGGTCTATTGTAGCAACAGCTGAAATTCCAAAAAATGACAGGGATGACATCTTAAAACAGCTCATTGAATTTACGCAGTATGTATATGATCAACAGTCAAACAGTTTAGAAGAAGGTAAAGAACCAGTTAAAAGCTCTAATGAAGATTCATACGGTGTTTGGAAACCTGAATAATAGCCTAAACTTCTAGAATTTCCTTTAAAACATTTGGCCCTTTGTAGACTAAACCAGTATAAAGTTGAATTAAATCTGCTCCTAATTCAAATTTTTCATTTGCAGTCTTAAGTGAGTCTATTCCGCCAACACCAATAACTGTTCTATCTTTCCCTAAAGATTTAGAAACAATTTTAAGCACAGAGCTTGATTTATCTAGCAAAGGTTTTCCGCTTAAGCCGCCCTGAATATTTTTATATTTCTGACTCAAAGATGATTTATCTATAGTTGTATTGGTACATATGACGCCATCAATATCATAATTATTAATTAAATTTATTAACTCATCGATTATTTCGTTATTAATATCTGGGGCAATTTTTATAACTATCGGCGTGTGTTTTTTATAGACCTTTTTCAAGTTATCGTGAAGATGTTTTATAGAGTAAAGAAATTCATTAATTTTCGTGCCAGATTGTAAATCTCTAAGATTTTTAGTGTTAGGCGAAGATATATTGAGAGTAATATAGTCAGCAACAGAGTATGCTTTTCTTAGACAATATTCGTAATCACGAAAAGCATCTTTAATTTCAGTGTTTGCATTTTTACCAATATTAATCCCAATAGGTATATTTCTGTTAAAGTTCTTAATGCGGTCTAAAGCATAATCAATGCCTTTATTATTAAATCCAAGATGGTTTATTATCGCTTCTTCTTCTGTAAGTCTAAATATTCTTGGTTTTGGATTACCTAATTGTGGTTTTGGAGTAAGTGTTCCAATTTCTACAAAACCAAACCCGATATTAGATATAAAATTTAAATAGTCAGCATTTTTATCAAATCCAGCAGCTAACCCAACAGGGTTATCAAAAATTATATTAAATTGCTTAGTTTCTTTTTTGTTTATATTTCTATGAAATACTTTACCAAAGTAGCTGCTGTAAATATATTCAAGTAGTAATAAAGATATGTTGTGAACCTTCTCTGGATCACCTAGAAAAGCTATCTTTTTATAAATATTAAATAATATATTATTCAAAATATTTTCTCATTGATAACAAGAATCATTGTCATTTTCTTATTTTAACAGAAATTTATTGACTTATGTATTGTATAAATTTAGAATCATTCTAAATAATCATTTAGGAGAATATGATGAGTTTAAAAGGTTCAAAAACTGAACAGAACTTAAAAGATGCTTTTGCAGGTGAATCACAGGCTAATAGAAGGTATCTTTATTTTGCAGCTAAAGCAGATGTAGAAGGTCAAAATGATATTGCTACGGTTTTCCGTTCAACAGCAGAAGGAGAAACAGGTCACGCGCATGGACATCTAGAATATTTAGAAAAAGAATGTGGCGACCCTGCTACAGGTGAGCCAATTGGAGATAGCGTACTTAATCTTAAAGCTGCAATTGCTGGAGAAACACATGAGTATACAGATATGTATCCTGGCATGGCTAAGACAGCAAGAGATGAAGGACATGATGAAATAGCTGATTGGTTTGAGACTCTTGCAAAAGCAGAGAGATCGCATGCTAATCGATTTACAAAAGCATTAGAATCAATCTCATAAAATAAACTTTAGTGGACGAGCCAAATCTCGTCCACTAACTTATTAATTACAACAGGGAATAAAATGGATAATATTCAAATAAAGTCGAATACAGAAGGTGGACTAGAAAAGCCAACAAGACATGTCATTGACTGGAAAAACCCTGATTTTTTAAATGAGGAGAAGTTTGAAGAAGAATTAAGAAGAGTTGCGGATGTGTGTCATAGCTGTAGAAGATGTGTAAGTTTATGTAATTCATTCCCAACCTTGTTTGATCTTATAGATGAGTCTAAAACTTTTGAGGTAGATGGGGTTTTATACGAGGAATTTGATTCTGTAATAGATCATTGCTATCTATGTGATTTGTGTTTTATGACAAAATGTCCTTATGTGCCACCACACGAATGGGAAATAGATTTTCCACATTTAATGTTAAGAGGTAAAGCAA
>ERZ1046876.2215-NODE-2215-length-11834-cov-9.064861_pt1 | contig 11834 bp, 7 predicted proteins | sample MGYA00383094_ERZ1046876 | MGnify/ENA primary metagenome ERZ1046876 (study PRJEB29581, sample SAMEA5548364) | metagenome | biome: marine; feature: coastal; material: water | depth 50 m | study: Short-term variability in the microbial, nano- and picoplankton... | reverse complement strand
TACGACGGATTATAGATGATATAAATATTAGAAAAAAAATTAAATTGTTAAACTAACTACTATGTCACCAAAAAAACCTTACACAGAAGATCAGATAAGATATATTTTAGATAATTATATAAATAATGAAGATAGTTGTGTCAGAAAAACTGGACATTCTTTGGGAAGTATAAAGTTAATGTTACAAAACATAGCCGCTACCTATGGTTTGGTAAATTTTGGAACAGGCAACCCTATGTACACAAAAATTGCTGATGAATATCGAGAGAGAAACAAAGTCTTTGGTGAGACAATGACAAAGAAATCATTTTGTATGAGATTTGGCATTATTTAACATTAGATTGAGTGTGATATCCTAATAAAAATAAAATGATATGAGAAAAGTTTCTGACAATAAAGTAATTTATCTACACGAAAATGGAATAACCATAGTAGCTAAGCCTGGAGCAAAAGGTGCAAAAGCAGGCGAAACCTATGAGCTTAATGGAAAAAAATATTATGTAGCAATAAACAAACAAGATCTAAAAAGGCTTGTGGATGAAGAGGCAGATATGTCTAAAGTAGTTACAAGTAAAGTAACAACCATGAATAATTTATTCAGTTATAGTAATTTCAATCAAGACATTAGTAGCTGGGACACAAGCAAAGTAAAATCAATGTCTGAAATGTTTTATCGTAATGAAAATTTTAACCAAGCAATAGGCCATTGGAATACCAAAAATGTTACTGCAATGATTTCCATGTTTCATGGAGCATCTTCTTTTAACCACCCTATTGGAAATTGGGATACTATTCGATTAAATAATATTACAAGCATGTTTGAAGATGCTAAGTCATTTAATCAACCTATTGAAAATTGGGTAGGATTTGGCACTTCGATCAAAGGAACTATTAAATCATATAACTGTATGATTATACGAAATGCATTTAAAGGAGCAGAATCATTTAATCAATCATTAAAAAATTGGAAAATAAAAACATACAACCCTTATAATTTATTTGAAAATGCAAAATCTTTTAACGGAGACCTCAGTGGTTGGAAACTGTTTGAATCATTAACAAATTTATTTAAAGGTGCAGAATCGTTTAATCAACCTTTAAATACTTGGGATGTCAGTGATGTTATTGGAATGCAATCATTATTTAAAGGTGCAAAATCATTTAATAAAGATCTGTCAAAATGGGATATGTCAAATGTATACCAATGTGAAAGTATGTTTTATGGGGCTTCCTCATTCAATCAAGATATTGGAAAGTGGGACGTAAGTAATGTCTATACAATGCAAAATATGTTTAGAGAGGCCTCCTCATTCAATCAAGATATTAGTGGTTGGGATGTATCTAACGTCAAAAAGATGACGGGTTTATTTCAGGACGCAACAACTTTTAACCAAGATATAAGCAATTGGAAATTAAATCCGTCTTTAAAAAAATCTAATACAATATTTAAAAATGCGAAAGCTTTTAAGCAAGAATATAACCCATATAATAAACTTGAAAAACATAAGACGGTCTCCTATTCAAATCTATTAAGTGCTAAGGATAAGAAAAATATTTCTAAAATTAGAAAACTGATTACTTCTAGAGATTTTGAAAAAATAGACTTAGGTATACAACTTTTGATTTCATTAAATAACATATCATTGTTTGAAACATTCTTAAATGGTGTCAAATTTGGCAACGAGGAAGATGATTGGGAAAAACTAAAGAGAAATAAAATGTTTTCAGGCTCACAACCTGCGCAGCCTTATTTAGATTATGCTTTAATAGAGATAATTGCCAACACTCCTCAGAGTTCTGACATAGACAAGTCAATACTTTTAAAAAATATATATTATCTATCTACAAGAATGTTTAAAAATACAATTGCCTGGCGCAGTGGTTATGATCCACTTTTCTCGAGATTTTATTCTTTTTCCAAGTTTAGTAACTTACAAACCTTAAAAATAATTTTTAGTGATTTTTCTTTTAATGATGTAAATATTGAAAATTATTTCCCAAAAAGCTTAAAAAACTTAGAGGTCCTTAATGTTCATGGAAGCCTCAAATGGATGGAGCATCTCAATGGTATTAAAACACTAGTTTTTGATGATCAGAAGAGTTATAATAATTATTCTAAAGAAATTAAAGAAATAACTGATACAGATAGTTTTAATTATTTAAAAAATCTCGAAAACTTAGAGTTTACCTCAGAAAGTTTTGAAAATCTTGATTTTCTAACTACCTGTAAAAAATTAAAAAAGATTAGTTTAACAATTAAAGGTGGTCGTTATTATAATCAAGTTAAATTAAAAAATATAGATTTTCTCGTTAAATTGGAGAATTTAGAATTTTTAGAATTGACATTTAATGAAAAAGAACATGACGGTTGTGTTTATTTTGACACTTCTAATTTAAAGGTTCTTAAAGATTGTCATTCTCTAAAAAAAATAACGATCAATGGATTAAGTGTCGAGACCAAAAATAAACCTTTGCTTAATAAAATGTTTTTAACAAAATGGCAATAGTTTAACACCCGAAAAGATTAAAGAACTTTAATAAAATATACTATGGCACTATTTTTTGGAATACCTGATGGAATTGAGGAGGGACAACTATTTAACAATAGGCAATCTCTAATTGAAGCTAATCTGCATAGGTCTACCATGGCTGGGATAGACGGAAATGGAGAAGATGGGGCTGCTGCAATTGTTTTATCTGGTGGTTATCAAGATGATGAAGATTTAGGTGATGAAATAATATATACGGGACATGGAGGCAATGATTCAGCAACCGGAAATCAAATAGCAGATCAATCATGGACATCACCTGGTAATTTGGGATTAGTTGTTAGTAGACAACGAAATTTACCAGTGAGAGTAATTAGAGGATACAGACATAACTCCCCATTTTCTCCAATAACAGGCTACAGATTTGGAGGATTGTATTTAGTAGTTGATCATTGGGAGGAGATAGGAATAAGTGGTTTTAGAATATGTAGATTTAAACTTTTAAAACTCGATATTGAAACACCTGCAGAAATTGTTAAAAAGGGTGTTTTAGTATTATTAGAAAATACAGAAAAAAAAGTCACTTGGTACAGTATAGGTATTGACCCCCCTAACGAAGACATAAAAAAGCTATCAATTGAAAAATCGTTTGCACAACACCTATTAGATAAAAAAATAGGAGATGTTATAGATTTCGGGTCTGGTTTTAAAATATTAGAGATCAAAAAATATATGAGTACGTAAAATAACATTTATCAAATAACAAAAACGACATGTAACATTTAATGTAATGAATTAAAAAATTAAAATTATATGAAATTCAACAACGAATCACTAAGAATCGCTGTAAAAGAGTGGCAAGAAGACGAAACAAAAGCAGCATCTAAATACGGACATATCTCTAATTGGGATGTGAGTAATGTTACTGATATGAGTGAAATGTTTCAAAGTTCCAAATCTTTTAATCAGGATATTAACAATTGGGATGTGAGTAATGTTACTAACATGAAATCTATGTTTGACAATGCAGAAGAATTTAACCAACCGATCGGCTGTTGGGATGTGAGTAACGTCACTGATATGAGTAGTATGTTCATGTATGCAAAATCTTTTAACCAACCGATTGGTAATTGGAATGTGAGTAACGTGACTAAAATGTTTTCTATGTTTGAAATGGCCCATGATTTCAACGGAAATATTACGAATTGGGATGTGAGTAAGGTGACTAGTATGGTTTCAATGTTTTATGGAGCTACTTCATTCAACCAAGATTTGAGTACTTGGGATACTTCCTCAGTAACTAATATGTTTAGAATGTTTTGGTTTGCATCTTCGTTTAATCAACCTATTGGTGATTGGAATGTAAGTAAGGTGAAAAATATGAAATCAATGTTTGATTCTGCTTCTTCATTTAATCAACCCATAGGAAAATGGGATGTTTCTAGTGTCACTAATATGAGTCAGATGTTTCGGTTTGCATCATCATTTAATCAACCTATTGGTGATTGGGATGTTAGTAATGTGACAAAAATGACCCTTATCTTAAAAACTGATGGAGCCCCCCCATGGTTCCCAATTGGCTGGGAGCCAAGACATCGGATAATGCATTCTGCTTTTAATCAAGATTTATCTAAATGGATTGAAATAAATAGGCATGTAAAATTTGGACGTCAAATGTTTTCTAAAGAGTTTTCTAAAAATTTTGATGTTAATTCTTTAACGAGAAAAATTGATATTAACACTATTAATAAAAACTCGAAGAAAGCAATTCCAAAAATTAAAAAATTGCTTAAAACTAAAGATTATAACAACATAGACTCAGCAATTGAAATATTAAGATCCTTAGAAGATAAAGATTTATATGAGTTTTTTTTAGCTGGTGTAAAAATAAATTCTAATGGTAAGTTAATTACCAATAATATCTTTACCGGTTCAAGGCAAGCACAACCATATTTTGATTATGCTTTAATTTTATTGATAAATTATGCGCCAAAAAATTTAATTATTCATAAAAGTATCAAACGTATTAATATTAATGTCTTAACATTAAGTGCAAAGCTTGAAGAGTCTATAGCAACACCAGGAGGGTATAATCACCTTCCCGACTGTGGAGTATATACAGCTCATCAATTTCCAGATTTAGTATTTGAGAATTTAGAAGAAATTACACTAGATAATTACCAAAATTTACAGAGTTTAAAATTTCTGTTAAATTGTAAGAAATTAAAAAAAATCAATATTTCAAGTTGTGATAATATTAAAGATGCAAATTTATTTCCAAAGAAAATTTTCAAACAATGAATGATTCAGTAATTCAGTATGGTCCGAAAGCCAATACAAAAGAAATTGAAAAAATACTAACCCATATTTTCAATAACAAAGATGAAACTTCAAATCCAGAATTTAAACCTACCCCAATCTGTATATGGGGTACACATGGGTTGGGTAAAACAGAAATGGTTAAAGATTATGCCATTAGTAGAGGCTGGAAGTTTGAATATATAGCCCCCGCTCAATTTGAAGAAATGGGTGATCTTCATGGTATGCCATCTATTGTAGAATCATTAAATAGTAATAAAACCATATTCAATCCACCGGATTGGGTACCCACTAGTGAGGGGCCAGGAATTTTATTAATAGATGATATTAATAGAGCAGATGACAGAATATTAAGAGGTTGTATGCAACTATTACAAAACTATGAGCTCTCATCATGGAAACTTCCAAAAAAATGGCAAATTATAGCGACTGCAAATCCTGAAGGTGCAGACTATTCTGTAACACCAATGGATGATGCTATGCTAACAAGGATGATTCACACAACTTTAGTATTTAATCACAAAATATGGGCACAATGGGCTTATAATGCTGGTGTTGATAAACGAGGTATTTCTTTTGTGTTAACCTATCCAGAACTAATAAATACAGGACGAACAACTCCTAGAAGCTTAACTCAGTTTTTTCAACTAATTACAAATATTAAAGACCTAAAAGAAAATAGGGAATTAGTTTTTGCTTTAGCATTATCAACTTTAGATGAGGTAACATCAAGCTCTTTTATTAATTTTATTAATGATGATCTTCAAATTTTAATTGAACCCGAAGAAATATTAAACTCCTCTAATTTTAAGGATATACATAATAGGCTAAAGGTTTTATCAAAGGATAAAGATGGTGAAAAACGAACCGATAGAATTTCTACCATTACCTCCAGACTTTTCATTCATTTGACATCAAGTAAATACCATGTTGAAAAAATACATTCAAAAAATCTAATACAGTTTTTTCTTTTAGATTTCATACCTAAAGATTTAATTATGAGTTTATATATGGATTTATTGAAATCTTCTAATAATGATATAAAAGAAATGCTAAGAGATAAAAAATTAGCAAGTTTATTGATCAATTCCATGTAATTTTATTTGTAAATATGTCTAAGAAAAACATAAACGATGAAATTTCGAGATGTATCATCCAAATGCTAATTGATGAACCTTTTTATGCGCATTTTTTAAGTGGTATTGTAAGGAAAATAACTGATGATATTTCAACAGCAGCTGTAGGTTTCAATAACTCAAATGTAACACTTTACGTAAATGAGCATTTCTTTTTAAAGGAACTTACTACTTTTTCTTCAAGAGTAGCAATTATAAAGCATGAGACTCTCCATCTTGTATTTAAACATCTAGTAATGTTAGATTTTAAAAAGTACGATGCTAAACTATTTAACATTGCTGCAGACTTAGTTGTAAATCAGTTTGTTGGAAAATGGAAATTGCCTTCTTCTGCCGTAACTCTGACATCGTTCCCAGAATTGAATTTATCTGAAAATGAATCCTTAGATTGGTATTATAAAAAACTTCTTGATTTAAAAAGAAAAATGGATCGTAATAAGAATTCTAAAAATTCCTTTTCCAACACAAGCACTCAAACACTTGAAAATATTATAAATAATGGAAACCACAGTGACCATAGTAAATGGGGGTTTTCTGAATCTGACATAAACTTACAACATGCAGAAAGTGAACTAGATAGGATTATTTTACAAACAAAAGAAAGAATTTCTCAAAAGCAATATTCTATGCTTCCGTCTGCGATAAGGGATTTAATTAATATCATTATTGAAAAAAGAAACCCAAAAGTTAATTGGAAAAGAGCTTTGAAAATTTTTTCATCAAGTAGTAGAAGGACGAAAGTTAAATTCACTGTTAAAAGGATTAGTAAAAGGTATGGAACAAGACCAGGGGTTAAAATTCAAAGAAGTCAAAAAATAGCTGTAGCTATAGATACATCAGGTTCAATATCTTTAGATGAGTTAAATATGTTTTTTAATGAAGTTCATTCAATGTGGCAAAATGGTGCTGAAATTGAAGTTATAGAATGTGACGCAGCTGTTCTAAAAACATACAATTATAAAGGTAAATTTCCTGAATTTATTCACGGGAGAGGAGGTACAAATTTTGATCCTGTTTTTGCATATATAAATAAAAACAGAAATGTTTTATATGATGGATGCATATACTTAACCGATGGTTATGCAGCTGCACCAGAAATTAAACCTAGATGTAAATTGTTTTGGGTGATAACTCCAGAGGGGTCAATTGGATCACATTTAAAATTTGGTAGAGCATTACAAATAAATAATTAAATAGATATGATTTATTTACATAAAAATGGAGTAACTATTGTTGCTGATAAAAAAGCCAAAGTTGGACAATCATACGAGCTTAACGGCGAAAAATATTTAGTAGTGAACAGGAAAATGCTAGAGAATTTGGTGAATTCAGGAAAAGATGTAACTAAGGTTGTTACTACCAGGGTGAATATGATGTTATTCCTTTTTGCAGGTGAAACTAATTTCAATCAAGATATAAGTTCTTGGGATGTTAGTAATGTCGGAAGCATGACTGGTATGTTTGAAAGAGCTAAAAAATTTAATCAAGATATAGGCAAATGGAACGTTAATAATGCTAGTCAGATGGAATCAATGTTTGAAGGAGCTCACTCATTCAATTGTGACATAAGTAATTGGAATATATGTGGTTATGCTAATTTGAGAAAAATGTTTGCTAATGCTTTTTCGTTTAATCAACCTATTGGAAAATGGAAACTTGACCCTTATTGTGATATTTCTTACATGTTTTTAAATGCTAAATCATTTAACCAGGATTTAAATCATTGGAATGTTAAAAAAATATTATCTATGATTTCTTTATTTGAAGGTGCTGAGTCTTTTAATCAAGATCTGGATTTATGGGATTTAGCAGAAAACAATTACAAAGGTCTTTCACTAAATCGAATGTTTAAAAATGCTAAAAAATTTAATGGTAACATATCTACTTGGAAATTTGATGGAATTACTCGTATGGATGAGATGTTCGCAGGGGCAACCTCTTTCAATCAAGATATTTCGGTATGGGATGTGAGTAAGGTTGAGAAAATGGATAAATTATTTAATGGAGCCGAATCTTTTAATCAAAATTTGAGTGATTGGAATATTCATGATAAGCTAAAAATAAAAACACCATCGGCTATCTTTACAGGTGCAAAAAAGTTTAACCCTGAGCATAGTCCTTTTCAAAAAAAGAAACGATCTATTGATACATCAACTAAAAACCTCACTTCTGAGGATAAGAAAACTTTTTCAAAAATTAAAAAATTACTACTTTCAAGAGATATTGATAAAATCGACTTAGCTATTGAATTATTTATATCATTAAATAACACCGAATTATTTAACACATTATTGGATGGTTGTAAATTAGAAACTATTGATAGTAGTGAACCAAATCACTTTGAATCTAAACTCCGTACTAATAAGATTTTTACAGGAACAGGTCCAGCTCAACCATTATTAAATTATGCTTTAATGAATATTATTGCATCTGTACCAAAAGATCAAAATATTAAGATTCATGAATCTATTGTTTTAAAAAATATCCATCGTCTTAATATTTCTACCATAATAGGATTTAATAACAATTATGATAGATTTAATCAATTTTTTGAAATTGATAAATTCACTTATGTAAAAAAAATCATTATAGATTTTAGGAAATTTGAAAACATAAATTTTGATGTTAATTTTAAAAATAAGTCAGCTAAGAATATTATCGCCAAGAATTTTAATGGTTCATTAAAATGGTTAGAAAATTTTAAACAAATTGAAGATTTATATTTAGGTTTTGATTCTTACAATGCAAAAATTGAAAATTTAGATTGCTTCGATGTTTTAAAAAATCTTGAAAAATTTGAACTGGATTGCAATGGAGTGATAAACGATATTGACTTTCTTAATAATTGTGAAAATTTAAAAAGTTTATTTTTACATAGAACTACTAGCTATAGCTCACAAATATACCTGAATAATATTGAAGCTCTTTCAAAACTTAAAAATTTAGAGATTTTAAAAATCACTCATATTGATGAACAACTAAATTTAAGTGTTATCGATAAGTGCTTAATGATTAAAGAATTAAGCCTTGATGTTAAAGGCATATTTCAAATTAAACAACTAATAGGATGTGAAAATTTAAAAATATTAAACTTAAAAATAGATTCGTCACTAGATGCTACTAGTATTGATTTTTCTTTTCTTAATAATTGCAGAAATCTTGAATCAATCAATATTTTAGGAGGTCATTCTTTCAATTTTAATGGAAAAATTAATAGCATTAATGGAATAAATATTTTGAGTAATGTTAATTTGGTTGAACTAGATGAATTTGCAATTATAGTAGATAATTACGATGATTTAATCAATACAACAAACGAAGTAACAGTTTATGATACAAGCAATATAAAAATTAATGTAGAAAAAAAACCTGTTTTAAATATTCCTATTAAAGATACCAAGCTTAGTTCTGAAGTCAAAAAAACTTTTTCAAAAATTAAAAAATTACTACTTTCAAGAGATATTGATAAAATCGACTTAGCTATTGAATTATTTATATCATTAAATAACACCGAATTATTTAACACATTATTGGATGGTTGTAAATTAGAAACTATTGATAGTAGTGAACCAAATCACTTTGAATCTAAACTCCGTACTAATAAGATTTTTACAGGAACAGGTCCAGCTCAACCATTATTAAATTATGCTTTAATGAATATTATTGCATCTGTACCAAAAGATCAAAATATTAAGATTCATGAATCTATTGTTTTAAAAAATATCCATCGTCTTAATATTTCTACCATAATAGGATTTAATAACAATTATGATAGATTTAATCAATTTTTTGAAATTGATAAATTCACTTATGTAAAAAAAATCATTATAGATTTTAGGAAATTTGAAAACATAAATTTTGATGTTAATTTTAAAAATAAGTCAGCTAAGAATATTATCGCCAAGAATTTTAATGGTTCATTAAAATGGTTAGAAAATTTTAAACAAATTGAAGATTTATATTTAGGTTTTGATTCTTACAATGCAAAAATTGAAAATTTAGATTGCTTCGATGTTTTAAAAAATCTTGAAAAATTTGAACTGGATTGCAATGGAGTGATAAACGATATTGACTTTCTTAATAATTGTGAAAATTTAAAAAGTTTATTTTTACATAGAACTACTAGCTATAGCTCACAAATATACCTGAATAATATTGAAGCTCTTTCAAAACTTAAAAATTTAGAGATTTTAAAAATCACTCATATTGATGAACAACTAAATTTAAGTGTTATCGATAAGTGCTTAATGATTAAAGAATTAAGCCTTGATGTTAAAGGCATATTTCAAATTAAACAACTAATAGGATGTGAAAATTTAAAAATATTAAACTTAAAAATAGATTCGTCACTAGATGCTACTAGTATTGATTTTTCTTTTCTTAATAATTGCAGAAATCTTGAATCAATCAATATTTTAGGAGGTCATTCTTTCAATTTTAATGGAAAAATTAATAGCATTAATGGAATAAATATTTTGAGTAATGTTAATTTGGTTGAACTAGATGAATTTGCAATTATAGTAGATAATTACGATGATTTAATCAATACAACAAACGAAGTAACAGTTTATGATACAAGCAATATAAAAATTAATGTAGAAAAAAAACCTGTTTTAAATATTCCTATTAAAGATACCAAGCTTAGTTCTGAAGTCAAAAAAACTTTTTCAAAAATTAAAAAATTACTACTTTCAAGAGATATTGATAAAATTGATTTAGGAGTTGAATTACTAACATCATTAAATAGCCCAGATTTATTTAATATACTCCTAGATGGTTGTATGTTAGAAACTAAAAATGGTAGTGAACCTAATTACTTTGAATCAAAACTTCATACCAATAAAGTTTTTACAGGAACAGGGCCCGCTCAACCTTTTTTGAACTATGCTATAATGAATATTATTGCCTCTTTACCTCAAAATCAAAACATTAATATTCATGAATCACTTATGTTAAAAAACATCACTTGTCTTAACATATCATCTGTAATATCTTCTAAAAACAACCCAAGACTTGATGGAATGTTTAATGTTGAGAATTTTACACACCTACATAAAGTGATAATTCATTTTGGCATGTTTGGTAAAGTGAATTTTATTGATTATTTAAAAAGCAGTACAGTAAAAGAGATTACTGCTATGAGTGTTAAGGGCTCATTAAAATGGTTGATTAACTTTAAGCATTTAAAGATTTTAAAACTTTCACCATCATGGTATGATCGAGTTAAAGATCATGAAGTATTTAATTCTTTAGTTAACCTAGAGGAGTTAGAAATAAAATGCTCAAATGATATTACTTTTCTTAAAAATTGTATTAAGATTAGAAAATTAAAATTAAATATTTCTGCTGCTGTATCAACAATAAATATTGATACTTTAAAGTACTTAATTAACCTTGAAGAGTTAGAAATTATTGACACAACAAAACAAGAGATGCAAACATTTAATGCAAGTGTTTTATCAAGTTGTAAAAAATTGAATAAGTTAATTTATAGAACTGAAATGGATGAGGAAGAGGAGGAGAATGGGCGTTACTATTCCTTAAAGACTATAGATATGAGATTATGTCAAGTAGAAAATATATTAAAAAATATTAGACAATGTGAAAAACTAGAGAGTCTTAGTATTTTTACTAAGAGTGATTATAACTGGACAAAAGAAGAAGGCGCACTCTTGCATCTAGGTGTTGAAATTTCAAGTTTTAATGGGCTAAAAATTCCTCCAAATCTTAAAGAGATTAAAATTAATGAAATTGAGCTATTACCAATTAAAAATAATTACTAATTAACATTTTAACGCTAAATAAAAAACATGACACTGTTTAATTTTTTTAAAAAGAATAAAAACACTAATAGTAATATAACTTTTGTAATTAAAAACAAAAGCACTAC
>ERZ1046876.2209-NODE-2209-length-11856-cov-5.860351_pt1 | contig 11856 bp, 8 predicted proteins | sample MGYA00383094_ERZ1046876 | MGnify/ENA primary metagenome ERZ1046876 (study PRJEB29581, sample SAMEA5548364) | metagenome | biome: marine; feature: coastal; material: water | depth 50 m | study: Short-term variability in the microbial, nano- and picoplankton... | reverse complement strand
CAAGGAGGTGCTCGAGGAGACGGGCATCGAGTGCGAGGTGGTGCGCCCCATCGCCATCCTCGACGGGTTGCGCCTGGGCATCACCGGCATCCCGCTGTACTCGCTGGTCTTCCACTGCCGGATGACCGGTGGTGAGTTGGCCGCCCATCCGCTCGAGTGTCTCGACGTGGGCTTCTTCGCGGAGGACGCCATGCCCGACGGTCACGCCCTTCCGGCCGAGTGGGTGGATGAGGCCTTCGCGGCCATCAGGGGCGAGCCGCTGGAGGTTCGCTACGACCGACCCCGTGAGCCCATGTGGGAGGGCGGTACGGGCTAGTGCCGGGTGAGGTGCCGGGTCAGGTGCCGGGCTGGTTCCGGAGGAAGTCCTCGACCTCGGCCACCAGGCGGTCCGGGGCGTCGGCCGTCTCCTCGTCGAAGTCGGCCTCCAACTGCTCCACGTACTCGACGGTCTCTTCGTCCTCGGACACCAGTTCGGTGACCTGGCGTTCGTAGTCGGCGGCCAGGATCTCCAGATCGGTGCGGGGGACGTCCACCTCGAACACCCGGCAGAGTCGCTCCACCAGGGCCAGAGCGGCCTTGGGTGACGGGGCGTTGGACACGTACGAGGGCACGCTGGCCCAGAACGACGCCGTCATGACCCCGCGGTCACGCAGGCCGGCGGCCAGCACGCCCACGATGCCCGTGGGGCCCTCGTAGGTCGACGGCGACAGGTCGAGGCGCTCGGCCAGATGGGCATCCTCGGTTCCGCCGTACACCTGGGTGGGGCGGGTGTGGGGAACATCGGTGAGCAGGGCGCCCAGCGTGCACACCATCGCCGCGTCGAACGCCTCGGCGGTATGGGCGATGTGGTCCACGAAGGTTCGCCAACGCAACTGGGGTTCGTGGCCGATGGCGCACACCAGGTCGTGGTCGGCGTCGGGTACCCGGGCCACGTAGATCGAGGTCGAGGGCCACGTGATCTGGCGAACGTCGTCCTCGTCGAGGCAGACGCTGGGACGGGCCACCGTGAAGTCGAAGAAGTCCTCGGCATCGATGGTGGCCACGTGGACGGCCTCGTAGTGGTCCCGGATGTAGCGGGCAGCCGTGGAACTGGCTTCGCCGGCGTCGTTCCACCCTTCGAAGGCGGCCAGCAGGACCGGTGACCGCAGGTCCATGGGCATCTCGTCGACGTGCCAGAGCAGGTGCGGTGCGGGGTCGACGGCCATTGCGCCGGAGGCTAGCCAGACGCGGTCTGACGCGCGCCGGAGCGGTCGCGACGGCATCCTCCGGCCGGCCCGCCTCCGACGGGTCGGGGCCGGGGTTCTAGGCTCGCCACCCATGGAAGCAGCCGGCGTCGAGGTTCGTGAGGCCACCGAGGTGGACGACGCCCTGGTGGGCGCCATGGCCCGGCTCATCCCACAGTTGTCGAGGTCCAACCCGCCGCCGGATGCTGCGGCCCTCGAGGCCATCGTCTCGTCGGAGGCCTCGGTCCTGTTGCTGGCTCTCGACCCGGAAGTCCTTGATCAAGAGGGCGGTGATCAAGAGGGCGGTGATCAAGCGGCCGGCGAGTCGGCGATCCTGGGGAGCATGACGTTGGCCCTGTTCCGCATCCCGACCGGCTTACGGGCCTGGATCGAGGACGTGGTGGTCGACGAGGGGGCCCGTGGTCGTGGTGTCGGCGAGGCGCTGAACCGGGCGGCCATCGAACGGGCCCGTAGCGAGGGAGCCACCACCGTGGACCTGACGTCGCGCCCCTCCCGGGAGGCCGCCAACCGGCTCTACCAGCGACTGGGCTTCCAGGAACGCTCCACCAACGTCTATCGCCTGGATCTCTGACCCCGTGGCGGCCCCACCGCTGGTCGGACTCCGGGTGCTGGAGATGGGCAGCCGGGTCATGGCCCCCTATGTCGGCAAGTTGTTCGCCGATGCCGGCGCCGACGTCTGCAAATTGGAGTCGCCGGCCGGCGACCCGTTCCGTCGGTGGAGCGCGTCGGGAGCGGTGATCCCCGAGGGGCCTGCTGGCGCGGCCTCGCCCTGGTTCTCGTACCTGAACGGTGGCAAACGCAGCGAGGTGGTCGACCTGGCCTCCCCGGCCGGCCGTGATCGGCTCCTGGAGCTGATGGCCGACGTCGACGTGGTGCTCGACGACCACGACCCGGCGGACGCCGTGGCCCTGGGCATCGACGCCGCGACGCTCCGGGCTGCCCACCCTTCGGTCGTGGTGGCCACCCTCACCCGGTTCGGCGCCACCGGGCCGTGGGCCGACCGGCCGGCCAACGACTTCACCCTGCAGGCCCTGCTGGGGTCCACCGAGCTGCGTGGCGTCCCCGGTGAGGAGCCGGTCTCCGTCGGCGGGGACCTGGGCGACTTCGTGGGGGCGGCCATGGCCGCGCCGGCCGTCCTGGCCGTCACGCTGGCCGCCCGGGCCTCGGGCCAGGGTGCCCATGTCGACGCCTCGCAGTACGAGGCCATGGCCCACTGCTTCCAGATCCACCGGCAGATGTTCGAGGTCTTCGATCCGGGGAACCGGGCCACCCGGTCCATCATGATCCCCTCCATCGAACCGGCGACCGACGGCATGGTCGGTCTGTGCTGCGTCACCGGCCAGCAGTGGCAGGACTTCTGCGCCATGATCGGCGCCCCCGATCTGGGCGAGGACGACCAGTTGGGGGATTTCATCGGTCGGATGGGCCGGCGCCACGAGATGTGGGAACGCATCCACGCCTATACCCGCACCCAGACCGTCGATGACCTGGTCGAACTGGCCAGTGCCTTCCGGATCCCCGTTGGGCCGGTGGGTACCGCCGACGCGCTGGTCGCCTATGACCACCTGGTGGAGCGTGAGGTGTTCCGCACGCAGCCCGGCGGGCATCTGGCTCCCCGACCGGCCTACCGGTTCTCCGAGTCGGTCCTCGAACCGCCGCGGCCCGCCCCGGCCCTTGGTGCCGGCGGGTCGGCCCCGGCGGCGGCGCCGTCCGAGCAGGTGGAGGTGCCCCGCCTGGGCGACGATCCGAAACGGCCTCTGGCCGGGATCCGCATCCTGGACCTGTCGACCTTCTGGGCCGGACCGGTGGCCACCAACCTGCTGCGGGTCCTGGGCGCGGACCTCGTCAAGGTCGAGTCCCACGTCCGCCTCGACGGCATGCGTTGGGCCAGTGGCCTGCGTCGGCCTCTGCTGTGGGAGTGGTCGCCCGGCTACCACGGGGCCAACGTGGGCAAGACGGTGGCCACCGTCGACCTGACCACCGAACAGGGCATGGAGGTGCTGGCCCGCCTCGTCGACGAGGCCGACGTGGTGTTCGAGAACTTCAGCCCCCGGGTCACCGAGAACTGGGGGGTCACCTGGGACTGGATCCACCAGCGCAATCCGCGGGCCGTGTTCCTGCGGGCCCCGGCCTACGGGCTGGACGGGCCGTGGCGTGACCGTGGGGGGTTCGCCATGACCATGGAACAGGTCGGGGGTCTGGCCAACCGCACCGGGCACCCCGACGGACCCCGGCTGGTGCCCATGGGGCCGGTCGACTACCTGGCGGCCATGCACTCGGCGTTCGCCGTGCAACTGGCCCTGCTGGACCGTGAACGCACCGGCCTCGGCCAACTGGTCGAGATGCCCCTGTTGGAGGCCGCCCTCCAGGCCTCGGCCGAACAGGTCGTGGAGTGGAGCGCCCACGGGAACCTGCTGGGGCCGATGGGCAACCGGTCGCCGTCGGCGTCGCCCCAGGGCCTCTATCCGACGGCCGTTGCCGACCAGTGGCTGGCCGTCAGCGTGGAGACCGACGCCCAGTGGCAGGCCCTGTCGGCGGTGGTGGGTGGTGCGCTGTCGGGCCTGGATCGCCACGGCGACGTCGATGCCCTGGACGGCGTGATCGGCGGCTGGTCGGCCCGACTCGACGGCCCGGAGGCCGCTGACCTGCTCTGGCGGGCCGGCGTCCCGGCCGCCTTCTGCCAACACCCGGGCGACGTCCTCCACTCGCCGCAACTGGAGGCCCGTGGCTTCCACCACTGGAAGGACCATCCGGCGACCGGTCGGACGCCGTATCCGGCCTTCCCGTTCCACGTGGACGGCACCCACCTGCCGCTCGGTGATCCGGCCCCGACGCTGGGTCAGCACACCGAGGAGGTGCTGGCCTCGGTGGGCTTCACCGGTGCCGAGGTGGCGGCCATGGTCGAGGCGGGAGTGTCGGGCGATTGGCCAGTGGGCATCCCGAGAGACTGAGATGGAACCGATGGACACCGGCGCGGACACTGGCATGGTCGCTGACTGGGAGACGCTGCGGTCGCTGGTGGGGCTGACCGGACAGCCGACCATCGCACCCGTCGCGGTGTCCGCCGACGTGGTGAGCATGTGGTGCGTGGCCATGGGGGTGACCGACCCGGCCTACGTGGACGGCGCCGCCGCCCCGCCGGCCATGCTCGACGTCTGGTCGATGGTGGGCCTCGACGCCGGCATCGGGGCCACGGCGACCACCGACGATCCGCACCACCGGGCCTACGGCATGCTCTCCGAGGCGGGGTTCACCGGCGTGGTGGCCACCAACTCCGACCAGTCCTACGACCGGCTGCTGCAGCCCGGCGACCAACTGACCCGGCACACCACCCTGGCGTCGGTGTCGGACCGCAAGCGCACGGCCCTCGGCGAGGGCCACTTCGTGACCACCGAATCGGAGTTCCGGGACCATGCCGGCGACCGGGTCGGCACCCTGCGGTTCACCGTGTTCAAGTTCCGGCCCGTGTCCGGTGGTCCCGGTGGGGGCGACAGCGGGGCACCGTCGCCCGAGCGGCCCCGCCCCCGCTGGAACGCCGACCAGGCATGGCACTGGGAGGGCCTGCGTGACCGGGAGCTGCGAATCCAACGGTTCCCGTCGGGCCGCCTCGTGCACCCACCGCAGGTCACCGATCCGGCCACCGGAGAGCCGGCCGGCGGCCCGGAGACCGCTGGCCATCACGACTGGGTCGTGGCGTCGGGTGACGCCACCCTCCACAGCTGGACGGTCACCCGCCACCCACCGCATCCGGCGTTCCCGCAGCCCAACGTGGTGGGACTGGTCGAACTGGCCGAAGGCGTCCGACTGGTGACCAACGTCGTCGGGGTACCGCCCGAACGCCTCGCCGTCGGCATGCCGCTGGTGCTGGACTTCCACGACACCCACGAGGACGTCACCCTCCACCGGTTCCGGCCGGTGGTCCCGCCGCGTCGTGACCGGCCCCGGCCGGCCGACGAGGTGGCGGCGGGGGACCGGCTGCCGCTGACGCCGATCGACGTCACGGTCGACCTGGTCACCGGCGGGGCGGTGGCCACCCGTGACCCGCAGGACGTACACCACGATCCGGCGGCCGCCCGGGACAAGGGCCTGCCCGACGTGTTCATGAACATCCTCACCTCCACCGGGCTGGTGACCCGTTGGATCGGCGACTGGGCCGGACCGGGAGCGGTCCTGGACTCGGTTCGCATCGGCCTCGGCTCGCCGACCCACCCCGGTGACCTGTTGACCCTCGATGGCTCGGTCACGTCGATCGCCGACGGGTCCACCATCGAGGTGGCCTTCACCGGCCGGACCGAGCGGGGCACCCACGTCCACGGCACGGCGACCGTGGTGCTCCCCGACAGCGGCCCGACTTCGGCCAGCGGCTCGGGTGGCTGACATGCTGACCAACGCCCGACAGACGGCCATCGTGGGCATCGGAGCCACCGAGTTCTCCAAGGAATCCGGACGCACCCCGATGCGCCTGGCCGTCGAGGCCTGCCTGGCGGCCTGCGCGGATGCCGGGGTGGACCCGTCCCGGGTCGACGGCATGTCGCTTTTCTCCATGGAGCGGAACCACGAGATCGAGGTGGCCCGCAACCTGGGCATCGACGAACTGCGTTTCTTCTCCATGGTCAACCACGGTGGGGGCGGTGGGTGCGCCACGGTGGCCATGGCGTCCATGGCCGTCCACTCGGGGGCCGCCGACTACGTACTGGCCTACCGGGCCTTCAACGAGCGTTCCTGGCGCCGGTTCGGCACCGGCGTGGCCGGGCACCACACCGGCCATGAGGCCGATGACGTGTCCTACTCATGGACGTCGCCGTTCGGGCTGGTCACCCCGGCCCAGTGGGCGGCCATGTTCGCCACCCGCTACATGCACGACCACGGGGCCACCTCGGAGGACTTCGGCCGTATCGCGGTGGCCGACCGCCGCCACGCCGCCAACAACCCGGCGGCCTTCTTCCACGGTCGACCCATCACCCTGGCCGAGCATCAGGAGAGCCGGATGATCGCCGACCCCATCCGCCTGCTCGACTGCTGCCAGGAGAGCGACGGCGGTCAGGCCCTCCTCATCACCACGCTGGACCGGGCCCGCGATCTGGCCCAGCGCCCGGCGGTCATCGGGGCGGCGGCCCAGGGGGTGGCCGGGGGCCAGTGGATGATGCGGTCCTACTACCGCGACGACATCACTGGCCTGCCCGAGATGGGCGTGGTGGCCCGCCAGTTGTGGAAGTCGACCGGCCTGGGCCCGACCGACATCCAGACGGCGATGCTCTACGACCACTTCACCCCGTTGGTCCTGCCCCAGTTCGAGGAGTTCGGGTTCTGTGGCCCCGGCGAGGCGAAGGACTTCATTGCCGACGGCGCCATCGAGATCGGCGGGCGGCTCCCCATCAACACCAACGGTGGGCAGTTGGGTGAGGCGTACATCCACGGGATGAACGGCATCGCCGAGGGGGTCCGCCAGGTTCGGGGCACGTCGGTGAACCAGGTGGACGACGTGACGAACGTGTTGGTCACCTCGGGCAGCGGCGTCCCGACCAGCGGTCTGGTGCTGACCACCGAGGGCCCCTGATACGTTCCGCCGCATGGCAAACAAGCAGCTGGCCGAAGCGGCCTTCGGGCAGGTCGAACAGGAACTCCGTGATCTGTCGCGGTGGATGTACGAGAACCCCGAGTTGGGATACGAGGAGTTCGAGGCCTCGGCCCGGATCAGCGCCTTCCTGGGCGACCACGGCTTCGACGTGACCTATCCCAGTCACGGACTGGACACGGCCTTCGAGGCGACCGCCGGCACGTCGGGTCCCCGGGTGGTCATCTGCTGCGAGTACGACGCCCTGCCCGAGGTGGGGCACGCCTGCGGGCACAACATCATCGCCACCTCAGCGGTCGGTGCCGGCGTGGCCCTGGCTCCGCTGGCCGAGGAACTGGGCATCCGGGTGACCGTGCTGGGCACTCCGGCCGAGGAGGGTGGCGGCGGCAAGGTCGAGTTGATCGAGGCCGGGGCCTTCGAGGACGCCGCGGCGTCGATGATGGTCCACCCCGGCCCCTACGACGAGCTGGATCCGTTCTTCCAGGCGTGTCAGCACTTCGACGTCGAGTTCTTCGGCAAGGATTCGCACGCTGCGTTCGCCCCCGAGGAGGGGATCAACGCCCTTGATGCCTTCGTGCAGGCCTACGTGAACATCTCCACCCTGCGTCAAGCCATGGTCGACGATGATCGGATCCACTGCAAGGTGACCCACGGTGGCGACGCCGTGAACGTCGTGCCGTCGTACACGAAGTCCGAGTGGCTGATCCGCTCGGCCAGCGCGGAGCGTCTCGCCGAGCTGATCCCCAAGGTGAAGGCGTGCTTCGAGGGGGCGGCTCTGGCCACCGGCTGTCGCTTCGAGTGGCACGAGACCGCGCACGGGTACGACAGCATGCGAAACAACGACGTCATGACCGGCCTGTACGCCGCCAACTCCGAGGCCATCGGTCGCCGCATGCCCACCCACGCCGAACAGGGTGGGGGCTCGGGTTCGTCGGACATGGGCAACGTCAGCCAGATCGTCCCGTCAATCCATCCGATGCTTGGCATGGACTGCGGCGACGCCGTCAACCACCAGCCCGAGTTCGCCGACCGGACCGTGGAGCCCGGCGGGGAGTCGGCGCTGCGTGACGGGGCGCTCGGCATGGCGTACACCGTGATTGACATGGCCGAACAGGACGTCTGGGACAGACTCGGGGCCTGAACCGATGACGGTGGACCCCACGCCGGTCCTGCGGGTCACCGACCTGACGACGCGGTTCAACACCCAGGACGGGACGGTGCACGCCGTCAACGGGGTGTCGTTCGACCTGGCCGACGGGGAGGTTCTCGGCGTGGTCGGCGAGAGCGGCTCCGGTAAGAGCGTCACGATGATGTCGCTGCTGCGGCTCATCCCCACACCCCCCGGCGAGATCGCCGCCGGTGAGGCCATCTTCGAGGGCGACGACCTCCTCTCGATGGACCTCGGCGACCTACGCGAGATCCGGGGAGGCAAGGTCGGCTTCATCTTCCAGGATCCGATGACGTCGTTGAACCCGGTGGTCACCGTGGGCGACCAGATCATGGAGTCCCTCACCGTCCACCAGCCGGCCCGTCGCAGGGAGATGCGGGCCCGGGCCCTCGAGCTGCTGCAGTTGGTGGGCATCCCGTCGCCCGAGGATCGCCTGCGTTGCTACCCCCACGAGCTTTCGGGCGGGATGCGCCAGCGGGTGATGATCGCCATCGCGCTGGCCTGCAACCCGACGGTCCTGGTGGCCGACGAGCCCACGACGGCCCTCGACGTCACCATCCAGGCCCAGATCCTGGAACTGGTGAAGGACCTTCGGGTCAAGCTGGGCATGGCGGTGATCTGGATCACCCACGACCTCGGCGTGGTGGCCGGCCTCGTCGACCGGGTGCTCGTCATGTACGGCGGCCAGATCGTGGAGGACGCCCCGGTCGACGAGTTCTATGCCGCCCCCCGGCACCCGTATTCACAGGGCCTGCTGGCCTCGTTGCCGTCGGCCACCTCCCGAGGGGAGAAGCTGGTCAACATCAAGGGCCAGCCGCCTGACATGCGACAGCCGCCGGCCAGTTGTTCGTTCGCCCCCCGTTGTCCGCATGCCTTTGACCGGTGCCACCAGGAGAACCCGGTCCTGACCGCTGTGTCGGCCACCCGGAAGGTGTCCTGTTGGCTCGACGAGGTGCCGACGATCCCCGACACGGAAGGGGCCGGTCATGGAGTCTGAGGTACTGGTCTCGGTACGGGACCTGAAGAAGCACTTCCCGGTGACCAAGGGGGCGCTGCGTCGCAAGGTCGGCGCCGTGCGGGCCGTGGACGGCGTGTCGTTCGACATCGTGCGCGGCCAGACCCTCGGCCTGGTGGGCGAATCGGGCTCCGGGAAGTCGACCATCGGTCGCACCCTGCTGCGCCTCGAGGAGCCGACCGACGGGACGGTGGTCTTCGACGGTGGCGACCTGGCCGACCTCTCAGTCGGTGGGTTGCGAAAGGTCCGGCCCCGGATGCAGATGGTCTTCCAGGACCCGCACGCCTGTCTCAACCCGCGGATGACCGTCAGCTCCATCATCGGCGAGCCCCTCGTCGAGCACCTCTCGATGTCGTCGCGTGAACGCAACGAACGCGTCGAGGAGTTGCTGAGCCTGGTCGGGCTGAATCCGGAGCACGCCAACCGGTATCCCCACGAGTTCTCCGGCGGCCAGCGCCAACGGATCGGCATCGCCAGGGCCATCGCCCTGAACCCCGACCTGATCGTGTGCGACGAGCCGATCGCCGCCCTCGATGTCTCCATCCAGGCCCAGGTGGTGAACCTGATGGAGGAACTCCAGGATCTGCTGGGGCTGACCTACCTGTTCATCTCGCACGACCTGGGCATGGTGCGCCACATCGCCGACCGGGTGGCCGTGATGTACCTGGGACGGATCATGGAGCTGGCCGACGTCGACGCCCTGTACGAGAACCCGTTGCATCCGTACACCCGGGCGCTGCAGTCCTCGGCTCCCGTGCCCGATCCGGCGGCCGAGGCGACCCGGGAGAAGATCGTGCTGGTGGGGGACATCCCCAGTCCGTCGGCGCCGCCGCCCGGGTGTGTTTTCTCGACCCGCTGCCCGGAGGCCGTGGATCGCTGCCGGACTGAGGTCCCGGTGTGGCGCGAGGTGGCCCCCGGACACGGCGTGGCTTGTCACCTGGTCGGCTGACGGAGGTCTGTCACCTGCTGACAACTGCGGATTCGTCGTCTATTCGTAACGTCCAGATGTTTGTTCATTTGGACCTGCAGTGATAGAAGTCACATGGCTATTTGGAGAGGAAGCGCGGTCGAACGGCCGTGCTCCATAACGAGGGGAACCACCTTGAAGAAATTCATTCGTCTGGTCGCCGTGCTGGCGGCCCTGACCCTGGTTGCGGGGGCGTGCGGCAGCGATGATGAAGCCGCTGCTCCGGCGACCACGGCCGCACCGACGGCGACCGAGGCTCCGGCCAAGGCGCTGTCCGAGTTGAACGTGGCGTACTTCCTGGAGTGGCCGACGGCCAACCAGGTCGCTCAGGTCGAGCAGACCTACGATGACCGTCTCGGGATGACCGTGAACTGGTTGCCGTTCGGTTCCGGTGGTGACATGGCGTTGGCCATGGAATCCGGCGACATCGACATCGCGTACTCCCAGGGTCTGACGCCGTTCGCCAACTTCGTGACCTCCGGGTCGGAGCTTGAGATCGTCGGCGTGGCCGTTAGTTACGCAGACGCCGACAACTGCGTGGCCCACCCGGACTACGGCGTGACGGCGGCCAATGCGGCCGAGACGCTGGCTGGGCAGAAGGTCTACGCCCCGGTCGGCAACGTGACGCACTACAAGCTCCTCAAGATGCTGGGTCACCTCGGTGTGGCCCTCGACAGCTTCGAGCACGTTCCGTCCGACGGTGGCGCGGCTGCCGTGGCCGCCTTCGAGAGCGGCGACGTTGCCATGGCCTGTGCATTCGGCGGCGGCGTGCTGTCGATGCTGGCTGCTGGTGGCAACCTGGTGATGACCGGTTCGGAGCAGGAGGACATCGGTATCCGGGTGTTCGACATCATCTCGATTCCGACCCAGTTCGGCATCGACCACCCGGGCGTGGTCGAGACGTTCCTGCAGGTCACCGAGGAAGCCAATGCGGCCTACGCCGGTGACCGGGGCGCTCAGGAGGCCACGATCGCCGAGGCGGCGGGCATGACCGTGGAGGGCTCCAACGCCCTGCTGGACATGTTCTCCTTCCCGGATCGGGCCACCCAGTTGTCCGACGCGTGGCTGGGCGGCACCGTCCAGGACGTGATGAAGCAGCAGATGGACTTCTTCGTCGAGCAGGGTGAGATCCCCAAGGCACTCGACTCCTACGACGCGTTCGTGAACACGTCGTTCCTGAGCAACATCAGCGACGTCGAGGTCGTGATGGCCTCAAGCGGCGCCGGCGAGGGTGGCACCGTGACCATCCTGTACTGGCAGGCTGCCTCCACGCTGAACCCGTACCTGTCGGGTGGCTGGAAGGACCGTGACGCCGGTTCGGTCATCCTTGAGCCGCTGGCCGAGTTCGACGACCAGGGTGTCCTCACGCCGGCGTTGGCCGCGGAGATCCCGACGGTCGCCAACGGCGGCGTGTCCGAGGACCTGACCACCATCACCTGGTCGCTCCAGGAGGGGTTGCTGTTCTCCGACGGTTCGGCGGTCACTGCCGATGACGTGGTGTTCAGCTACGAGTACTGCTCAAACCCGGACACCGGTTGTACCGGCGCCTCGGGCTTCGACAACGTGACCTCCGTGGTGGCTGACGGCGACCTGACCGTGACGATCACGTTCGCCGAGGCGACGCCGTTCCCCTACGTGCCGTTCGTCTCGAACAGCTTCCCGATCATCTCCCGGGCCCAGTTCGGCGAGTGCGTGGGTGCGGCCTCGGCCGAGTGCACCGACCAGAACTTCGCCCCCATCGGCACCGGTCCGTTCAAGATCGAGTCGTTCACCACGAACGACACCGCGGTCTACGTCATGAACGAGAACTACCGCGGCGTGGCCGATGGCAAGCCGTACTTCGGCCGGGTCGTCATCAAGGGCGGCGGCGACGCTCCCTCCAACGCC
>ERZ1046876.2204-NODE-2204-length-11862-cov-4.358431_pt1 | contig 11862 bp, 5 predicted proteins | sample MGYA00383094_ERZ1046876 | MGnify/ENA primary metagenome ERZ1046876 (study PRJEB29581, sample SAMEA5548364) | metagenome | biome: marine; feature: coastal; material: water | depth 50 m | study: Short-term variability in the microbial, nano- and picoplankton... | reverse complement strand
ATCCTCTGGGGTATGGATGATGTTGATAATGGATTCGCTGAAGTCGAGGGTAGTCGCGACCGGAGATCCATCCAGGAACATCTCTACGGCCTCTGGATTCAGGATCCCAGTGCCCGGATCCACCCCAACCACAACGCTCGAAGCAGGGTTGGCTGGTAGCCCCTGAAAAGGAAAAAGTCTGACCATCTGCATGTTTTGCTGAGGTCCCTGATTGCTGCCGGACTCCAGCTCAAGCATGAACACACCGCCTGCGTAGCCTTTGTAGGCATGAGCTCCGGGGAGTCCACCGTTGGCCTCGCCCACCGTGTGGCTGGTACGAATGATGATTTTACCATCGGAACCCGGCGCCATACCGGTCCATCGTGCCACGTATCCCACCTTGTTGTGACCGGTACTAAATTCGACACTGTCTTCCCCAACCTTCCACGCACCCTGGGAACTCGCGTAAGTGAAGGTATCGGCTCCCAACAGTTTCCAGTTGGTCGTACGCTCGGCATAACCCTGGCCGCCTCCCCGCATGGCCGTCCCGGCAAAGGTATAAGTGCGCTGGGGGTCCAGACCTTCCAGGACCAAATCCACATGCCAACCTGGGGCATCGCCATAACTGATGTTCCCATCCAGGTCCAATGCCTCACCAAACAAGGTAGCAGCATCACTCTGAGGATCGACTGTGATCGAATCGGACGTCCAGAACACACTACCGGTTGAAACAGTTTCCTCATAGCGTGCTATCACACCTGTACCGTCCCCGCTACCGAACTGCAGGAGTTCCTCCTCAACAGGGCCCGGGCTGCTCCGTCCAATGTTGATGGTGGTCACCGTGGGATCATCGGTACCTCCATTCTTGTTGGAACTGTCATTGAAGGCCTGCCAGCCAGCAGCAGGTGGGGGCTCCAGCTCAAGCATGAACACACCGCCTGCGTAGCCTTTGTAGGCATGAGCTCCGGGGAGTCCACCGTTGGCCTCGCCCACCGTGTGGCTGGTACGAATGATGATTTTACCATCGGAACCCGGCGCCATACCGGTCCATCGTGCCACGTATCCCACCTTGTTGTGACCGGTACTAAATTCGACACTGTCTTCCCCAACCTTCCACGCACCCTGGGAACTCGCGTAAGTGAAGGTATCGGCTCCCAACAGTTTCCAGTTGGTCGTACGCTCGGCATAACCCTGGCCGCCTCCCCGCATGGCCGTCCCGGCAAAGGTATAAGTGCGCTGGGGGTCCAGACCTTCCAGGACCAAATCCACATGCCAACCTGGGGCATCGCCATAACTGATGTTCCCATCCAGGTCCAATGCCTCACCAAACAAGGTAGCAGCATCACTCTGAGGATCGACTGTGATCGAATCGGACGTCCAGAACACACTACCGGTTGAAACAGTTTCCTCATAGCGTGCTATCACACCTGTACCGTCCCCGCTACCGAACTGCAGGAGTTCCTCCTCAACAGGGCCCGGGCTGCTCCGTCCAATGTTGATGGTGGTCACCGTGGGATCATCGGTACCTCCATTCTTGTTGGAACTGTCATTGAAGGCCTGCCAATCGGCCCAGTTGCTATTGGCTATTAAGACCATGGCCAGAAGGATAAGTGCGGGTTTCATGTTCTTAAGCATAGAAATATTTGTCGGCCGATCAATGACATTTTTAAAACTATTGGATGCTCATGGTCTCTGCATCCATGCAATGATATCATGCAGAATGCACTTGTGAACATCGACCAGCCATCCAAACGAATCACATCATGAAGCGCAGCTTGTTGTAAGCTGCCTTCTCCTTCGCCTTCTCGTCAACCGCTGCGGCGAGCTCATCAAAGCCGAACATGGTTTTCACTCGATGCGTGAGGAGTGCGCGGTCATAAGGTATTTTTCCGGATGTCCAATAAGCTGCTGTGTGAGGCGTGAACTGAGAAACCTTCACGTGCCCTCTCTCATCTGCGACATTCGGCAGATTACGCCAAAGGCGCAGGTGGTCACGATGGGCTCTTACGGCACGTGGCACCAGTTCCGAATAGCCATAAACGGATAGATCAGCAATCGCCGCGGCGTGATTAACGACGTGGACGAGGCTTCCATAACCTGTGCGGTTGATCTCGGGTTTCTGGTTGATCACTTCGTCCAATACCGCAATGGTCATTCCCTCTATATCCGTGTAGAGTGATGTTCCATCATCGTTGGAAAGCTTGATCTTGTTCCCATAAATCCGCCCCCTTTTCTTGCCGTAATATCCACTCCCGGGATGTGAGTTATCGAAGAGGGAGATCAACTTCCGGATTCCATCGACCACCACCGGCGTTGCGAATTCGGGATGTTCCTTGAGCGCGCGAATCGCGAGTGAGGCAAAGATAACATTGTGCCCCGACTCTCTGGGACTTCCGATGTTCTTCTCGAGTGATTCGGCAACTCCGTCAATGAGTGTTTCATCGGGTTTCTGCTTGGGAAAGGGCTCAAACAATTCACGGTCAGCAAGCTTCGAGTTCTTATACATTCTTTTCCCGAAAACCGACTCGCCGCGCATGATTCTCTCGAGATCGTCCTCGATCCCCTGGTAAACCTTCGAATCGAGATTGGGGCGTTGCTCGCCAACAAAATATCCGGCAATCACTGCCGCACCGAGATGGCCCGCCATCGATTTCATATGGTGTGCCCGCGCTAGCGCATTGAGTCCCATGGATAAATATTGATAGGCGACCATCGTAAAGCGAATATTTGAATTTCGTTTTTTGCACCTACGGTTGAGTGCATACAAGGGTGGAGGTCGCAGGGTGACCTCCACGGTTTGTGTGAAATTATTCTGTCATTTCAGCCATGCGCTTTCTTTCGTGCACCAGGACCTCTCCTTACATTTTATCAGAGTTCAGGCAGCGAAGCATTTCGGAATTCGTCCGTCACCGCCCACAGGTTTTGAGGACTGAAGGCTTCTCCGAATTTGAGAAAGCGCACACTGCCATCAACGAAACCGTAATTGGAGCCACCACCCTGCTCATTGCCTGCCGAGCGATGCTTGCCATGAGCCACCTCGGTCAAATGGTCGCTACCATACTCAGGTGGCCAGATATCCATGTAGGCATCATCTTCTGATTCAGCTTTCCTTTCCCCGAGTACAATCGTTTCGGAAGGTTCTGGTATCGCGGCCAGTTTCATTCCAGTGAAGCCGCCCGACTTGTAAGCCCCGAAAAAAGCATTCCAATCGCCTCGAAATGATTCCACAGCAAAGAAATCAACAAAACCGTTCATCAGATAATCGTTTTCACGTTTGCCCCTATCCACCGGACACTTCAGCACACCTCGAGTCCCATAATAGGACTCCAGACGATCCATCCACACCTCACCTGCATCGTAATCCCGGGGGGGCAGGTAGCCGTCATGGTCATCTGCATACATGGAGACGCCCAGTTGCAGCTGACGCACGTTATTCAGGCAGTGAGTCCGCTTGGCCCGATCCTTGGCCTTGGAAAGGGCTGGCAATAACATACCTGCCAGGATCCCGATGATGGCGATGACCACCAGAAGTTCAATCAGGGTAAAACCCGAGTTTGGTATACCGGCTTCTATCTCTTTCTTGCCATGGGAGGCACTCAAGGGTTTTGAAATCAATGCATTCATCACTCTCATGTCAGCCAGTCATTCATTGCTTTTTTTGGGAAGGCGCTTTTCCCGAATCCTTCTCATCCGTCTTTCGGTTCTTGAATTTCTCCATGGCTTCTTCTTTCGTCATTTCACCTCGTTCAACCGCTTCATTGAGAGACTCAAACATTTTCTTCTTCCCTGAGGCTCCTTTTTTCTTGTTCTCTTTTCTCTGGGCCTTGTTTTGCCCGGCTATGATTTCCGCTAGTCTGAGCTGCGCTTCCACCTCAGACATTTGTCCACTGGCGACTTGTGATCTTAAGTAGACCCGAGCTTCGGTTTCATTCTTGAAGGTAGGCTGATTATCGAACGGTTCATTCCCGAAAACCGACCATAACAGAACCAGAATGGCAACAACCGTGAATCCAATGAGTATACCCTTGTTCTTCGTCATGATGTTTTAAATACTTTTAAACTGTAGGTAGCCATTAAAAAATGTTCAATACCGAACAAGCCGCACTCAATCGAGCTCGGCTTGACCAGAAAAAAACACATGAAGACACTTGCATGCTTCAGACCTAAGCGGCGTCAAGGACGCACCTACCTCATTACATCTACTTGCATGCAATCATGACGTTTTTCCACGCACTCGGAAGTTCATCATATGAAATTGTTAAGACAAGGAACGCATCACACTGTAAGGTGCTGACATTTTTTTGATCATTCATCGAAGTAGAGTATGAACGTTTTCAATGGTTGGCGCACAAACTCGCGATCTTCTGTCCGGTCGAGAGAGATGATTCTACATCCTTCGAAATCGCATGGATTTCCTGCCCAAGCCATGAATACACCTTCCATGTAGACTCTCATTTACCGTCTCTTCAGATTTGAGAAAAATGCCCGCGGCCAGAGGGGACATTTCATCATGGAAAATCAACAGGCAAAAATACAGGAGGCCCGTCAGTCTTGCTGGAACCAGTGGCAAGCCCTGACCTGGAGCAGCACGTAACCCCGTGGGCGATGAAAGTTCCTAATCACCCTTTCCCTTCACTCCGAAGTGATGCAGGACGTTCCTGACCAGCTTGCTCAGGTTTTCGTCATGGAAAACGCCCCAGGCGCTTGCAATCGAACCGGTATGGAATACACGCCCGCCCTCAGGGCGTTCCCAGTAGATCATCTCTGCAATCGTATCCTCATCACCCACTCGAGGTTTGTGACCTTCCGCATTGAAGTCGAGGATCTGGCGCTCATGGTGGCTGCGAGCGACCGTTATTATCCCATCGGGTTCGACAAGTCCTTCCATGACCGGGTCATTCGTAGCTCGCTGCAGGGTCGAAAGCCGCACATCAAACTCATGCCCAACCGCTCCAACATCGTCACTGATAAACCCAAAAGTATCTCCTTTCTTCAATCCGGTGGCATAAGGATGATTGAACAGAAAATGATCAGGCTGATCCACCGTATAAGGTTTAAAAGCTGTCCCCCACCCTATGCAGGTGAGCCCAATCACTTTCCAGGCAGGATAACCGCAGAAGCGCATCAAGCTGCCTCGTTTGAAGTCATGACTATGGTATAGCTCCCCCACCTGCGCCGCCTGACGACCACCAATACCGGTACCGAATTTCCGAACCTCCATTACTTCATCGGAATCGTCAAAACTGACTCGCCAGAACATGGTATTCCCGGACATGACCATGGCTGCACCTCCTGCCTTGAGGTAGTTATCGAGCCCATCGTAAGCGCGATCGGACCAGTATTCACTGTGCCCATTGAGACACACCACCTGATAGTCTTTCAGAATCTCGGGATTTGAATCGAGATCACGGTCGGTAATCACATCGTATTCATAATCATGCTGGTCCAACCAAAGGTGCAGGAAGCGCTCTCCCCGAAGCAAATGACTGTAAGATTGATTGATATAGGTTTTATTTGGACCCGCGGCCGGCCAGGGCAGCTTGAGGCCGATCTTGTATGTTGGCTGACCGGCACGATGATCCCGGTAACAGCTGTAGGTAGCCGCATCAGGATGGCTGCTGGCAAGCCCTTCAGTGCCCATCATGATCTTTTCGGGTCCGTGATTGACCGGGAAGGGAGCCGAATTATACGCCAGCCAGGTATTCGAGGAGACGAGCACCAATAAGGGCGCCTTGGACCGTGATTCAGGACGCCGTACGACAAAGGTGGTAAAGTAACGCATTGGCTTGCCGTCCATTTCAAAATCAAAGCGGCCTGCGTAGACACCGGATTTGGTGTCAGCAGGTATTCCGAAGCGATGTGAAACTTCCCAACGAGCATTGTAAAGTTCGTCTGAAGCCAGCCGCAACCCATGGCCACGATTCGGGTCTTTGGATGGATCATAACTGGTATCATGCCGGCCGATCGCTCCGGCATCGAAGCTCGGTCCACCAATCATCCAAGTTCCTTTATTGATGATCTGCCCATGACGTCCGTCGTTACTCACATCAGCTACCCTGCTGCCGCGCTCCTCCACGAAAGGCCAGCATCCCAGCGCCGATTCATCTTTGGGAGCAGTCTGGCCATGATCAGAAAATCGTTTTACAATGTCATCCTTATTCAGAGCTCGCTGATAAATCACGCACATCGCGAGGTCACCATTGTAAAAGTGATCAGCGACACCGTCACTGCCATAGGCACCCAATCGAAGCACCGTTGCCCCTGGCCGAATCACACCTGCGGATGGAAACTCACCCGCCAGCCTACCATCCACGTAAATACGTTTATTCTTCCCATCCCAGGTGGCAACGATGTGATGCCAATGCTGAGCCCTGATCAGGCCTGAATCCGTTTGATGAAGGGAAGCTGGATCATGGCTTCCCCCATTGCCCGTGATGAAAGCGATCCGACCATTGTTGATAAATAAACCAACCCCACAATGATCTGGATAATCGTGCTGGGTGATCAGGCCTTGCCAGCCTTCAACACTGAAGGGACGGAACCACCCTTCAAGGGTAAGCGCAGTCAGACGCCTTTCGACAGGCAATCCTTTTGACACGTGCACATATGATCCGGGATGAATAGGCTGTGATTTTGGATTCTCCTCACGCATCGTTTCCAGTATGGGGTCCTCTTCTCGGCTTTCTGGATCTGCCCCTAACTCCACAACAGACAAGTCATAGGGGACCGTACTGCTGACTCTGAATTCGATCGCCTCTCCTGCCTCAACGCTTTTCTGAGCGTAAGCATGCAGCCCGGGCAAGTTCAATGGCCTGTGCAAGGGAATCTCAGCACTCGCATCATGGGCTTGCCTGCTATTGGACATCAATGGTCCGGGCAAGGTTTCCGATTTCAGATAAGCGACTAGATCAGCGATCTCATCCGGCTTCAACAAGGCTTCAAAGACTTCAGGCATCAGTGAGATATTCGAATACTGCGCCGCCTTTATGTCCCGAATTGGAATCGACTCCTTGACTCCCGGTGCTGAGGCCAATTCGATGTGATCAGCCGTGTCCCGCAAAATCAGTCCACTCAAGTGGCCCTCTGCTTTTTCAATCGTCACCCTTTCGTAATACCGGGCGATGGAGGCACTGGGAAACAAGATGGACTCCAGTAGATCCTGCTCACTGCGTATCGAGCCAATACCAGTCAGATCGGGACCAAAGCTTGTACCCTTTTCTCCCATGGTGTGACACGTCATGCAGAGTGTTCGAGTCGTGTCGTGAAAAAGTTTTTCTCCACGGATAGGATTTCCTTTGGGCAGGTATTTTTTAAACTCCACGAGACGATCTTGCTGCCGCGCCCATTTGGCCGGATCCGGATCGACAGGATCTACCCACCGGATTTCAGGCATGGGATATACGGCTGGATTTTGCTGGGATACTTTCTGCATGTGCCGAAGCTGTTTCCCCAATGAGTGATCATTCGGAACGCTCTCAATATCACCGATTTCAAACAGAGCATAAGTGATGGCGTGCTTCAGAAAAAGATCCTGCTCATTCGCTCCCAGTTTTAACAGGGGGTCCACGGCACGCGTGTCACCGATCCTGCCCAGCGCCATCGCAGCAAGTCGGCGCAATAGGGAGTCATCAGCAGAAAGGGTGTCAATCAGCTCGCTCACTGCCTCCTGATCACGCCATAGTCCGGCGCTGTGAATGGCTGCCGAACGCACTTTAACGCTATCATCGCCGATTCGCTCTCGAATGGCTTCGCGTGCCGCAGCCCCAGAGATGCGGTGCAATGCCCAGGTCGCCGGTAGTCGGGCATCGGCCGAATGCAGAACCTTGACGTTTGCTTCAATCGCCAGCGCATCGATCGCACGGTTAACTACGACCGATCGAGTGTCGGACAGGAAGTCGACATCAGGGTTCTTCCAATCCAATTTGGACCCTCTGGGATCTTCGATGGCAGTATGATTCATTTTTTGAATCCGGTAAACCGCCCCCAGAATCTGCGGCTTGGATAATTTGGAGGTAGGACAGCAAATGTGATACCAACTGCCCGTGTTAGCAACAAGCAGGCTACCGTCGGCATCTTCAATGACATCGGTGGGGTGAAAATCGTTTTGATCACTCTCCATGATTATATCCATCTCGGCTGAGAAGGAAGATCCCGATGGGCTCAGTCTGTATCGTGAAATCCGCCTCAGGTTGAAGTCAGCGCAAAGCAAATCGCCATCGAACCCAAGTGCATCGCTTCGGGGCATGACAATACCGGAAGGAGCTGAAGGTCCCGTTTGCGCAATGATCGGCAGCAATCCTCCGGTTTGTGGATGCCTGGCAAGGACCCGATCGTTTTCCCTTCCATACGTTCCACCATAGACAGCATGCAGGATCCCATCTCTTCGACCAGGTTGGGAAAGATCAAAAAAAGTGCCACTGAGAAAACGCTCACCCGTCTCACTGAAAGCCAGCCCTACCGGATTGTTCATCCCTCCGGTAATGACCACCTCAAGCTCACTGCCATCGGGTTTGGCGCGAAAGATGTGAGCTGCTCTTCCTGTGTGCCACTGTCCTTTTCCGAGTTGCAGGGACTGCTCCTGAAAGCCCCCCTTGCACCAGTAAAAATACCCGTCAGGCGCCAGATAAGGACCGTGCATATCGTTACCACAAGCCCCGATGGAACCACCATTAAACCAGGATACCCGCTCATCTGCCACATCGTCACCATCTGTGTCAGTGAATTTCCAGATGTGCGGCGGCGCTCCGACATAGACGGCTCCCTTATGAACGAGGATGCCCTCAGAAAATGGTACTTCGTCGGCAAAAACGGAAGAATGATCAAAGACTCCGTCTCTATCGCGGTCGACGAGGCGCAGGATCCGATGGCTTGGTGTCTTGAGCTGAGCCGGCGCCTTGCGACTGTCCCCTGAACTGTCCGTAACGTAAAGCGTACCTCCTTCATCAAAGCACATGTGGACCGGACGCTGAACCAACGGAGGGGCGGCAACCATTTCAAGAGTGTAGCCATCGGGCAGCCGGAACGCATGCGGCGGCATGGAGATATCCTTCAGGTCTGCGGCGCTTAATGACAAGCCGGAAATACAAAGGAATGCGATGCCATACAAAGGGAGTTGATTTATTTTCATTGAAATTGAGTTCTTAGATCGCAAAGGGTAACGGATATGAGTCTTACAGTAGCTTCAACATATTGAAATTCATGGTTTGCTGCGCGATGAAATCCGTGTCCCCTTGTGTTTTTCTTTTGCCGCAGGCGATACTGGTGATGGCTTGTAAAAGATGCCTGCATGCGATGTGGATATCGAGCTTGCGGAATTTACATTCATCAACAAATCCCCATGCCACGTGACGTGGCATTTCCAAATGGTTCTCGATATGTTGGGAGAGGAAACACTGTTGGACAGGCTCCAGATAACGACGCTTGGATAGAGAGGTGTGCGAATTCCAATCCACGCTGAAAGTCGTCACGGCGTGTTTCTTCCCCATCAATTCAACAACCGCAGAGAAGACTTCTTGGATTCGTATCTTTGCTGCAAAACTAGGCATCAGTTTCGGTGTGTTCTTCCCTATCATGGAGCTGAAAACCTCTTTTAGTCCTTAGTCCAGATGAAAGCATGTGAGCTTGAAAAGTTAAGGCTCTTTTTTTAAAGGTTAACGTCGAGAACCTACCGATCATTCAATCTTTTTGTCAAAATTAATTGTTTCGCATAAATCCAAAATGCGGGCGCTTATCGGAATTTACTGGTGAAACGCTCAACAAATTGTAGGTTTAAAGTAGCATCTAGCAGGTTGAGAGAAGGTTTTACAGGCCTGCAAAAACAAGATACTCAACCCCAAATTTAAGCGTGAAAAGGAACTGAATCCGACTACCTTCTCCACTTTCGATCGTCCATTGAATCCAGTCTCTCCGGGCTTTGATTACCAATTGTGACTGGTGCCATGAAAGCTTTCACCACCGAAGAATTTTTCTTTTTTGTCATCATATGGGTGAGAGGACAATTGGAGTCCAAGCTGAGTTATAAAGGAAATTAATAGCAGGATTTTTCTGCAATCAAAGCAGATCTGAATCATTAACTTCGAGCTTAAGAACAATGGGTATACCAGATTGAGCTTTTACTCTAATGACTATGAATTTGAACCATTTGGGTTCAAATGGGCACTGATCACCGAGGTCAGTTCACTTATTTCCAGCGGCTTGCTGATGTAATCGTTCATGCCTACTGCCAGACACCTCTCTCGATCCCCCTCCATCGCGTTTGCCGTGACAGCGATAATGGGTGTTCTGGGTAATGCAGGATTTTCTGATTCAAGGCGGCGAATCTCGGCTGTGACACTGTAACCGCTCATACCCGGCATTTGGCAATCCATGAGGATCAGGTCATAGTGTTTTTGATTCCAAGCACGAATGGCATCCATCCCGCTTTTTGCAATATCTGCTTCAAAACCAAGCTTTTTGAGATACATCTTGGATATCATGATATTAACCTCATTGTCTTCAACGAGAAGAATTCCGTTCTCCTTTTTGACGAATATAGACGAGAATGGGGCACGCGTAAGCCGGGCTGCACCTTTGGCTGGAGATTCCTTGGCACCGGCCGGTGAATGCGCAAATATGCTGCTGATGAAACGTGTCAAGCGCAGAGTCGTGATAGGCTTGACCAGGACTTTTCTTAGCTTCAACACGAGTTCCTTGGAAAGTAGGCCTTCGCTGGAGGTAAGGCCCACAATGGGAATCCGGCTCCCCCCACTTAAATTACTTATATGGTCAATGAAGCTGACTGCCTGGTGATGAGGAAGGTCGAGGTCCACGATGGCAAGATCGAAGGATTCGATCTTGCTCGGAAGACCGTTTATCATGTCATTCCAGCTACCGGCGGAAATTGGCGACATGATGACGCAACCCTCCTTACGCAACGATCGCTCCAGGGCATGACTTGAGCGGGAATGCCCGTGCATGATAAGAAAATTTTTATGAAAGAATCTTGGGCGTGAAACGGGGACTCTCGAAGATTTGAGATCAATTGACAAAGGTATATCCAGCAAAAACAAAGATCCTTTGCCTGGGAGACTCCGCACGCTGATTTGCCCGTCCATCATGTTGGCGAGCCGTTGAGATATAGCGAGCCCTAGTCCTGTGCCTCCGTATTTTCTTGTCGTCGAACCATCTATTTGGCTGAAAGATTTGAAAAGCTTATCCTGATTTTGACGGGTAACACCAATTCCATCGTCCCTTACCGCTATCTTATAACGATACACCCCTTTTTCTGAGGTCAGTGTTGCATTTACTCGAATCGAAACCTCTCCTTTGCGAGTAAATTTGATCGCGTTGCCGAGCAGGTTAAGAAAGATTTGGCGGAGCCGGTTGGGATCACCCATCATGTGCGATGGTGAGTTCAGAGAAGTGTAGAGGGACAATTCGATTCCTTTCTCTGAGGCCTGGTGCCCCAGAACATCAACCGCTTCCTCCAACACTTTTTTCAGATCAAAGTGGACCACTTCAAGCTCCATCTTGCCAGCCTCAATCTTGGAGAAATCAAGTATCTCGTTAATGATGGACATCAGTATTTGGGCTGATTGCGAAACGGTGTCGACATACTTGCGCTGCTCTGTGTTCAGACCTGAATCATGAAGTAGCTCACTCATACCGATGATACCGTTCATCGGAGTTCGTATTTCGTGACTCATGGTCGCTAGAAACTCGCTCTTGGCCGCATTGGCAGCATCCGCGAGATCGCGTGCAGATATGAGTTCATGAGTTCGCTCCTCAAGGCTGGCAGTACGTTTCTGAACCAGATCCTCCAGACTATGGACCAGCGTCGTGATGGAGGAAGACAAACTGTTCAGTTCTTTGACCTGAGTCACCGGTGAGGTGAAAGGTTCACTT
>ERZ1046876.2199-NODE-2199-length-11872-cov-4.553948_pt1 | contig 11872 bp, 11 predicted proteins | sample MGYA00383094_ERZ1046876 | MGnify/ENA primary metagenome ERZ1046876 (study PRJEB29581, sample SAMEA5548364) | metagenome | biome: marine; feature: coastal; material: water | depth 50 m | study: Short-term variability in the microbial, nano- and picoplankton... | reverse complement strand
TTTTTGAAACCCAGTCACCATGCAGCTTTCATTTAAGGTCTTCGGAACCCCCTCACTGCTCCAATCTTGAAACCAATGATCTGTTACCGTTTCAAATTCTGCTTTATCCAGTGCTCCGTCTCTGTCCACATCCAGAGCAAGGAAAAACACCAGGAATTGACTTGGGGTCATACTACGAGTGCGCTTGCTTATTGTTCCTGGACCTGAGAGCAAAGGAGGCATGCTTACCAAAAATTCCTCACGACTCAAACGCCCTGATTCGCCGGCATCCATACGGGTGTACCACTGCCGGGTGATTGACTCCCATTCTTCAGAGGCAAGCAAACCGTCTTTGTTTAAGTCACCTTGATCAAGCAGACTGCTGGACAGAAATTCTGCAGAGGATTTCCTGCGTTGATTTTGTGCATCTGCAGACTCAAGACCAATTGCCCCGAGAAGACTCAGAAGAAGTAACAGCTTGATGACATTGGAATCGGCTTGCATCATGTAACTGTGCTCGTATACACAATGAGCACGAGGGCGTTACTCAGTTGAAAGGTGATACACCGGCGGTGCGCATGCGAATACCAAACACGGCTTTGCTGGCGGTGATAAAAAGGAGTCTGCCATCAGATCCACCAAAGGTCACATTCGCGGTCCAGCCTACAGGCACAGGAATCGATTGTATCTTTTCACCCTCAGGGTCAAAGACAGTCACACCGCGACCAGTGAGGTAAACGTTACCCTCGTTGTCAATGGTCATGCCATCAGACCCCATCTCGCAAAAAAGCTTTTTGCCCTTGAGACTGCCATCTGCCTGGATTCGGTAGGAATAAGTTTTTCCAGCGCGAATATCAGCAACGTAAAGCGTTTTTCCATCTGGTGTTCCGATAATACCATTAGGCTGCTCCAAGTCATCAGTCACGCGTAGCGGTCGGTTCTTTCCTTTGGACAGATAGTAAACATGCTGGCCATCCTGCTGCATGGATGGGTCCCGTTCCCAATAAGGTCGCTTGTAAAGCGGATCTGTAAAATAAAGCCCCCCATCAGGGCGAATCCAAAGGTCGTTGGGTCCGTTCAATAATTTGGCATCATACTCAAGCACCAGAACCTTGGCTTTCTTGTCGGGACCTATCGCCCACAATTCATTTCTGCCATCGGCACAGGCAATCAGATTACCAGAAGCATTGAAAAAAGTACCATTCGATCTTCCTGCAGGCTTCAACCAATCCGTCAACTCACCTGACCTGGCATCCCAGCGGACAATACGATCATTGGGCTGATCGGTAAAAAAAACATTTCCTTCCTTGTCCGCAGCCGGCCCCTCCGTAAATTTAAAATCATTGCCCAATTGTTGTAATTGAGCACCGGGCGCAGTCACGGTGAGTGTTTTTTCGCGAAGACTTGAGTCCTGTGCGATGCAGGTATGGATAGTAAAAACCCCCAAAGCAAGAGACATCCATCGAGTCGTAGATTGTTTTTTCATAAGGAATGAGATGATTGTAGATGAGCACGATAAGCGCGCAATCCTTGAATGGGGGCTCGTGTAAAAAACTCACCTGAGCCTGAGCAAAGCGCAGGACGCAACTCCAACTCTTGAAGACAGGAGCATTTACACATCTGATGAAAAAGGCGACAGGCAATTGCTGCCCCATCCCGTGATGCTGAGTGCCCCGGTTGGCGTTGCTCAATCGCGTGCTTTGATCTTGATCACGAATAGCTGTCGGGTCTGGTTGTCAGCGATACCGGGCACAAGAATGGCATCACTTGTTCGATTCCAGCGCGGGGCCGGGTCAATGCGAATATCACCAGCAAATGATCCTTTATCGAAACCCGCGCTTCTTGAGTATGCACCGTCACTTCGCCGATAAATCACGTAATGATTCATCTTGTCCTTTTTGTATCCGTTGACGAAATATTTTCCGTCGGGTGCCAGGGACACATCTCCTTCAGGGTCAGGAAATATCTCGGGATTGCCCAATTGCCCCACTAACTCCTGTTTATCAACATCATAAATAATTTGCTTACTGTTTCGACGGCCAATCAGCAAGTTTCCTTCTGCCCATTCGGGGTGCCCCCCGATGTGCGTTTCATGGAGTGTCAAATGAGATCCGTCAGCATGTATGGAGCACGGCATATTGATGCGATTACCCTTATCCCCTCTCCAACCGCCGCGAACGAAGAAATATATCCGGCTACTTGAGCGATTCCAAAGCGTGTGATTGATGAACAGACCCTGATTCTCCAGTGAAATTTCTTTGGCTTTCAATGCGTTTGCTAGCTGATGATAAGAAACAAGCAACTGCTTGTGCCCTGATTCAATAGCAACCTTGAAAATACCATCTTTCATGGGCGAGTGTGAAGAAGCTGACCAATCCAGAGCATCTGGATAACCAGTTACTGCGCGAAGGCGAGAGAGTCGCCCGTAATTCAACCCAAGAAAGCTGTTTCCATCAGATGCTACACCTCCATTGCCAATGGGAGTGTCCTCATAACGGTATTCATGAACACGTTGGCGGGTTTCAATGTCGTAAAGAACCGTAAAAACCCGACCTGTTTTAAGGTTCCGATCATTGAAGAAGAATTGAGATTCCGGTTTGTTCGGATTCCAATAAAACATCGTGCCCTGCTGTGGATTCCAGGCATGTGTTTTATCGACTGGAATGATTGCGTGATCCTTTTGGGTATCAATGAGAACGATGGTCGCCGCTTCTTCAGCCAATGGCATTCGGTCTATGGTATTGATTTCCATGGCAAGGATGTAGCGTCCACTCGCATTCCACGGAATCGTCTGACATTGGCCAATGTAACCAAAAAAGTGATGCCTTTTTCCTGACGTAATTTGTTCCATTTGCAGTTCGAAGGGAGAGGAAAGATGCTCCTGAGTGAGGGTATCTACTAGCGTCAGATGGTTGATCCACAAGACACTGATTAGAATCAAAGTTTTCATTCCGCCGACATGCATTACTCAAGGTTTGCGCTACTCAGTCCTCATGTCAATCACAACTCAAGACCTGAGGCATGGTATTCAAATTAGCTTTCAATGCGATCTCATCCGGTTTTCATTTTTAGAATAGAACCAGTCTGGTTCGACCAGCGAAACCCCTGTGAAGGTTTCAGGATTGTTGAACTATTAAATATTGTTCCGGATGAAGCATGGATAAATCCCTACTATTTAGACTCTAAGAAAAACTTTCTCAAATTATTATTATTCAAGGATTTTCGAATGCAACTAGTTCTAAAATGAAGATGATACAGGAAATTGAAATTCTTGATTAATGAGTTTCTGAGGTGTGGGTCGTTTGACATTATCAAAGACTCTGATGTGAATGGTTGTTATGACGATCACACCATCGAGCGGATGTTTAAATACTCAATCAATTTCAGCAAACGAATACGAAGATTATCAATCCACCTCCAAAAGCTACGATCAAACAAGAACATCACTTGGTTTAAAAATACTCTTGGGCACCTTTGTGCAGCACACCGAAAAACAACTTTCTGAACAACGCCTACTCGATGCTGGTTGCGGAACCGGTAGTTTTCTTCATGACATTGCTGGGAGATTTCAAGCAGCAACAGGACTCGATGCCAGCGCCGGAATGCTGGAACAGGCGCGGGCCAAACTCGCCGATTTCCAAAACGTCACTCTTTCGAGCGGAACCCTGCCAAAGCTACCTTTTTCCGATGACAGTTTCGATGCAATGATGGTAAATCAAGTAGTCCATCACCTTGATGTCGACTCCAATTTTTCGAGTCTTCAAGAACTGATTAATGAATCCTACCGAATCCTGGCTCCCGGAGGTTCTTTGGTCCTTCATACCTCAAGTCAGGAGCAGGTCAGAAATTGTTACTGGTTTGGCTGGCTGATTCCTGAAGCAAAGCATCGGATGGCTGAGCGATATGCGCCAGTCCCTCAAATCAAGGGCATGCTTCAATCAGCAGGATTTGACGACATACGGGTGACCGCACCTCTGGAGGCCATGTATGATTTGAATGTTTATCTTGATCCAGAGGGTCCCTTCCGGGCTGATTGGCGCGCCTGCGATTCCATGTTTGCCTTGGCGACTGAGGATGAGCTTGAAACCGGATTGAAGAAACTGCGGACCGCATGTGATGAGGGAACGGTGCAATCGACCATAGATGAAGCAGAACAATGGCGTCACCGATCTGGTCAGAGCACCTTCATCAGCGTACGAAAAAGCTGAAACATCCATGGCTGCTGTGGCTGTAATCACATCTGGCATTATGACAGGAAAGGCATCCTTTGGTAGATGATCACAGACTGGGCATACAAACATCCGTTAGATGAAAAAAGTAACTTTTTCAATGACCGTTTAGTCGGTAGCGTCGATTTGATGGGAGTGATTCAGCGTGAAAGGGTGGATCATGCCCTGGCAGTTATCAGGTACTCAGGACTTCAAATGAGTCAAACCTGAGGAACACGAAACGGTTGCAAAACTTTGCGAGAAACTGGAATTAAGTGATAGCTATGCTGCAGGATTGATTGGAACCGATACGGAAAGGCATGGAGAGTCACCCCCCAGATAATGCATCCGGAATAAGATGACTGGCGTTCATTGCAGATATGGCGTAGGCAGACGGAGATGCTTCTGATCAGTAAACAGCTCTTCTCGAAGATCTGGGACATTGCGTTGAATGGACCGATTGATTCAAGGCCTTAGCCTGTTGATTTTGGCCTGAAGACTATTGATGAGACTACTGCATTGTGTCATGAAAATCAAAAACACACGATCGCCTCGAAGCGATTCGTGAGTTAACTCTTCCAAAGCCTGTATCTTGATCTGCATGATGCGATGAAGCATTCCCTGAAGCGTTTCGAGCGAATGGGAATCAGGATATTTACGCTCAATGTCAACAGTCTGTGCCAGCAGAATATCCAGCTTTTCCTTGTCTTTTGAGAGGCGAGCAGTCACCTCTTTTTCATACTGACGCCGCCATCGATCCCACAAGAGATAGAGACCTGCCACAAATGCCACTGCGAGTTCCTTGAGTGCAGCAAGTGATTCCATTACATTGGCCATGTAACCTATTTGATCCGCTGGATGGAAATACTGCATGGCCCTTGGGTGAAGTTTCAAGTCCTGCTGCTGCCTGACCTCCTCGATATTAAGCATGACAGGTGACTGCATGTAAGATGCTTTTTCAAACGAGGCCAGTAAGATTTGATCAACCACTTCATGGCTCAGTTCTTCTCTCCCCACCAGTAGTGCGGTGGTTGCCACAGTTGGAATGTCATGGGAGAGCAGAACATCTCCCATGCGGTAAAGACCTTTGTGTATGACAATCGGTGAAAAAAAAGCATTTTTTTCACAGAATGCTTGGGCATATTCTACCGGAATGATTCGATAATTGCCCGTTTCAAGTAGCTCAACCAAATCAGAATTCAGAATACCTGCTGTTACGATTGCGGCATCTATCCTTGGATTTCCCTCGAGCTCAGTGAAGTAGGAATATTTAAGGTTCGTGTTGACTTCGTCCAGCCCATGGAATTGAAGTAATTTCAATGCACTGGCGGCCATACCTGAGCCTGGCATCCCGATGAGTACACTGTTTCCCTTCAGGTCAATTATCGCCTTCATGGAAGAGTCTTTCCTTACAATAACATGAATGAGATCAGTGGATAAGGGGGCTATTATATCCAAGCCATCCAAATCAACAACGCCACCCTGAATAAGCGCGAAATCTGCTTTAGCTTCCTTGAGCGCAGTAAAATTCTCCTGACTCCCGGAGCTCGTTAATAATTCAAGTTGTTGGTGAGTCTGTTTTTCCCAAGCATGCTTCAATTCCGTTCCTACCTGATGATAAAAGCCTCCGGGCTGGCCAGTCGATAAGACCAATTTATCTGGTATGACATCTCTGGTTGCATAAAAAACTAATATGGAGACAACCAAGATGGACACCATCAACCACTTGAATTTGGACTGGATCATCATTATTTTCTTCTTCTGGATAATTTATGAGTACTCGGGGCTTGCTGCCTCTTCGTCAAAAGAAGATGGGGCAGAAACAAAAAGTTGATGTTACCCTTTCACTGAACTTGTCTACTCAGGCTTTCTGTTTTCCGGCGGTAAACACTTCATCCACGATTGCTGCGCCCACCGAATCTCCAAAAGCGTTGATCATGGTACGAAAGCGATCGAGGAACCAATCTACAGGCAGTATGATTGCCATATATTCAACGGGTAAGCCCACAGCTCCCAGGACAATGGCCATGGTCACCAATCCAGCTTCAGGAATACCGGCAGCGCCAATTGCTGCCATGGTTGCCGTCACTGCAATCACTACCTGAGTGGTCATGGTTAATTCAAATCCGACTGCCTGTGCTTCGGGTGAAACTGCATAGAGGTTCGCTATGAAAAGAGCGGCTGCCGCTTCGTAGAGAGCTGTTCCATCCATATTGATGGTAGCCCCCAGAGGCAGGACAAAATCAATCGACTTCCTGGAGATATGAGCCTTTTTTTCGGCACATTCCATCGTCACAGGAAGTGTGGCCGAGGAGCTTGCTGTTGAAAAGGCGGTCAATAAAGCATCGCTCATGTGAGCCATGAATCGATAAGGGTTCCTTCTGGTTCTGAACCACAAAAACAAAGGAAGTGTCACCACAAAATGAAAAAACAACCCCCCCAAAACAACGACCATGTAGGAAGCAAGATTTTTAATCGTCGACACAAAAGTACCTTCAGCAAATGCTTCACCAAAATTGGATGCTACAAGACAGAAGATCCCAAGCGGGGCAAATTTCATGAGCAGCATGACGAAATTCAGCAAAGCATCGTTGGATGCAAGAACCAGATCGGAAACAACCTTGATGCGCTTCCCCAGTGTCGTCAACATACCCGCAAAGATAATACTGAAGATAATCAAGGGCAGCAGTTCAATCTCAACCATGGACTGAAGTAAATTTTTGGTAAAGAGCATCAGTAGCAGGTTTTCAAAAATATCTGCCATGCCTTTTTTTTGCTGGCTCGTCTCTTCAACCACTGCCATTTGCTCGGCGTGTGAACCATGGTCTAGGGCTCCTAAATCCGGAATAACCCCTTGCCCTGGCTGGATGAGGTTGAACATCAAGACACCGGTCAACACTGCAAGGACGGTTGTCGTTACGTAAAACAAGACCGCAGCTCCGCCTGGCTTTCCAAGTTTCCTGACATCCCCCAGACCAAGAATTCCACTCATCACACTGGTCATGACCAGTGGAACCACCACCATCATCAGACAACGCAGGAAAATTTCACCCCCTACCTTGGTATGTTTGGCCATTTCAGGTGCCATCCACGAGAAAATAAATGCTGCGACGATCGAACCGATCATGAAATAGGTATGTTTTTTGGACGATGATTTCATAGAATATTTACTGAGAGAGTTGATTGATATTTTTTCATGATATTCACATGTTCAATATTACAAAATATTTCTATTTTTGTAATGTTATCTGAAATTTGAGATCGGAGAACAGTTTAACAAGCGAACCCGAAAGATAAAAGAAGCACTTGAAACGGTTTTTTACGAAGGCATTCCATTGTCTTCTAATGTTCTCTTGACAGTGGTCTAGTATCGTTAGAAGCAGGCTTATTCAAGAGCAGTTGCCGATCTCTGAAAATGAAATCTCGAATAAGGCTGGCAAAAAGAAACCGAGGATTTTTTCCAGGCAATTGAGGATTCCACAAATTTGACATCCCGGGACCCGGCGAGGACTCGAATCTGGCATCAATTCAAGACTCTTTTCGTTGTTCTGAAGATTAATATCAGGGAAAACCGTGACTCAAGGTTTTAATTGCACTCGTATCATACTGATCTGAAGATTGAACTTACTCGCAGCATTGAGAGTCATTGACCTGCGACTTTGTCAGGATTGAGGTAAGGCTTGAGGAAGGAGGGCATTTTTCCTGCGACGAGTCCAGCGAGCATGTCGGCACCTTCCGAAAAAAAGTGAAGTTGATCGTCCGTGGTAAGATGCACACTGTTGGCATCTCCGAGATCATTGAACAAATCCTTGCTCATCTGGTTGAGGTCTATGAAGTGGCACTGATGTCGCTCGGCTACCTTACGCATGGTTTCGCTTCGTTCATCGAGCCAGGGTATTACCTTCCCGTCGGATCCAAATTCCCTCTTGGTGACTGGAGACACCAAGAGGGGTGACCCACCAAAGCCACGAATCAAGTTGATAAGTTCTTCCAGGTTCGACTCGTATTGTTCCAAGGTCGTACGTTTCTCCGGTTCTGAGGAATGCTCATCGATCATACCAAATTGCAGCAGTACAAATTCAGGACGCACATTCCTGAGATTGTTGACCTGCCATTGCGAATTGAGATAGGTCTTGGTGCTCTGCCCTGCGATAGCAATGTTTGCAACCCGAACATCAAGCCCGAAGTAGGAATGGAATGCGTCTCCCCATCCTCCAAAGGTACCATCAAAAAAAGCAAAATCGACAATGGTCGAGTCTCCTATCAATGCAATCTTGATAGGATCGTATGGCAGTTCCCATAGGTTCAGGCGAAAGAAAGCTTCATCTCCAGGTTCAACCGTCAAAGTCAAAGAACGAGTATCTGCCCAATGATCGGAAACCCCATACCACTCTTCCAAGTCTACCGATTTCTCAATGCGATACCCCATTTCAGGAGCGGCTTTGACAGAGAGTGTAACTTGACGATGTGTTTCGGATGAAATCGAAAGATCCTGACTTTGAACGGAAAAGGAAGCCAGTAATGCTTGAATTACGATCGTTATGTAAATGGTAAGTTTACGCATGATAACCGGTGTCACACTTATGGATAGAAGCTCGGAGCGTCAACCGTTAATTCTCATTCACCGTTGCCGCAGGAATCCGATGGTTGATCAGCCACATAAAGCATACAAGCCGCTCGCTTGGCACTGAGATAACGTTTGGCGGGCTCAGCCTTGACCTGAAAACCCGCCTTTTGTAGACGCCTCTCAAAATGGCCATCAGGCCCTGCCGACCAGAAAACCACGCGCCCATCTGGTCGGAGTATGTGTCGAATCGTATTAAGCCCTGACTTTGAATACAGAAACCGATTGTTTTTGTCGACCATCGCAACAGGTCCATTGTCTACATCCAACAGAATCACATCATAAGATTCAGGCTGAGCCTTTCGAATCACTGAGACCACATCCGCCACATTAATCTGGACGCGTGGATCATCGAGCAAACTCCCGTTCAAAGCCTGAAGGTGGGTTCGATTCCATTCGATGACCTCTGAAAAAAGCTCGACGACTTCGACTCGTGACTGGGGCTCCGCAACCTTCAGCACATTACTGAGCGTGAACCCCAATCCAAGCCCACCAATGAGCACACGCGAGGGCACCTGTTTTTTCAGTCGTGCCATGCCCAACGAACCCAGCAGGCATTCCGAAGCGTTGGCTCTTGAGTGCATGAGCTCCTGACCTCCGATGTTAATCGAATAAGCACCATCCTGTTCGTAGAGTCCGATGGTGTTTCCAGAAGGAGTTTTGGATTCGGCGAGTTTATGGCGTGGCTTCATGCGGGGTGGATTTCAATAAGGATGTCATTTGCCCCAGAAGGTAACTGCCGGGACTCACAGCTGTCGATGTGTTAATTTCTCATGAGTATCCAAAAAACTTACCTCAACTGAATAGAAGGCGTTGAAGCATGATCATCGGATTGATTTCATGACATCCAACATCTTGAATGAGTTTCTTTTATCATCCCAGACAGGGGTTCACTCCTCTTGCGACTCCCTACCTCCCAGACCGTTTACAAGCTCATTACAGATAACAAATGCGCCTGTTCAGGTCAGTGTTCAGCGAATGATATGGCATCAACAGGCTGCAGGCGACAAAAGTTGTATCTCGCGGATGCTCCAGATCAACATGTCCGATGGCATGAGTAAAAATAGCCTGAAGACACTCTCCACCAGATAGAAAGAGCTTGAGATTGCTGGAATCATAAAAAGATGGATGCATCTTGCGAGCGTGAATATGCCTCCAGCGGTAAGGATTCCAATGCATTTAACTGTTCAATCATGATCACTGGCCTCTCATGAGCTGAGAAGGCCGTTCTTTCAGTTGCGGAATGACTGCTGCAGGACACCAGAACCTTAAAGACGAGGCAGAGCAAATCCCCTGGCATGTCTAAACAGGCACCACAAACGGTCTTGTCATTAACTCTTGTGAAAAAGATGAAGCATTAAAGAACAAACCCATGCCTTGACCCCCAAGGCTGCATGAGACAGATTGATGCTGTGCGGGCTGTGACTGGTAGATTCAGTCCGCAGATTAAAGTCAATGAGCACTCGTAATATAACTTTGGGACATTCGCCGGATCCGGACGACGCCTTTATGTTCTACGCCCTGGCTAAGGGATTAATCCCCGCGCAAGGCCTGTCATTTGAGCATATCCTGCAAGACATCCAGACATTAAACGAAAGAGCGACACGAGGCGAACTTGATGTCAGCGCCATCAGCATTCACGCCTACGCCTACGTCAGTGATAAATATGCACTTTTACCCAGTGGCGCATCCATGGGCGATGGATATGGGCCCATGCTAGTGGCAAAAAACGTCATGTCGTCCAATGAAATTGCCAAGGCGACCATTGCGGTTCCCGGTGAGATGACAAGCGCTTTTCTGGCGCTTCAACTGTGGCTTGACACACCCGCAACTAAGCTGAATTACAAGGTCGTCCCCTTCGACAAAATCTTTGAAACGGTCAACAAGGGGGAAGCTGATGTGGGATTGATCATTCATGAAGGGCAATTAACCTATGAAGATCAGGGATTGAAGTTATGTGAAGACCTGGGGGTATGGTGGGGACGCGAAAACGAGGGACTACCCTTGCCGTTGGGAGGAAATGTCATCCACAAGCGGTTCATTCCCGAAGAGCGCAAAATGATTTCCGACCTACTCACGGAAAGCATCCAATTCAGCCTGAATCATCGCCCCGAAGCAGTGGCGCACGCGTTACAATACGCACGCGATATGGGCATGGAACTCGCAGATCGTTTCGTAGGCATGTATGTCAACGACTGGACTTTGGACTACGGGGACAAGGGACGCGAAACCATCAGGCGATTCCTCGGCAGAGCGTTTGAGAAAGGGTTGATCCCTCATCGGCAGGAACTGGAATTCGTTTCCTGAAAAGAAATGATTGCATACCGGCAATGAACCGTTTGGTATATTCGGGCGTATGGCCGGTCCCTTGATCCAGAATCAGTTGCTTCGAAGACTCGAGCGGTTGGAGTTGTTGGCGAGGCGTCGTGTTCGCAGTTCATTGAAAGGAGAGCGGAGGAGCAAGGCTCGTGGACAGTCTGTCGAGTTTGCAGACCATCGGAATTATGCAGCCGGGGATGATCTACGTTACCTGGACTGGAATCTCTTTGGGCGTCTTGATAAACTTTTCCTGAAGCTGTACGAAGAAGAACGGGAGCTGCCTTTATCCATTTTTCTTGATGCCAGTGAATCGATGACCTTTGGCACGCCGGTAAAATTTGACTTTGCCCGGCAGGTTGCAGCTTCCATGGGTTACGTGGCATTGTGTGGGTTTGATCGAGTCACGGTGGATATCTTCCCTGACAGCCATGACGAGAAGCCACTGAGAGAGTCTCTTCGCAACGTCAGGGGTAAAAAATCGGCCCTGCCGTTTTTCCGTAATCTGCAGCAAGTTCAGGCCGGAGGATCTTGCCTGCTCAACGAATCCTTGAAGCGAAGAACACTTCTGGCAAAACAGAGCGGTGTAGCCATTGTGATTAGTGACTTCATGGACCCTGAAGGCTATGAAGAAGGATTGAAAGCACTGCTGGGCCGCGGATTTCAGGTCCACGTCATATTGGTGCTTTCTCGAGAAGAATTGGAACCCAATGTTTACGGCGACCTGAAGGTAGTGGACAGCGAG
>ERZ1046876.2196-NODE-2196-length-11881-cov-4.147303_pt1 | contig 11881 bp, 9 predicted proteins | sample MGYA00383094_ERZ1046876 | MGnify/ENA primary metagenome ERZ1046876 (study PRJEB29581, sample SAMEA5548364) | metagenome | biome: marine; feature: coastal; material: water | depth 50 m | study: Short-term variability in the microbial, nano- and picoplankton... | reverse complement strand
ATTCGGTACTGATTATTTTGGAAAACTGAGACCTATAATTGCGGATCAGACTAACTCCTTCTATGACAAAATCATAAACCAGCCATTGACCATTATTCTTTAGCATTTTGTAGTCGACATCTATCACACCATCCTTGCGGACAATCTGAGTTCTGACCATGGCATAATTTCCTTTGATTTTTTCATCTACATAATTAATAGTCTCATTCTGATAATTTTCAATTTTACTGGCGTAGGAATTTTCAAGTAATTTTTTAAAAAGGCCGGTAAACTCTTCACGTTCCTCATCACTCCGTTCGTTATAATTCTTAGCGAGAGAACGCATTACCATTTGCTTATAATTGAAACGCAGAGCAATCGCCTGTCGGAGTTTTTCCCTTCGTAATGTTGGATCTTTCTGGAGGCTCTTATCACTAACAATTTTCAAAACTTGATCAATGGTGCCTCTAAGATCCGCAGTTATTTGCGATTCCGCAGATAACTGTCCAGTTCCCAGAAACAAATAAATAGCAATAAACACATAACCACAAACAATCTTTCTGCTCATCAGAAAATCCTCATAATTAGTTTAACTAATTCTCGCAGCAACTTTATCAAATATGGTATTTCGAATCAAGCACTCAACCATACATCATCAAGACAAGCCTCCAATTACCGCACCTGAGGATAACATCGATAACTCATTTTGAGGAGGCATAAAGGTTTTCATGAATATAAAGTGATAAGGATGAAAAAAAAGCTGGCATTATAACTTAGTTTGATTTGAGCAAGTTTCTTATAACATTGACAAGTTTATTAAGATTTCATATAGTGGGTTAACCCCTAACCTGGAAACAATGCTCAAATAATCAATAATTTAGAAGGGTAAAACATCGTGAACAACAGACGAGTTTATTCATTCATAAAATTATTTCTTGCACTTTCAACTTTCATATTGACTGGGTGTGGCACAGTTGATCTGGAAATTCGGCAGACCAACACAAATACAGCCATGCAACCCCGATCGGTAGCAATTTTACCATTTACCCTTGAAGAGCCGGTTCATGAAAAAGTTTCTCCTAACGACCTGTTCAGAACCTGTTTTTATAATTACTTTAGCTTTCTCGGTTATATTGACGTTCCCTTGGAAGTCATTGACTTAAAATTAAGCAAGGCTGGCCTGACTGAAAATAAAAAGATTTTAGAGATGAGCCCTGAAAAGCTTCGAGAAATTCTTGGGGTTGATGCGGTGATTCGAGGGCGTGTTCTATCTGCCAATAATTTTACCGGTGGTATTCACGCCGAGACTTCTATTAAAGCAAAAATTGATATGCTTGATCTTAGAACTGGAGATGTTCTTTGGGAAACTGAACATAAGGAAAGCACCTACTCAGGAATTCTTTCTCCAACCATTGTCGAGATAATTCAGGATCAAATAGACAACGTAAAAGTACACCAAGCTTACTTCAAGACAGCAGAAATATTTTCAATCAGTCTAATGAAAGAAATCCCCGATCCTGCTGACAAGTGGACAGAGAAAATTCGTCTCCCAAAGATCACGAAAATTGAGACAAACTTGAAGCCGAACCTCAAGCTAAAACCCAATGATCGAATTTATGTGAACCTGGAAGGTGACCCTGGATTGGCCGGGTCATTCGGCATTGGAAGTTGGAAGTCAAGCATACCCTTAAAAGAAATCGTACCTGGACTTTATACTGGTAGTTATACAATAAAGTCCTCTGATGATGTAAGCAGTTCTCTAATAGTGGGTACCTTGAAAAACAAAAATGGTCTCACCGGGAAGAAATTCTATAAGGATGGTATGGCCCAGTTTGATTCTCCATCCACTAACTAACTATGATTATGGCCAAACACATTCCCACCCTTAGTAGGTCCTTAGGGGTTATACTTTTGTTAACTCTAATTCCTGCCTGTGCTTCGGACCTTCAAACTAAGGTGTCCGGTCATTTAAACGGCCTATCAAAGCACCAAACAGTAGCCATCCTACCTGTCGAAGCTAGCAATGTGGGACACAAGGAAATGGCAAACATGTTCCGCCAAGGTTTATATGCCAACCTCAAGCAATCAAAATTTAATTTACTAGAGAAATATATTATAGATGGTCTGCTAAAGCAGAATCACTTGAACGATCCCGGAAGCTTTCTTAATATCAATCCCATGCAGTTTGGTGAAATCCTAGGTGCGGACGCCATTGTGTTTAGCAGAATCAACAAAGTAGAACGCAGTTACCTTATAGTGCACTCTTCCATAGAACTAAGTGTATCAGTTCAGATGGTAGATACACGGACCGGAGAGATCCTGTGGCGAGCCGAACAAACTGAGCACGATTTTTCTGGTATCGGCAAAATCCCAACAGGAATCACCACTGCTTTGTTCGCTCCTATTCAGTTTGTGACAAATAAATTTAACCTTAGCAAGATGACCTCGAAAATGGTCGACAAGCTGACTGCTCTGGTGAAAAAACCAGAAAACGCACAAAAAGAAACTCAGTTTGAAAACACAGTGATCTCCAAAAATGCCACCACAGACTTAAAGAAAATTGAAGAGGTCCAACAACTAAAAGCTGAATGGGACGAGAAACTTGTTACGGGAAAAGGGACACAGATCTCATCTTCTCAAAAGTCTCAAAATGAAACACAAAATAAGAAAAAAAACCTCTCACCCCCTCTGCTTATAGGTAAAATACAAAGCGAAGTGCCTCTTAAAGCAAACGTTCGCAAAGTTGTGACTGTAGAAACTGAAATGGGCCCGCATCTAAACACTCCCAAAACAAATAATGTGGAGGCCATAATTCCCATTCCTTTAAGCACATATAATGCAACCCTTGCTATACAGCCCCCCATAGACGCTCAAAAATCTGAAGAAAAAATCAAGTTATCGGAAAGCACAAATAACAGTTTGAAATTGACGTTCTTCACTGTACAGGTAGGCGCTTATAAAAAGAAAACTTATGCCCAGACTCTTTTGAATAAGCTACTAAAAAAAGGTTACAAGGCGTTTCTGGTAAGGGAGGGAACGTACAAAGTACAGGTAGATAAATTTAAAAATTTGCAGGATGCTCAACAGCTCGCGCGGCATATCCTAGAAAAAGAAAAAATAAAAAACTTTGTAACTCACGCAGGATAACCTTGTAAGGTAGCAATAATCTTCCAAACTAAAACTTTATTATCGTTTTAACCTAACATACTCATCTAAAAGACAAAAAAATAGTCAACCTCATCTTCGCCATTATAAAAATGTGGAGAGAGACGTACAAGACCATCACGAACCGTCAGCTTGACTTTTTTTTTCAACATCCACCCATAAAGCTCACTAATATCTTCGCTCATAACGAAAGAAATGTTTCCTGAGCGTTCCCCGGAAAGAGTGGAACTGTAAATTTTTATTCCCCGCTGGTTGAGTTGTTTTAAAATCTTATCGCCCAGCATCATCACTCGATTTTCAATATTTTCGATGCCTGTTTCAAGCAACAAGCCCAAGGCCGCTCCGAAAGCATGAATGCTCATCGTGTTCAGCGACCCCTCTTCGAAGCGTTGCGCATTTGGCCGGAAGGCAAACTCATAATTCATGAATTCAGCTGCATTTACCATATTTCCCCAACCCACTGTTATTGGATAAATTTCTTCCAAAACATCTCTCGAAATATAAAACCCACCCAGACCCTCAACACTAAGCATCCATTTATGCCCATCTGCAGAAAGAAAATCGATGTAATCTCGTTTAACATCCATAGGAAGAATGCCCAAACTCTGAATAGCATCAACACAAAATAGAATACCTTTTTCCTTACAAAAAGTACCGATACGCTTTAGGTCACATCGAAATCCGCTATTACATTCCACTGAACTGATAGAAATAAGTCTCGTTCGTGCATCCACATGTTTGACCAAATCGTCAAACAGCACCCTTCCCTTAATGGCGGCAACCATACGGGTTTCAACACCGATGCGTTTCAGGTTCCACCAAGGGTAAACATTAGCAGGGAACTCGATATTTGGTATGACCACATTATCACCCGGGCTCCAGTTCAATCCATTAGCTACGATGGAAAGCCCTTCAGATGTGTTTTTAACAAACGCTACCTCATCCGTACCAGCATTGATAAGTTTGGCGAAATTTTTTCTAGCTTGATCAATTCCAATGATCCAGTTTTCGTAATGAGTTGTTCCAAAACGAGTGGCGTCATCCACAAACGCCGTCACCGCTTTTCGGACTCGCTCTGGTAGAGGGGCGACTCGTGCATGATCAAAGAAGATCAACTCCTCCATCACCGGAAACTCTTTTCTCATGTTTTGATTATTCAAAAAAAAATCTCCAAAGTACTTTCCTATGCCTTACTAAGTTTTCGTATTCTAAGGAATTCTTCCAAAAGATAAGAAATAATACCCTTCTCCGAAAAGCAACGCCTAAAAAGGGAGCGTCGCAAATGAGGTCCATCGGCACCCTACCTTGATCAGCTCACAAAAAATCTAAAACCAGTTCAAATATGCGTCCATGAAACAACAAGAAAATATTGTCTCTAAATCAAAGCACCTTTGCCTAACATTTCCTAAGGTATGGGACAAATACAAGTCACTGAAAAAAACAAGTTTTTGGCCTGCATAATTAGTATGGCAGTGACAACTCCTCCTCTACCAAAATAAAAATGCTCCTATATCCACATGCAAAACTTTACTCACTCCCGCATCACTTATCAAACTTACGCAATAAACCAATTACAACTCCCTGTATGGCGAAATCACCTTCACGTAAAATGATCGGCTTCATATTGGGGTGGGCAGGTTGCAGACGCACCCGTCCCTTTTCCCGATAAAAACGTTTCAAGGTAGCTCGGTCGTTATCAATCAACGCCACCACTGTTTCACCATTTTCAGCAACATCACGCCGTTCCACAATCACATAATCTTCATCCTGAATATGGTCTTCTATCATCGAACTTCCTTTAACCTTTAGAACGAAGATCTCCTTATCTCCAGCATTGGGAAGCAGGGCCATCACTTCACGATGATCCATCACTTCAATTGGCTTACCCGCGGCAATAGAGCCCAGTACCGGATATTCCGGCAAAGGTTCGTCCACTAATTCAATGGCCCTACTCAGGTTATGTTGCTTCTTAATCAGCCCTTTTCCTTCCAAATGACTCAAGTGCTTGTGCACTGTTGCTGGAGATCTGAGCTGGAAGTGTTTTCCAATTTCCACAATACTGGGTGCATAACCCTTGGAGCTAATATGCTCTTTGAGATATTCGTAAATTTCTCGTTGACGTTTAGTGAGATGCATGACGATTTAACCCTTCTAATATAAACCTACACTTATAAATCTACACTTTAGGCGAAAAATAAGCGAAAAACAAATGTTCAGCTTAAGGGAAACGAGCGAAACTTTATTAGGCCAAGAAAGCTTATTTCTAAGCAGGGAAATCCTTTTACTTTATCTCCGGATATTATCCAATGTGGTATCCTTACACCGTATGACTGACAAATTAAAAATCCTTTTTTTATGTACTGGAAACTCATGCCGAAGCCAAATGGCTGAGGGCTGGGCACGCGAATTAAAGAACGATACCATTCAGGCATTTTCAGCCGGACTCGATGCACATGGACTGAATATTAATGCTGTTCGGGTCATGCAGGAAGCCGGGGTGGATATCACTAGTCAAAATTCACAAATAGTGAAAAAAGTAGAAACCATCCCCTTTGATTTTGTGATCACCTTATGCGGTCACGCCGATGAAAATTGTCCGGTTTTTACCTGCGCCACCACTGTCTTGCATTTTGGGTTTGACGACCCACCAAAACTTGCACAAAATGCAAAGACGGAACAAGAAACATTAAGCCATTATCGTAGAGTGCGGGATGAGATTCGCACCTTTATTGAAACCCTACCGGAGGCATTGTGTTAAACATGAAACGGTTTACTTTGAAAATTGGTTTGCTTCTAATTCTCGTCCTATTTGCAAATTCATCCTTTGTAGAGAGTGTTCCAATTAGCACATCGGGTACTCCGAAGATCGCAGACCCATCTCATAAAGATAAAGTCGCACGTATCACCATAGTTGGTGACACCGGTACCGGTGAACGGGCTTACCCACCCGGGTTCAAGGCCGTACAAAAAGCTATGCGCAACACAAGGCCAAACGCTTTATTGCACCTTGGCGATTTCGTTTACCAACCCGAACCGTTTCCTGACTCCTGCCCAAACCGATACATAGAGGAAATTAAAAATAATTTAGTTACGCCTTATTCTACGCGTCTCTTTGTTGCAGGCGATAACGACCTACCTCCGAAAAAGAATAAACCCACTGCTTCGGGTTGTTGGGATAAAATCGATCCGCTTGATTCCGGTTTCGACGCTCCTATCGAAAATATCCCACAACCTAGAGCTTTTGAAGGCACACGGGTGATTGGCAATGCGCTAATAGGTGTTATTTTGAGTTTCCCATGGCAGGACCCAACCAAATGGCTAAAACCTCATATTGAAAAAGCTAGGGAAAAAGGACTCTGGGTTATTCTTGCCTTTCACGAGCCGGCACTTACCACTGCTTGGTATCTTGATAAACGTGATACGGTTCTCAAACAGTTGGACGCATTAAAGCCCGATTTGGTATTAGCTGGTCATCAGCACTCCTACGAACGGTTTCACCCTCTCAGCCTGGTCGAAGACAACAAGTTTAAAGTTATCAAGTCAAAATCCGGAAAATATCAAAGTGGCGATGGAACGATTTATATCGTTTCAGGCGGTGGCGGGGCCACGTTCAAACCTTTTGCTGACTTACAAAATTATGAGGCACGCACCGCGCCTAAGGAAGTTTTCGACGCACTGGCAAAAAGGGAGCTAATGAATCACTTTATTACTCTAGATATTTCAAAGGATCTTTTGAAAGGAAAGGTTTGGCGGGTTTGCGTTACGGATGATCCCAACGACCAACATTACCCGCGCTGGAAGCCAAAAAAGAAATTCTGGGATAGCATTACTCTGGAGTGCAATGGCAAACCGGAAGGCGTATCAGTTTACGAAGCTTTTGAGGTTACAAAAATACCAACAAACCCTGACACCCTCTAATGGGGCAGATTGGTGATTTAAAACAAAGACTCCTACTTACTGGCAACGCTAATTATGAATATAAGGAGTTAGGAACTCCCGGCTTCGATAATGGCGTCTATTTCGTCACAGGTTTTCTTCACGTCTTGCGCTGATTTATCTAGGGCTACCTTTTCTTCATCCTTCATTTCCAGTTCAATGACTTTCTCTATTCCATTAATACCCATCATTACAGGCACTCCAAAGAAAATCCCACTCCAGCCATACTCCCCTTCTAGATATGCGGTACAAGGTAGAATACGCCGTTTGTCTTGCAATATCGCTTCGATCATTTTCACCACTGACGCACCAGGCGCGTAGAATGCACTACCAGTTTTTAGTAGAGCAACAATTTCTGCTCCTCCTTTTCGTGTGCGCTCAACAACGCGGTCAATCTGTTCTTGATCCATCAGTTCAGTAATAGCGATCCCAGAAACAGTAGTATAGCGAGGAAGCGGAACCATCGAATCGCCATGGCCACCAAGAACCATTGCATCCACATCAACCAGTGAGCACCCCAGTTCGAGAGAAACAAAAGTCCGTAAACGAGCCGAGTCAAGCACGCCAGCCATGCCAATAATTTTATTCTTAGGTAGATTCCCCGTTTTTTTAGCCATGTAAACCATTGCATCCAAAGGATTTGACACCACTATGACTATAGGGTCACGGGAATGCTCCATGATCTGCTTTGTTACTGATTGAACAATTTTCGCATTGGTAGCAAGAAGGTCTTCGCGGCTCATGCCCGGCTTACGAGGTAGCCCTGCCGTAATTACCACGATATCCGAATTAGCTGTGTCTTTATAATCATTGGTTCCTGTCACAAGACTATCGAAAACCTGCAGACAACTTGATTCCTGCAAATCTAGAGCTTTACCTTGCGGCACTCCCTCGACAATATCAATGATCACCACATCACCGAGGTTTTTATATGCTGTTAACTGTGCAACGGTAGACCCCACCTGACCCGCGCCAACTATCGTGATTTTCTTTCTTGGGCTTGACATACAGTTCCCCCACAAAAATACAAACCTAAATCAGGTTTGATTTGTTTATTAACCGTTCTGGCGTGAACCGCCCCTTAAAGAACAAGCTTACTGATTTAAACTATCTAATATTGCATTAAATGTTGCACTAGGACGCATAGCAACCGCAACCTTCGCAGCATCCGGGTTGTAATAACCACCAATATCCTTCGGCTTTCCTTGTGCAGCGTCCAATTCTTTAATAATTTTATCCATATTAGACTCAAGCTCTTTAGCCACCGGAGTAAATTTTGCTTTCAGGTCTGCATCATCATTTTGTTTTGCCAATTCCTGTGCCCAATAAAGCGTTTCATAAAAATGTGTACCGGCATTATCCAGCTCGCCTACCGCACGACCCGGTGACTTTTTATTTTCCATCAGCGTTTCACTTGCCCGATTCAGCGTATCTGCTAGAACCTGAGCCTTGTTATTTCCCTTTGCCCGGCTTAAATGTGCCAGAGACTCAGAAAGAGCAAGAAATTCTCCAAGAGACTCCCAACGCAAATGTCCTTCTTTAACAAACTGCTGGACATGTTTTGGTGCGGATCCCCCTGCACCCGTCTCGAAAAGTCCGCCACCCTTAATGAGCGGAACAATAGACAACATTTTTGCGCTCGTGCCCAGTTCTAGAATCGGAAACAAATCAGTCAGATAATCCCGCAAAACATTTCCGGTTGCAGAAATTGTATCCTTGCCCTCTTTCGCGCGCTGAAGAGAATGCTTCATCGCTTCTAGAGGAGACATGGTTGAAATATCCAACCCGCTGGTGTCGTGGTCTTTTAAGTAGACTTCCAGTTTTTTGATCAGTTCCGCATCGTGAGCCCTATCCTTATTGAGCCAGAAAACAACAGGGGTTTCAGAGAGCCGGGATCGGTTGACTGCAAGTTTTACCCAGTCCTTGATCGCAATGTCCTTGACCTGGCAAGCGCGGAAGATATCGCCCTCTTCCACTTCCAACTCATGCATCACATTCCCGGCACCATCTAAAAAGCGCATGGTTCCATTTGAGGACGCTTCAAAGGTTTTATCGTGTGAGCCGTACTCCTGTGCCTTTTTGGCCATCAGGCCGACATTGGGAACCGTACCCATTGTGGTGGGATCAAACTCGCCGTTATCTCTACAAAAATCGATTGCTGCCTGATAAATCCCGGCATAACTACTATCCGGGACCAAGGCCAGCGTATCGTGTTCATTGCCATCAGGACCCCACATTTTTCCTGAAGTACGGATTGCCGCTGCCAGGGAAGCATCAATAATGATGTCACTGGGAACGTGCAGGTTGGTGATTCCTTTATCAGAGTCCACCATCGCCATTTCAGGCCCTGCTTTAATGCAAGCGTCAATGTCTGCCTTGATTTCATTCTCTTCTGGCTGTCCTTTGATTTTTGCGTAAACATCACCCAGACCGTTATTGGCATTGATCCCTAATTTATTAAACGTATCAGCATGCTTCGTAAACACATCTTCAAAGAAGGTGGTCACACCATGACCAAAAATAATAGGGTCAGACACCTTCATCATCGTTGCTTTCATATGCAGCGAATATAGAACACCACGGCTTTTGGCTTCTTCTTTTGCATTTTTCATGAACGCTCTCAAAGCCTTGACGCTCATCTTGGTCGCATCGACCACATCGCCAGCTTCAAGAGGAATGTTATCTTTCATCACTTTGGTACTACCATCCGCACCCGTAAACTCTATCTTGCCGTTACCGGCCATGGCATCTGTAATGGTCGCAGATATTTCATTCGAACTAAAATCGTCTTTACCCATGGTTGCAATATCAGACTTGGAATCTTTCGACCATTTGCCCATTTTGTGCGGATTGCTCTTGGCGTAATTTTTAACCGCAACGGCGGCTCTTCGGTCCGAGTTTCCCTGCCGTAAAACAGGGTTGACCGCACTGCCCTTGACCTTGTCAAATTTTGCTTTAATGGCCTTTTCATCGTCATTTTTAGGGTCTTCAGGATAGTTAGGAAGATCGAACCCCTGAGATCGCAATTCTTCAACTGCTGCCGCTATTTGAGGGTTAGAGGCACTAATATTCGGGAGCTTTATGATGTTGGCATTGGGGTCCATTACCATTTCACCCAGCCGCGCGAGATCATCCGGGATCTGCTGCTCCGGTTTCAGTCTCTCAGGAAATTGAGAAATTATTCTTCCAGCAAGAGAAATATCCATAGACCCAACATTGACACCTGCAACTTCGGTGAAAGTTTGTATGATAGGAAGAAATGATCCACTGGCAAGTTGAGGTGCTTCATCTACTTTTGTATAAATAATATCTGGCTGTTCTGACATGGTTTATACCCCAAAATAAATTACTAAAAAATAACTATTAACTGAATCGATCATTTGATGATCAGCCTGTTTTAATGAAACTTCGTTTACCTCTCTTAAGACATCTACCTAAAAGTGCCTGACCACTAATTAAAAATTATCAAATCTCGAATGACAGGTACAACAGGTAAGGGCAACATAAAATGTCTATTAGAAGAGAGGATAAGCTAAATTATTAACCCCTTCTTGTCAAGCATTTTGGCAATACAATTCATCAAAAAAACAACAAAAGATGCAGAAATAAAATTGAACACATTAACTAAGCAGGACTTAATTTCATTAGCCGATATTGGGTAAGAAATGAACAATGTTTGAAATTTGATATAATAGATTTATTCTTGAAAAGATCTCCCGAGCTATTTTTTTCCTATGGACAATTCTGCAAATAACTACCGACTAGCAATTGATTTAAGTCAGACACAAAATATTCCGACTGACCCTAAACAGAGACTGCCTTTTTTCCAAGCCTTTAAGCAATTATTAAAAGATGAGAGAAAAAAGATAAAAGACTGGCATCGCTCTGGAACTGGCGGACGTGAAATTATCCAGGCTCATACTAATCTGATTGATGAGATCATCAGGCATGTCCTTCGTTCTATGACTCAACTTGAGGTTTATGCAGGAGGTGATGTTCTTGAGGATTTTTCTCTTATAGCTGTGGGAGGCTATGGCCGAGGAGAGCTTAATCCGCTTTCAGATATTGACCTATTATTTCTTCTCTCAGAGAAAACTCAGCCTCTCACAAAAACATTTATTCAGGACGTACTGTCAGTAATTTGGGGGTTTGGCATGGAAATCGGCCATAGCTCTCGAACTATTAAAGACTGTGTAAAGTTTGCGCAGGAAGATTTAACCATCAAAACTTCCATGATCGAGACTCGGTTTCTCATTGGGAATCGAATCACTTATGATAAGTTTTGCAACTCTATTCAGAAAAAAGTTCTGCAAAAATATGTAAAGCAGTTCTTGAATTCTAAGTTGAAAGAAAAATACGCCGGATATGGGCAAAGTGGTGGCGTCGTGTGTCACCCTGAGCCCGACATCAAAAATGGCCCTGGAGGGTTGCGCGACTACCACAGTGCTCTATGGGCAACGGCCGTGCGCTATGGATGCAATTCACTTCGGGAAATTAATGAGGAGCATGTACTTTCCCGAGAAGAAATTGAATCACTCTACCATTCTGTCGACTTCTCACTTCGAGTTCGTAATGAACTGCATTATTTGACCGAGAAAAAAACCGATATTCTAACTTTTGGCACCCAGAAACAACTAGCAGCTAACTTAGGATATCAATCATCCTCTCACAGCCAACCGGTTGAAGAATTCATGCGTGACTACTACCTGCACGCCACCAACATCTATACTTTTTCGCAAAATCTTTTTGAACATTGTCGGCAATCTAAAAGATCACTCAAGAAAGTAATCTCCTCGTTAAC
>ERZ1046876.2192-NODE-2192-length-11889-cov-6.408907_pt1 | contig 11889 bp, 12 predicted proteins | sample MGYA00383094_ERZ1046876 | MGnify/ENA primary metagenome ERZ1046876 (study PRJEB29581, sample SAMEA5548364) | metagenome | biome: marine; feature: coastal; material: water | depth 50 m | study: Short-term variability in the microbial, nano- and picoplankton... | reverse complement strand
TTGTAGGGACTTTACTTTTTTCTTCACGCTGGTTCCAGGTTTGGTTGAAAAGGTTGAACGGACTTCGAAAGGGATATTGTGTTTCTGGGCGAACTCAACGGCTCGGGTCTGCATGACTTTTGAACCACTACTTGCTAGTTCAAGCATTTCCTCATAATTGATGGCTTCGATCTTGGTAGCTTTGGGGACAATTCTTGGATCCGCAGTAAATACTCCCTCCACATCGGTAAAAATCTGGCAGCCTTTGGCACGCAAAGCACCAGCCAAAGCGATTGCACTCAAATCAGAACCTCCCCGGCCAAATGTGGTTAAATCTCCATGATCATTAACACCTTGAAAGCCAGCAACAACTACAACTTTACCGGCTTTCAATTGTTTTCGAATGTCACCGCCGGATACTTCACGAATTCGGGATTTGGCGTGCAACCCCTCAGTAATAATTCCAGCTTGCCAACCAGTTCGGGAAACTGCCTCCACTCCAATGGCATCAAGGGCCATACACAGCAAAGCAATCGTTTCTTGCTCTCCGCAAGTCATAAGGACATCCAACTCGCGATCCGCAGGATTTTTCTGAATTGCTTTAGCCCGCTCAATTAGTGAATTGGTAACACCCGCACGGGCTGAAACTACGACCACCACAGCATGGCCTTCTGCTTGTGATTTTTTTACCCGTCTCGCAACTTTTTTAATTCGGTCGACATCTCCAACGGAAGTGCCTCCAAACTTTTTGACAATTATATTCATTCTTCGTTTGAATTTGGGTCAAACATGCGGAAAAGAACAGGAGTTTCTTTAACGCCAGGAAGTTTTTCCAAAGAAGCAATGGCCTCTGCGATCGAATGCTCATTAGTTTCATGGGAAGTTAAAATTAAACTCGCAGGGGCATGATCTCCCTTAGGAGTCTGCAAAACGGTTGCTAAACTTATTTCATGGTCAGACAAACATTCCGCTACTTTCGCCAATTGCCCTGGGCGGTCATCAACAGATAAACGTAAATAGTAACAGCCCTTAATCTCTATTGCCTGGGCGGGTTTGCACTGGGAAGGTGAAACATGGAGAAGTTTGACCTTAGAGTGAATACCTTTCATGCCCTTGACCACATCCACCAAGTCGCTAATTACGGAGCCAGCAGTTGGATCCTGCCCAGCACCTCTCCCAGTTAACACTACGGTGCCAACTACAGAGCCTGTTAGGCTAATACCATTGAATACACCATCTGTTCGGGCAATAATTTCTGCCATGGGGACAAGAGCAGGATAAACAGCCACTGAGACATGATGATTATCAAAATTCCTCCGAATGACGCCTATGAGTTTTATCTTACAGCCAAGATTTTGGGCAGCCTCTAAGTCTTCATTTGAAATTTTACTGATTCCCTCGACAGTAATATCCTTTAAGTCGACCCATAACCCATGGGCTAAATAAGCTAAGATAACTGCTTTATGGGCAGCATCCACTCCGTCCAAGTCGAGAGATTCATCTGCTTCAACATATCCTAATTCACGGGCATCCTTAAGCACTTCTTGAAAACTGGCTCCCTCGGTTTCCATACGAGTGAGAATATAGTTGGATGTGCCGTTTAAAATTCCATAAATAAGGGGAAATTCGTTGGCTACTAGACTTTCTCGCAGTACTTTGATTATGGGGATCCCTCCAGCGACACTAGCTTCAAATGCATAGTGCACGCCTGCATCTTCAGCCGCGTTGAAAAGTTCCTCCCCGTGTTCACAAATCAATGCTTTGTTTGCGGTTATGACTGATTTTCCATGGGAAAATGCCTGTAATGTTAATTTTTTCGCCTCTTCGATTCCCCCAATCAATTCGCAAATCACATCAATCTCAGGGTCATTTACAATCGATAGGGAATCATCAGTTAAAGCATCTGATGAAATGCTTACCTTTCTGGTCTTGGTCAGATTTTTAACAGATGCCCGCGTAGCAACTAGACGAACACCAAGAATTTTCTCCCAAAATTCAGTATTGTCATGTAAATGCTTCCAGGTGCCTTGGCCGACTGTGCCAAATCCTAAGATTCCGACTCGAATGGTTGGTATATCATTCATGGTACTATGGGGTTGGGTATTCTTTAGGGCTTTTTCTTTTTTTCAAAACGATTTTCGGTGCCAGCTTTTAACCGAGCTAAATTTTCACGGTGCCTCCAGACAATCCATCCCATTACTAAAAACGCCAAAAAAATATTACCCCATTGCCCAACATCCGAATCATTACCCCAAGCTCTGATTAATGCACAAATGGGTAAACTTACACCAAAACCGATTGAAGCAACGGCCACATATCTGGTCGCGTAGAAAATAATCACCCAACTTACAAGCCCTATCAATAAACACTGAGGCATAACTCCCAATAATCCGCCCATAGCCGTAGCAACCCCTTTTCCGCCCTTAAACTTAGTAAACAAAGGAAAAGTATGACCAAGCACAGCGGCAGGTAAACCCCACAGACCGAGTGTGGCATCACCGGAAAAAGAAAAAAGAGGAAATAGAAACCAAACCGTAGCTACCAAACCTTTAAGGAAATCAAAGAAGAAAACTAAATAACCAGCAGGTTTCCCAATTTCACGAAGCACATTTGTTGCTCCTGGATTACCACTTCCAACTCGGTAAATATTAACACCATAGCGCTTCGCTACCAGAACGCCAAATGGAATGGAACCTAGAAGATACCCAATTAGGGTGACTGCAATAGCTTCTACTGACATAGTACGTGAAAATTAAAATTGGATTCAACCTTGGCTCGAAACCCGTGCTTCTTGGATATCCGGATCATCCACTAAAACCTGCAGTGCAGATGCGGGCGGTTCTTCATCCAGTTCACAAATCGTCAAAGCCCATTCACCATCCTGGGCACGACTTAGGGACATGTTGGCTATATTAATACCGCAATTTCCTAAGGTTGTACCAAGTTTGCCTACAATGCCAGGCTTATCCAAATTTCGAACAACTAAGAGCTTATCTACAGGGCGTACTTCAATTGCTTGGCCATTGACCTCAACGATTCGTGGATCATTTCCTTTTCCAAGCAAAGTGCCACGAACAGAACATTCTGACTCATCTTGGGAAATAGTTTTTACCTCGATTAATTCGCTGTAGTCCACCGCAGTTGAAGACTTTGTGCTCTCCAAGCTTATACCAAGATCCTTAATTTTGTGAGGTGCATTTACATCATTGACCCCATCATCACCAGTAATACCGGCAAGCCACCCTTTTTGAACAGCTCGGGTAAGAGGTACGCAGTCAAAATCAGCAATCCCACCAAAATAAGAAATATGTATGGCTTCCACCGACCCTTTCGCAGCCTGTCGGGCAAAAGCACCAAGTCTCTGACAAAGATCAAGGTATGGACTGAGGGATTCTAGATCTTTGGGATCAATAGATGGCATATTGATCGCATTACGAATACGACCACCTTGTAAAACTTCTGCAATTGCTTCGGCAATCTCAACCCCGACACTTTCTTGAGCTTCTGCTGTAGAAGCACCTAAGTGAGGTGTTAGGTTCAAATTCTCTAAGCTACGAAACTCATGATCTACGGGCAGGGGTTCCTGTTCATAAACATCTAAGCCGGCAGATGCAACCTTCCCGCTCTTTAACGCTTCAGCCAATGCACTTTCTTTTATAATCCCACCTCGTGCACAATTAAAAACACGAACCCCATCTTTCATAGAAGAAAATGCCGCTTCATCTACAATATTTCGGGTTTCATCAGTAAGTGGCATATGCACAGTCAAATAGTCTGCTTGAGCAAAAGCTTCCTCCAAATCAACTTTTATTAAATCTAATTCTTTGGCCCTGTCTTCGGTCAGATAAGGATCATAAGCTATTACCTTCATATCGAAAGCAAGAGCCCGTTTGGCAACCTCAACACCGATACGACCCAAGCCCAAAACGGTAAGTGTTTTACCTCGAAGTTCTGACCCTTTTAGCAGTTTACGCTCCCACTTTCCATCACGCATACCAGAAGCGCCCCTTACAATGGGTCGGGTGGAGCATAGCATATGAGTAAAAGTAAGTTCTGCAGTGGCAATGGTATTTCCGCCAGGAGTGTTCATAACAATCACACCCTTTTTCGTAGCAGCAGGAATATCAATATTATCAACTCCAACACCAGCTCGGCCAACGGCCTTCAATTTGGATGCAACGGCTATTACTTCCTTGGACACCCTCGTATCACTCCTCACAATAATGGCAGATACATCCTTGGATAATTCAAGCATTTCTTCAGGAGTGGAGCCATAGGCTTCAACAACTTCAAAGCCATCTTGCTTTTGCAAAAACTCTACACCTAAAGGGGATATACGGTCCGCAACTAAAATCTTCATAATCTTATTGGAAAAAAGGATATTATATTGGTTAATTTTCTTCGAAAGGCAACCGGTAAAGAGGATGTTGAATTTTAGCTTCACCATCTCCCTTGGTCATGACATGGTGGAAACTTAATTATGTTTGAAACCCTAACAGAAAAATTAAGTAAGACCCTTCGCAATCTCAGGGGGGTCGGTAAGCTCAGCGAAGACAACATAAGTGAAGCCTTGGCGGAGGTCAGGAAAGCGCTGCTGTCTGCAGATGTTCACTTTAAAACAGCCCGTGAGTTTGTTGATGAAGTAAAACAAGCCTGCCTTGGCCAAGAGGTCTTAAAAAGTGTATCTCCAGGCCAACAAGTTGTTAAAATTATAAATGATGAACTTGTTAAACTTCTCGGAGAAGGAACCACCGAGCTTAGGCAAGACAGTCCTCTACGCGTTCTGATGGTCGGCCTTCATGGAGCAGGCAAGACCACAACCTCAGCAAAACTCGCTAAACGTATGGCTAAGGCTGGCCGAAAGCCCATGCTTGTTGCTTGTGATGTATACCGCCCAGCAGCTATCGACCAACTAGAATTCCTTGCAAAGCAAGAAGATTTCAATTGTTACTTAGACAGGGAAAATAAAGATGTTCCAGCCATTGCCCGTGCTGGCTGGGAAGACTCCAAATCAAATGGGTCGGATGTCGTTATATTTGATACAGCAGGCAGACTTCAAATCGATGACGAATTAGTGGGTGAATTGGAAGCACTCAAAAAAGAAGTCGAACCTCATGAAATTCTTCTTGTTGCTGATGCAGCACTTGGCCAAGAGGCGGTCAATGTTGCCAAAACATTTCACGAACGACTCAACCTAACGGGTATTATTTTAACAAAAGTTGATGGAGATGCGCGTGGTGGAGCCGCTCTTTCAATGAAAAAAGTAACAGGGGCTCCCATCAAATTTATGGGGGTAGGAGAAAAAATCGACGAATTCGAAGTTTTCCACCCCGATCGGCTAGCCTCTAGGATTCTTGGAATGGGGGATGTTGTATCCCTCGTGGAAAAAGCGCAGGAAAACTTGGATGAAGAAGAATCCATGCGCATGGCCGAAAAGATGTTAAAGTCAGAATTCGACTTCGAAGATTTCCTCAGCCAGATGAAACAGATGAAAAAAATGGGGTCCATGGGGTCCATAGCCAAAATGCTTCCCGGTATGGGCAATGTTCAGGTCGGGGATAAAGAGGAAGCTGCGTTGGGAAGGCATGAAGCTATAATTCTTTCCATGACAAAAGAGGAAAGGCGACTCCCTCGCATTCTAGCAGGTTCACGTAGAAAAAGAATTGCCGTAGGGGCAGGCGTTCAGATCAAAGATGTCAATCAACTGATTAAGCAATTTACCCAAATGCAAAAAATGATGAAAAAGATGAGAGGAGGGAAAATGCAAAAACTAATGAACTCATTTGGTGGCGGAGCAGGAATGCCTGACATGAGTGACATGGATCCTAAAGAACTAGCAAAGCTTGCCAAGCAATTCAGATAAATACTGAATATCTACTCGGTTCAAAGGATGCTACCGGTCAATCGAACCTTGTACCCTCTTCATGAAAATATTAAGGGATTCCTTTCGAGAGTTTCCACCACGAACGGAATTCTCAACTTCGATCGCACCGTAAAGATTAGAAATAATTTCTCCTAGTACATCAAGCTCTTCGTCCTTTAAACCATCAAACTCAGTAAGATTCTCTAGAACCTCAATTGTTTCGGTTATGTAGTCCTCGTCATTTTCCTCAATAAATTGGGAAATATGCTTAATCAGAGGCAATCTCATCGATAAATGTTTTGAGCACGTCAGCTTTGTTTGTTTGAGTCTGACCTACACATTCCCCTTTTTTAAAGGCAGCAAAAGTGGGCAGATTATCAACAGACGCAAGTTTTCTGGATAATGGAAACTTTTCAGCATCCACTAGAAAAAACGTTACACTCTCATGTTCAATTGAAGATTTTTTAAATTTTGGCTTCATAATACGACAATTGCCACACCATCCCGCAGAAAATTGTACAAAGGACAGAGCTTCCCCGGAGAGAAGCTCTTCCAAATTATCTTCAAGCAACTCAGTAAGCATGGGTCTAGTGAGAACTTAAATAAGAAGCAACCCCGTCACGATTTGCATCCATAGCATCCTTACCCTCTTCCCAGTTCGCGGGACAGACTTCACCTTTAAGTTGCACATGGGTGTATGCGTCAATCAAGCGAACATATTCTTGAACATTTCGCCCAATCGGCATGTGATTGATTCCCTCATGAAAGACAAGGCCATCCTCATCTATGAGGTAAGTGGCACGATATGGAACACTGTCACCATCGACGAGCACGACTCCGGTTTCATCATCAACACGCTCATTGGTTTCGTCTAAGATGCCAAGAGTGTTTGCTAAGTTGCGATTGCTATCGGCTAAAAGGTCGTAGGTAACACCCTCAATCCCACCGCTATCCTTGGGCGTATTAAGCCATGCGAAATGAACCTCTGCGGTATCACAGGAAGCACCCACGATAAGAGTATTTCGTTTTTCAAATTCTCCAAGTGCCTCTTGAAAAGCGTGCAGTTCAGTAGGGCAAACAAAAGTAAAATCTTTCGGATACCAAAAAAGAAGAACTTTCTTTTTCTCTGAAATTGCTTTGTCTAAAAGGTTCAAAGAAATGGTGTCACCCATTTCATTCATTGCGTTTACGGCGATATTTGGGAATTTTTTTCCTACAGAAGTCATTTTTTAATAATATTGAGGTTATCGAATTATCTCAAACAAAGATTAACCTTCTTTGCGTGGTACCTTGATTGATTTACGTTGGCAAGAGGGAAAAAGCTAAATGTAATTTATTATGGTCTTTCACACCCGGATCAATTTCCAGGGCACTGTTCATATCCAACACATCTGGGTTTGCCTGCAACAGAGCCTCATTCAGGTTATGAGGGCCAAGTCCTCCAGCTAAAACCCATTTTTTATGAGGATATTGATTTTTTAAATTTTCAAATAATGCCCAGTCTGCCTTGTGGCCAGTGCCCCCAAATTTATCCTTGGAATAAGCATCCACCAAAAAGGTGTCAGCTAAAGGTAGAATATCTTCAGGAAAAGTCCGGCCTGGCTCAATTTGGGGGGCAAGCCACAACTTCGAGCAACCCACAAGAGATGACCACTGCTTAATTAGATCGAAAGGGGTCGAAAGTGGAAAATGAAGTTGGTAAAAATCAAAAGAAAACACCTTTGCAGCTTCAAGCTCAGAGATATTTGGGTTAACATCGACAGCGACGCTATACGGTCGAGGTGCAGATAATGATGATATTATGCCTTTGGCCTCTTTGGCAGGCAAGAACCTAGGGGATTTTGGATATAAAATAAATCCAAGGTATGACGATCCTAAATCAGTGGCAACTTCTGCATCTTTTCTTTTAGTAATACCGCAAATTTTGATTTCCGGGCATGATTTCATACCAATTATGAACTTAATTTATCTGTAATGGCAGTAATCATTGCATCCATACTTGGTTCATCTGCCTGCAAATCTGGTGAAAGATCATTTTCGAGTAATGTCTTAGATGTTTCGGGGCCAAAACTGCATAAAATCGGTTTTTGGGCACCTTTGGAAAGAGTCATATCCTCTTCTTGTTCGATGTAAGACAAAGCGGTAGAGGAACTACTAAATATGATCGCATCAGCCCCGAACTCCTTGAAACTATCTAAATCTTTAGCCTTCGTTATATCTGCAAAATCAGTCTCATATAAAGAAAGCACATCCACAATGGCATGCCCTACAGTTTCCAGCATAGTAACCAAAACGTCCCGGTTGCGATTTCCCGTAATGACCAAAACATTAGCACTATCTAATGAATCAGTAGCAACTAACTCCTGGGCTAAGTTCTCTGCGGTTGAAATTGCTGGTACTAATTCGACTTCCAGACTATACGACCTAAAAATAGATGCTGTGGCCTCTCCAACACAGGCTATCCGCATAGGGCCGAAACTACGGATGTCTTTGTAAGCCATAAAGAAAAGGCGCATGAATTCACGAGCACCATTCGAGCTGGTGAAAATAATCCACTCATATGTGGCAATTCCACTAAAAGCTTCTGCGACTAATTTACGATCTTGGCTAGGAATAACCTCAATCAAAGGGAGTTCTAAAACCTCAGCTCCAAGATCTGTTAGACTCTGCTTCATCTTGCCGCTTTGGGCAGTGGACCTCGTAATTGCTATACGTTTTGAGAAAAGGGGGCGACCCTCAAACCAACTTCGTTGAAAAGAAAGCCCAACCGCATTACCGACGAATATAATAGCAGGTGCCTGCAGGCATTTACCTTTTGCCTTTTCAACTAAATCTCCCAAGTTGCACCTAACATGCTTTTGGCTTGGTAGAGTACCATTACTTACGACAGCAGCAGGCTTTTCTTTTGGCATTCCACCTTTTATCAGCCGATCGACAATTTCTTCGATCTTACTCATTCCCATGTAAATACATAGGGTTCCACCGATTTCGGCAAATTTTGCAAAATCAACCCGTAAAGACTCCTTGGTAATATCTTCATGACCGGTAAGAAAAGAGATGGAAGAACCATAATCCCTGTGCGAAAGCGGGATACCAGCATATGCAGCACAAGCTAAAGCCGCAGTCACCCCAGGCACAATTTCATAATCTATCCCCGCGGCATCTAACACTGACATCTCTTCAGCACATCTTCCAAAAACAAAGGGGTCTCCTCCCTTAAGCCGAACGATGGTTTTGTGAGTGGAGGCCTTGGATACAAGTATTTTTCCAATTTCTTCCTGCGGGACAGTATGCCAACCCGGACTTTTACCCACATTAATCAATTCACAGTCTGAACGCGTCCATTTCTGAAATTCAGGATTGGCTAGATGATCGTAAACAAGCACATCGCAACAAAGGATAATCTCTCTTGTCCGTAAGGTTGAAAGACTAGGATCTCCTGGACCAGCCCCGACTAAATAAATTTTACCCATAGCTCCCATTATTTTGTTCTTTCTACTAGATCTCTTACTAGCTCTTCATCGGTTTTACCATTCATTTCAATCTTTATGATTCCGGTAGCTTGGTGATAAAAGTAGACCTTACCTTCTTGGACATGGGCTCCAATAGCAACCTGACAACCTCCACCCAACCCATCCAAAATTTTTCTTTCTAATCCAACTGCGGCTTCTGTGGGGGGATCCCCAAGAACAGAAAATTTTTCACGATCCACTAACCTCGTTTGTATCGCAATCGCACCTTGCCCGGGGGCTGGAACCATTTGATCAACAGGTAACACTTCGAAATCAACTCCTTCAAATTCTTTAATTTGCAAACGGTTTAGACCAGCTGCGGCGAGAATGGTACCATCTGCCTCATGATTCTCCGCAATTTTACGTAATCTTGATTCCACATTCCCCCTCAATTCCATCCATTGGGCAGAAGGGAACCGGGCTTTTAATTGACTCGTTCTTCTCGGGCTTCCTGAAGCTATCTTTTCTATCGTACACATTCCTGATCTGATAACCAAAACATCACGTGGATCTTCTCTCTTCAAAAAGGCAGAAAGTACTAATCCATCGGGATTTTCCGTTGGCATATCTTTCGCACTATGAACAGCAAGATCTGCTCGACCATCCAATAAAGCCTGTTCTAATTCTTTGGTAAAAAGTCCTTTCCCACCCTTTTTTTGTAAGGACCACTCAAGGCGTTGATCGCCTGTGGTTGACACCCGTAGCAATTCTACCTCCAGACCCATTTTTGAACGAATTAGATTCGCCACAATTTCAGACTGACAGATTGCAAGCGGACTTTTCCGGGTCGCGAGCCTTACTGGAGTGTTAATGTTCATCTACAGGATCTTACAAAACTAAAAAGGGCGTGAAGAAGTTGACCTCTTCACGCCCAATATTAAAAGATAGGAATTAAGAGTATGAAGCTTGTGCCCCTTTGATATTCTTTTTGGGAATCCAAGGCATTAGTCCACGTAAGCGCTGACCGGTTACTTCAATAGGATGTTTTTCTCCGTCCTCTAAAAGTTTGTTATATTTAGGCAAACCAGCTTGGTATTCCTTTACCCACTCTTTGGCAAATTTCCCGCTTTGTATTTCCTTCAATATGCTTTGCATTGATTTTTTAACATTACCATTGATCACACGAGGTCCTCGGGTTACATCACCAAACTTTGCGGTTTCTGAGATTGAAAAACGCATGCCGGCAACCCCTGACTCAATCATAAGATCAACAATCAGTTTAAGCTCGTGTAGGCATTCGAAATAAGCCATTTCGGGAGCATAACCAGCTTCAACTAAGGTTTCAAAACCTGCTTGCACCAAGGCAGATGCACCACCGCAAAGTACGGCTTGCTCGCCAAACAGGTCGGTTTCAGTTTCCTCTTTAAATGTAGTTTCTAAAATACCTGCATTCGCAGCACCCACACCAGCAGCCCATGCCAAGGCAATACCTTTAGAATCCTTGGATGAACCTTTCAATACAGCTATGAGGGCGGGTACGCCCTTACCTTCTTTATACTGGGCACGAACAATATGACCCGGTCCCTTTGGTGCCACCATGATAACACTGACACCACGGGGTGGTTTGATCAGATCAAAATGAATCGCAAAGCCATGAGTAAACAGAAGGGTCTTGCCTTTCGATAAATTTGGTTTGATTTCTGAATCATATACCTCAGCTTGCTTCATGTCAGGTACACCCATCATGATTACATCAGCTTTCTGTACCGCTTCAGCAACCTCGAACACTTCAAAACCATGCCTTTTGGCCACGCGTATAGATTTACTTCCTTTGTAAAGTCCGATAATGACATTACAACCACTATCTTTTAGATTAAGAGCATGGGCATGCCCCTGTGATCCATAGCCAATAACGGCAAGCGTTTTATTTTTTATTGGACCGATCTTGGCCTCTTTTTTTGTGTATACTTTTGCAGGCATAGCCAGTTGGGTAATTTTGGGTTAGTTATTGAATGAAATTAATAGGAAACGAATCAGGCCTCGTAAGTACCGCGACGTAAAGAAACAGTACCAGTACGGGCAAGTTCCTTGACTCCAAACGATTCAAGGAGCTGTAAAAATGCTTTAATTTTATTTTCATTGCCAGTCGCCTCAATAATTAAGCTTTTCCTGGCAACATCTATAATTTTCCCTCTAAAGACATCACAGATTTGGGTAATTTCTGAACGGGTTGATGAATCAGCACAGACTTTTACAAGGACTAATTCACGGCCAACACCTTCGTCTCCAACAAAATTTTCTACTTTTATAACATCGATTAATTTATCTAATTGCTTGATGCATTGGTCTAAGGCTTTTTCGTCTCCGTTCAATGTAACAGTAATCCTTGACCTGCCATTTTCATGAGTTGGGCCAACATTGAGGGTGTCTATGTTAAAACCTCGTCCGCTAAAGAGACCGGCTATCCTGGCTAAAACACCAAATTTGTTTTCGACAAGGACAGAAATTACGTGGCGCATTTGAAAATAGAGAGGGTAAGAAATGGTGGACGGCACAGGATTCGAACCTGTGACCTACTGGGTGTAAACCAGTCGC